>Ga0209211_10004452_pt1 | contig 21733 bp, 26 predicted proteins | sample RifGroA2_FD_183992 | JGI IMG/M metagenome (GOLD analysis project Ga0209211, IMG submission 183992) | Groundwater microbial communities from Rifle, Colorado, USA - Groundwater A2 (SPAdes) (version 2) | ecosystem: Environmental > Aquatic > Deep subsurface > Groundwater | place: Rifle, Colorado...
CGTTCAAAATCCATCTGCAGCAAAGAACTAGGCTTCAAAAGCAGGAAATCAGCTTGTCGTAAAGTATTGATCTCGATATTGGAAGAGTTCTGTGAGATAAAAAAGATACTCAAATCTTTATGCCGTGCAATTAAAATTAGTTCTGATAATACTTTATTTGCAGTACTCATTGAAGCTCTTGAACTAAACAATATTCCTCCTTCATCAACTAAAACAGCTGCATTATTTTCAATCTGCTCAACCTTTTCAACTCCATAAATCCATGTAGGCAGATCTTTCTGCTGAAAACCAAGTGCATAACATTTTCTTTTAGCAGCTGCATGGATATTCTCTAGCAATTTCATGCCTAATGCACTTTTTCCAGTGCCTCTTGCTCCTAAAATAATCGCAATTAAACTTGGATTTTTGTATAATTTAGAGGTAAATTTCCCATACTCACCTTTGATTGTTTCAATAACCTCAAACTCTTTATATTTACCAGAAACATTAATCCTTTTATCATGTATGACAACTTCTCTTTCTTTTCCTTCTATTCTTTTTTCTTTTATTCTTGCTATGCACCATGCAATTCCTTTATAGATATAATAGAAGATGTAATAGAAAAAATAACATTAATAAATGTTTATTTTTTAAGTAGATTTCAATAAAGAGTAATTCATTACAATCAAGGCAGAAACGTTTTCTGATTCGCCAATTTATCAGGCAAATATTTAGTAATTACATAATTTAATCCCCAAGCTGCAAGTGCTTGCTGCTCTGCTCTTCTTCCCATCTTTGCCATTTGCTCCAATGCTTTCTGCCATTCTTTGCTGTATTTACAGAATGGATCATTCTTGATAACATCACGAATCTTTTTAATATCAACATCTTTCAATGGATGTGTTGGTAATTTATAATCAACAATATCTTGTGGTGTTACTCCTAAGAACTTTGCTTGAGGCACACAAAAAAATTCATTGATATGCGCTGCATTACCTGAACCAACTTTCAGGGTTCTATAAATTGAAAAATATCCATATGGATCTCCATCTGTAAACACATACACTGGAATCTTTATATCATCTGCTAATCTCCTGATAAATCTCCTGCATGCTCGCGTAGGAACTCCTCCCATAGAAATTAAGATGCAATTCGCAGTTTTCCAGTAATTATGTTTTACAAGCCTTTGAAACATACCTGCTGTCTCAATTGCTAAGATAAACTTTGCTTTTGTTTGAAATTTGAGATGTTCAACACTTGTTGGAACAGAATATGCACCTGAACCGAATTTAGTACAGTCTATTCTCAATTCTTTTCCAGTATCATCTTTATCAATTACAACTAATTCTCCTGCAACATCGCCACCCTTCTCTTCAGGGATAAATCCTATCTGTTCTCGATTGACGCGCATGAGTGCTTCAAAATCATCCATGACTGTGTCGCTCTCACTCTGCTCATGGAACATAGCATCGCCCCAATTCTTAGAAATATAATAAACCTCTCTTTTAGTTGCAATATCATCTGTCTCAACAAGCTTCTTGGATTCATTCATCATTAACAAAGTTTGTGCAAATGTTTTCACAGTTGATGCAGTTAATGTACGAACTTTTGTTTTTTCTTGCATTTCAAAATATCCTTTTTTTGGATCATAAACAACATTTTGTAATGAACGTATTGGCATATCCAGTTGCGGAGATTTCTTTTTCATTATACTATCATTGACATCTCTCGCAATTGTTTTTATTTCTTTTACAACATCTTTCATAATTAACACCATAACTAATCTAAGTCATCTTCTTGATTATCAGCTGTTTCTTCGCCATCTTCAGCATTTTTACTTTTCTTCTTTTTATTATTGACTGCAAAATTCTCATCAAATTCTTCATTCTTGGTTGGATCAAACTCAACATCTTCTAATTTCCCCCTAGTCTTTTCAAGCAGTTCTTTTAGTTCTACTTCTAATTTTGCTTTTTCTTCATCTTTCAACTGCAGCAATTCTTTTAATGCTTCGCTGACATGAGGAATATATTTTTCAATATATCCTCTCTTTTTCAATTCATCACCGACTCTTTTTTTCTTAGAGATATAACTTCCTAATTTTCTGCCGCATTCTTGCAGCGCTAGTTTGATCTCTTTGATGATCTCAGGATAATGAGCAATTGCCTCTTTACTTTCAGAAGTAAACGGCACCCACACAGATGCAATATGCACTAATACACTGCACGGCCCTATTGGTACTGATCCAGAACTTTGCTGCAGTCCGTAAGATTTCCACGCAGTTGAAATTATTGACTTTGTTGCTGCACATGCTCCTTGTTGAAACAGCAATGGAACTCTATTTGCAAATCTTAACAATGTTACAGGTTCTTCTGCTGGCTGGTCTCCTCCATAAGCTAGTGCTGCTTCAACAATAAATGGAAATCCTCTATATACGCTTGCTGGCCTTGCTGTTGCGCAGTAAAATTCAGCATTAATCTCTTTTCTCATACCTTTTTCCAGCAGTTCTTCGCCAATTGGTTCAATACAATCACTTGGCGGTGATATTATTTTTGTTTTTTTGATACCTTCCATCAATTTCTCTGCCATTTCTCGTGTCATATCATCTGGCTTTGTCTGCGGCAATAATCTAGCATTCTCGCAGATATCTTTTGCAGTATTATTTCCAACTCTGGAAAATTCTTGAATAAGAAACTGCTGTAAAGTTCTATATTCTGTTCTTTGCAGCATCTCAATCAATATTCCAAGTTCAACCCCATAAGGATGCTGTTTGATTGGCTCAGCCTTTTTTGGCATGACTTCTGTTGCTCTTGGAAAAATAATTTGTTCTGCTTTTGGATTTGTATAGATGATTGTAACATGCGGATTAACAATTGCAGTCTGCTTTAGATATTGATCAATGCTCTGCACTCCTTTCTGATAGCTTCCTTCCAGATCAAGTTCTATTTTTGTACCATGCTCTTTATTCCATTCCACAACATATTCTTTAATAATGATTGGATTATTTGTTTTAGTATCAAGCGTTAGTTCAACATAATTTGCAGGTTCACTTTTATCAATCTTAGAAGTAATTTTTGCTGGCCTTCCAGTGGTTAACTGCGCGTACAAAACGCAGGCAGAGATACCAATACCTTGCTGTCCTCTATTCATCTGCAGCTTATGAAATTTGCTTCCATACAGCAGTTTTCCAAAGATCTTTCCTAATTGTTTCTTAACTATTCCAGGACCATTATCTTCAACTATAACACGAAATCTTTCATTAGTCATATCAATGATTTCAACGTGAATCTCAGGCAATACACTTGCTTCTTCACAAGCATCTAATGCATTATCAACAGCTTCTTTGATAGTTGTCATTAGAGACTTTCTTTTATTATCAAAACCAAGCAAATGCCGATTTCTTGAAAAGAATTCAGCAACTCCGATATCTTTCTGTGATTTAGCTAATTCATTAGCAATAATCTTCTTAGGAACTGGTTCAGTTAAAGTTGCTTGTGCATCTGGCATAAAAAAATAGGTAAGGGAATTATTTATAAGTTTTTCGGTAATATTTTTTGCGAGTTCGCGAAGCTCACTCAGCAAAAAATAAGTTCATCATCAACCATTCATTAGAAATTTGATAAAGTTTAACTTTCTGTTCTTGTACAATTTTAAGATGATTAGCTAATTCGATTGGAATTGTTACAACTAAACTCTGTCCACGTTCTCGCACAACTTTTATAAACAAACCATCTAATCTTTAGATATAAACTAATAAAGGTGTTACAATGGGCGATTTTAAACGATTTAATAGAAGAGATTCAAAAAGATTCGATAAGGATATTGAAAGAAGAGACTCAGGAAGATTTAGCCGAAGAGATTTCGATAGAAGAGATTCACCAAGACCTAACTTTGAATCAAGATCTAATGAAAAAAGGATGTTTAGGGTAACGTGCGATAAATGTGGTATAAAATGTGAAGTTCCATTTAATCCAACAGAAGGCAAACCTGTTTACTGCAGTAATTGCTTCAGGAAAAATGACAGCAATAATTCTGATAGAAAACAGCCGCAATCTTCAGAAAGAGATTACAGCCAGCAGCTTGAAGAGATAAATGATAAGCTTGATAGAATTCTGCAGGCATTGCAGATTGATGATTGATTCTCATGCAGCAAGTCATCCTCGTTAACGAAAGCGACCAGCAGATAGGAATTGAAGAAAAACTAAAAGCTCATCAATTAGGATTACTGCACAGAGCATTCTCAATCTTTATTTTTAATAAAAAAAAAGAGCTTCTTTTGCAGCAAAGAGCAAGAACAAAATATCACTCACCATTATTATGGACAAATACTTGCTGCAGCCATCCAATGCCTGGTGAATCTACAGCACAAGCAGCACATAGAAGATTACATGAAGAACTTGGCTTTGATTGCAATCTTAAAGAATCCTTTACTTTTCTTTACAAGACTGAATTTGACAATGGTTTGATTGAGCATGAATTTGATCACGTCTTTATTGGCTATTATGATCAACAGATAGTTCCAAACAAACAAGAGATTGAATCAGTTAAATGGATATCTTTAGAAAATTTAAAAGATGATATTCAAAAAAACCAAGAAAAATATAGTTATTGGTTAAGACAATGCTTTAGTAAACTAATTATTTAAGAATTATTTTTCTTTTTTATCTCGCATAGCAAATTCATCTTCAAACATTCTTCTTTTCAATTCCTTTCTCTGTTTCTCAAGCCACATATACACTTTAGCATGAGGACTTCCTACTAAAAGACTTTCAATTGCTCGCCTTGCAATATTTACAAATTCACCTAATCCTATAATACAGATTGTTTTTCCATATACGCTTATATGAGTATCAGTCAACTGCTCAAGAATTTCGCGAGCTTTTCCCTCTTTGCCTATTACCCTTCCTTTTACTCGCTCAAGATGATTTTTATTTTTGATATATGTAGTAACATCTAAAACATCAAACACATAATCATGGCGCAATAAAAGCTGCGCAACTTCAGGATTAAATCCTCTGGCAATTGCTCTTATCACATTTTTTGTGCTGTACAATGTAATTGCATCTTCTCCTGAAACAACAACATCCCCTTCCTTAGAATCAATAGCAATTTTTGTATGAGAAACTTCTTCTAAGTTTTTCTTTACTTCTCCATTCTTGCCTATAAGCACAGCTATTCTGTCTCGAGGTATCTTGATATCATACGAAAACTCATCCATATCTGATAAGAAAAAATCAGCCTATATAAACTTTGCGTATCTTTATAACTCAAAAGGAGTTATAAAACTTATCCTCGAGCTACGATTTCTTTCATATATCTCTCAACCATAACATTTGGTGCCAATCCTTTCTTTGAGCAATATCTCACAAAGTTGTCATATGCTTCTTTTTCAACTACATATTCTGCTTTTACTTTAGCTGTACCTTTTGGTGTTGCTGCCATATTTTCATCCTCCTAAATCTTGATTGCCTAAATTTTAATTGATGTCAAGAACCACTGGTCAATAAACCAGTGGCATGCTTATCGATAACACCTAAGGTGGTTCTTGACGCTTACGAATTCCACCACCTGTCAATAGACAAGTGGAATTCGTCTTGTTTAAACAAATATTATTTCCTTATCTGTTTTAATACTTTCTCAACATCTATCTTCATTCCTTTTTTAACAAAATAATTGCAGACATTTTTTATATCTCTTTCTAATAATTCCTCAGCCATTTGATTTCTTTTTATTGTTCCTTGTGAAAAGTCAATAAAAACAGGCTCATCATTATAATTTAATATATTATATGATGACAGATCTCCATGTACTATACCAGCTTTTTTATACAATAGGCGAATATACTCAATTGTCTTCTCAAAAAACATTTCAATGTCTTTAGGAGCATTGTCTTTCAGTTTCTCTGCTATTTTTTTGTCATCGCCCATATATTCCATTACAATAATATTGTTTATTGCTGTTAATGGTGTAGGTACTCTCACCTCTGCTTGCCTTGCCTTAAGAAGATTTCTATACTCTCTCTGTGTCCATGCAAAGATAACTTTTCTTCTTTGCTTTTTAAGATTCTCATATCTTGGATCATATTTGATATAATCATACATCTTATTAAAATTGCAGCTTTCAAGACGATATATTTTCACAATCACAAAACTTCCATCTTTTTTTTCAGCTGTAAAGATATTTGCTTCTTTTCCAACAGAAATTGGAGAGCACAATCTTTCAAAATAACCTTGGGTAATTAATTTATAGATATCAGCAAGTGCATGTTCATCAAACACATTTCCCCAAACCTTCCATTTTTCATGCGATATTTTTGACATAGAAGAATAAAGATTAGGTGAGTATAAAAAGATAACCTTTTAAAACACAGTGAATATTCAGCAATTATCACATAAGGGGGTGATGATGCTATGAAAGAAAACGTACTCATTATTGAAGATGATCCAAATATACTCAAAGCTGAGCAATTAATTCTCCAGAAGAATTTCACAGTTCATACTGCAGTTGATGGTGATGAAGGTTTAAAAAAAGCAAAGCTAGTAAAGCCAAGACTTGTTATTCTTGATGTAATGATTCCAAAGATTGATGGATTTACTGTCTGCAGAAACATCCGCTTGGATGCAAACTTGCGCAATACAAAGATAATAATGGTTACTGCAAAAAATGAAGACAGGGATGAAGCAAAAGGCATGGAATTAGGAGCAGATGATTATATTATGAAGCCTTTTGAACCTGAGGAATTGCTGCATGTTGTCAATCAAGTATTAGGTATACAATAAATTATTATGGCATATCTTGAAAGTTTTATAGCATTATTTCATACAGTTAATGATTTTTTAGGTACATTAAATGGAGAATTATTCAAAAATAGTCTTGACTTGGTATTATTTACAATCGTTCTTTATATGCTTATAAGTGAGTGGTTGAAAAATAAGAGAAAAGATATTTTATATTTAATTGCAGCATTTTTAAGCTTAGTTTTAGGTAGAATATTGATTACAATAAGCTTAAGTTTTCTCATATTTCGTGATATTAGTTCGCTCAAATGGTTCATGCCATTTATCCCTGTTTTTGATCACGGTTTAGAAATATTTGCATTGATTCTTTTGACGCATGCATTTATGTATCCTATATTTAAAGAGAATATAAAAAAGTTTCATCAGCAAATATTTATTTTAATTTATTTCTTAGCATTGATTATAAGTATATCTGAACTCATATGGCTTAATACAGATATAAGCAATACCTCATTTCAATTCAAGAATTACTCTGTTTTCATCATCTTCGAGATAACTAAGTTTCTGCTTCTTTTCTATACAATTATAATGATTCTATGTTTTAAGAATAAGATTGGCAGATATACAAACCATATTCTCAGTGCATTTATAATCTATCTTTTAGTTCCTATTATCAATCTTATTAATTCTGTTTTTTTTAATTATACAAGCAAACTTCTTCGTGTTATTATCCACCCATTGCCATTTTTAGCAACATTGCTGTTTCTTAGGGTGATATTTCTAAAACTAGTTGACAAAGCAACATTGCAGCAGGAGTTATCAATAACAAAACAAAAATATAAAGTTGCAGAGGAATTAAACAAGCTCAAAGATGAGTTTGTCAGTGTTGTGAGCCACGAATTACGTACGCCATTGACAAACATCAAATTATACATCTCATTATTATTAAGAGGAGAATTCGGAAAGATAAGCAATCAGCAGAAAGATACATTAACAATTGTTAATAATGAAAGCAATAGATTATCAAGTCTTATTGAAGACATTTTGAGTCTAGCAAAATTAGAGCAGAAAAAAGAAAAGCTTTTACTGAAGAAAATAAACCTTTTTCAATTAGTAGAATCAAGCATTTATTATAACCTTGCAAAAGAAAAAAAGATAAAAGTAAGAAATGACATTTCAAAAAAAATTGAAGTTTTTGTTGATGAAAATAAATTAAACCAAGTTATCATTAATCTATTTAGCAATGCTATTAAGTTTACACATGAAAAAGGAGAAATCATATTTACAGCAGCAGTTAATACTCAGTATTGGAACCTTTCCATTAAAGATACAGGAATAGGCATACCAAAAGATAAAATCCCTCAGTTATTTAACAAATTCTTTCAGGTTGAGAACCATTTAACAAGAAAAGCTGCAGGCACAGGTTTAGGATTAGTAATTGTTAAGAAAATTGTTGAATTGCACAACGGCACAATTGCTGTTGATTCTGATATCAATAAAGGTACAACATTTAGATTGCAATTTCCAACTACAATTACTATTAATAACAACAATGACAATACAAAACTATTTAAATCAAGAGATTTTCAGTTAAAAAAATGAACATAAAAAGAATAATAAAATACAGTATTGTATTGTTAATGATAATAATCATATCATTTTTAGTTTACAGATATAATTACGCACCAGGAAAATATGATCAGTTTGCAGAATGCTTAACAGAAAAAGGAGCTGTTATGTATGGTACAGAATGGTGCCCTCACTGCCAAACACAAAAAGAAATGTTTGGAAATTCATTCAAATATATTAATTACAAGGATTGTGACTATAATAAGGTTTTATGTAATCTGAATAATGTTACAGGCTATCCAACATGGATTTACAAAGACAAAGTATTAAATGGCGAACAACCTCTTGAATTATTAGCATCAGTTACAGGCTGTGAGATTGACAAGCAATAGTTTTTTATAATCATTCTGTATAATAATAAATATGCTGACAAAAGATAAGATAATCCATAAGATAGAACAGAATACACTCAAAATAAAAGTTTTTGGAGTTAAAAAGTTAACATTGATTGGATCATATGCAAAAGATAAGGCAACACTAAAGAGTGATATTGATTTTCTTGTAGAATTTAAAGCAGGCAGAGGTTTATTTGATGATTATGTAGGACTAAAGAGATTATTAAGAAAATTATTTAATAAAGAAATAGATCTAATAAAATATTCTTTAATTAGAAAAGAATTACGTCCATCCATATTAAGAGGTAAGAAAATTGCGGCAATATAATCTGTTTCTTAAAGATATTATAGAAGCTATTGGAAAGATTAAATCATACACTTTTGATTTAGATGTTGAAGATTTCAAGAGTAACACTATGTTTATTGATGCTTGCTTAAGAAATCTAGAAGTAATTGGTGAAGCAACAAGCAACATTCCTGAAGAAATAAAGCAGAGATATAAAGAAATACCATGGATAGAAATAAAAGATTTTAGAAATGTAGTAATCCATAAATATTTTTCTGTGGATATTGACATATTATGGAACATTATAGAAAATAAATTAGACTCATTAAAAGAGCAAATACAAAAGATTTTAACTAATGAGAGTAAAAATAGAAAGCCTAAGTGATTACAATGGTTTACTTCCACAATCTCAACCCTGTATTATTGCACATTAGCTCTTTAGAAATCCGTTATTATGGATTATTTTACATAGTTGGATTATTAATAGCATACTTCTATCTTAAACATCAGATAAAAACAAAGAATCTTGCACTAACATATAATGATTTGCTTGACTATATTATTTATTTGACAATTGGCATTATTTTAGGCGGCAGATTGTTTTACATCATAGTTTATGACTTAAAATATTATCTTGCAAATCCAATGTCAATAATTGCAATCTGGCATGGAGGCATGGCATTTCATGGAGCATTGCTCGGCATAATTATAGCTTCCTTAATTTTCTGCAAAAAAAAGAAGATAAATTTTTACACACTTGCAGATCATGTTGTAATTCCAGCATCAATAGCATTAGCTTTAGGAAGAATTGGCAATTTCATCAACGGAGAATTATATGGCAGACAAGTTTCTCTAAGTTATCCATTAGCAGTTGACTTTGGCGACGGCATCGCTAGACATCCATCGCAGTTGTATGAATCTGCAAAAAATCTGATAATTTTTGCAGTATTATTTCCGCTAAGAAAAAGCAATCTTAAGCCAGGGGCATTATTCTGGTTATTCATTACAATGTATGGCATGCTGAGATTTATTGTTGAATTCTTCAGAATGCCAGATTCACAACTAGGATTTATTTTGTTTGGTTTAAGTATGGGACAATTATTAACAGTTATAATGGTTATAGTTGGTGGGATTATGCTATTTAAAGTGCAAAAAATAAAATATTAAATCTCATTTATTTCTTCACACATAAAAAATTAAGATAAATACTTCCTGAACCTGCCTCAACTCTTGTAAAATGAACAATAACAAAAAATTGTGACCGCAGCAGTTCTAATTCTTTTTTTTTTAACAATTCAGATATTTTCTTCAGGACATTCCCAATCTTATTCTTCTGCATATGTACAAGTGAAACATACGCCCAAATCCCGTCAAATGTATCATTATCAAAAACAAGTTTTTCCATATCCATCTGATAAGCAATCAATCCTTTCTGTCTGCATAATGCAACCATTGCTTTTGAAAGATCAACGCAGACAGGAGAAAAACCTTTTTCTGTCAAGAACCACTGGTCAATAAACCAGTGGCATGCTTATCGATAACACCTAAGGTGGTTCTTGACGCTTACGAATTCCACCACCTGTCAATAGACAAGTGGAATTCGTCTTGTTTAAAGAACAAAGCATCTCTTCCAGCACCAGAACCAATATCTAATATTCTTTTACCAGATAATTTTCTCAGAAACAATTCTGCATGTAGATTAGATTAATTTTGTTTTATCTCAACTCTACATCTTCTCCTTCTCTATCAGAAATATACAGTGATCTATCTCAAAAGGATCTAATGTACGATAATCAATTATTTTGACATGCTTCTGTAATTCAACCCTAATCTCTTCAAATATCTTCTTAGGATTTTTTACAACATCAATGCTCCGCGCTTTAATAACAAGAAAACCAAAACCACCTTTCTTTAAAAACCGCAGATTTTGTAGAAAAATCTGCAGTTGATTTTTCTGCGCAATATCCTGTATAATTACATCACACAAAAATATTCTTTTTTCATATAATTCTGGATGACCGCAGTCAGCCAGAATTGGAACCATATTCTTTCTTTCGTCGCATAAAAACAAAAAATCGCGCATTACTCTATATGCAAAATCAATCCCAAATAAAAACCCATACACTCCGATAATATCAGAGATATGCGAAGCTGTTGTTCCTGACGCACAGCCTAAGTACAGCACACAATCACCTTCTTTAATTGGACACTTTACAATATTTTTAGCAAGTGCTGCTCCAATCTTGCTTTTCTTTGGATTCCATTCTCTATATTCAGCGCCATTCAAGCGTACAAGTCTTTCATCATAGACCTTTCTACCTGGCAATAAATTTTTAGTGTAAAAACTACTTTTAACTCCTTTTTTCTCAACAAATACTCCTTGATATTGTGAACTTGTTATCATTTTATTCCCCATGCTTTCCAAATTGTCTCTCTAATTTTGCACGCAATTCTTTTCCAACAGTTTTACTGCCATTAAAATAATCTACTCTTACTGCTATACTTATTGCAGCTGCAACATGTCGTGCAATCTTTCCATGTTCTTTTGCTTTTGCTGCTGCAATCAATGGATGATTGATAATAATGCCGTGTTTTGGTGCAGCTGCTTTTGTTTTCATATGCCTGAACAATGCTTTTTCTGCCCCAAGAATCTGAATAGTGCTGCTAGGATATTCTGCTAATCTTCCTAAGCTTCCAGTATGTGCAATAAATTGGCTGGCAAGCAAAGTATTAGCAACAGCTTGCAGATTAGGACAGTAATCAGAAAGTGTTTTTTCTAAATATTTCTCATTTTCTTCTTTTTGCTGTATCAAATAGCTTATCTTTTGTGCAAACTGCTGAATAATAGCAATATCATCCTCTGACATTTTACCGCCAATAGAATCATACAGATTATATTCTCTAAGCAATGTTTCTTTATTTTTAGAAAATACAAGCCTTGCAAATGCTTCATTATTGCTTAATTTATGATCTAACTCAGGAAAATACAATGAGTACCATTCTCGTAATCTCCTAACAAGCAGATTGATTGCTTTGTTTAATTCATCAATGCTGTTGATGCAATGTATGATTATCTGATCCTTGCCGATTGCATTTTTTAGGTCATTTCTGGTAAGTACCACATTTGCTTCATAGAATCTTTTTACAAATTCTTTTGTCTTAGGAAATACATAAGAAACATTTGTTTTCGCACTATGATATTTTTGCAGGAACTGTGATTCATAACGCGAAGCATTTTTCATCTCAGCAATGCTTTTATACAAAACTTTGTCAATAATCTGTTTATCCCGCAAAACAAAAACTCCAATACAATTGCTGATGATTAGCTCCATATTTTTATAAGTAATAACTTGTCTTTTTATACTTAATGGTAAAAATGGTTTATGTTATCCCCGCCCGAATTATTGAGTTATAGTATTTTCTGAGTGAATGAAATGAACTCGAAAATACTAAACTATATAAACAATCTTACTCTCCTTAAATCATGGAAACAAAAAAGATTGACTCAGGCAGTAAAGTATTAAACAGATTACTCGAAACAGGCTATGAAACAGATATTATTACAACTGTTTATGGTCCTTCTGGAACAGGAAAGACAACACTTTGTCTATTAGCAAGCATTGCTACAGTTAAGCAGGGAAAAAAAGTGATTTATATTGATACAGAAGGAGGTTTTTCTGTAAATAGATTATTGCAATTGTGCAATGACCAATCAGTTCTTCAACAAATATATGTATTAAAAGCCATGAATTTTGAGGAACAGATTAAAGAAATTGCAAAACTACGTTCCATGATTAACGAAAAAATTGGTTTAGTTGTTATTGACACAATTGGTATGTTATACAGGATTGAACTAGGAAGAGCTTCAAAAGCTATTGGAGAGACAAAAGCAGTTAATAATGAATTAAGCATGCAGCTGTTATATTTGACAGAGATTGCAAGAAAGCATGAAATCCCAGTATTGCTTACTAATCAAGTATACTCAGACTTTGACGAACGAGATGCTGTTAAGATGGTTGGTGGAGAACTATTGCACTACGGAAGCAAATGTCTGATTGAATTAAAAAAATTCAAGACATATAGAAAAGCAGTTTTAAAAAAACATAGGCATATCAAAGAAGGAGCTGAAATCCTTTTTACAATTGCTGAACATGGATTTGAAGAAGCAGTTATGAACACTTAATAATAATTGAATGAAGATAAGATTTATATATCACAATATCCAGAAATAATTTCAATGGCAGAAATCCATGTTTATGAGCATATTACTAAGAAAAAGCATTTTATTGAACAAATACTTGAAAGAGAAGAAGAACAGATCCATCATAAAATAAAGAGATTTATATCTGAGAGTAGAGAATTCAAAGGATTTCTTGTTTTCTTATTGATTGCAGCATTAAGTTTAACATTATTTAATTATTTTGAAGGAAAAGGATTATTTAAATCATTATATTGGCTTATTACAACAGTAACAACTGTCGGCTATGGTGACAATGTTCCAACGAAAAATGCAAGTATTATTGTAACTATGATTACCATGATTCTTGGGATAGGCATGCTTGGCTTTTTAGCTACGCAGATGACTGAAAAGATTGTTTCTACAAATGTACAAGGGGTGTTTGGCTTGAAAAGAGCAAAAGGAAAAAAACAGTATATAATTGCTGGCTGGAACAACACAGCTGAAGCAGTATTGAAAGAATTTATAAAAGAAAATAAATCTGTTGTTGTTGTTGATAACAAACCTAATCCAGGATTAGCACATTACGAAAACGTTACTTTCATTCTAGGAACACCTCTAGACAAACATATTCTATTAAAAGCCAATGTTAAAGAAACAGAAACAATGGTATTATGTATGGATGATGACTCAGACGTATTGCTTGCAATCCATATCACCAAAGAATTAAATCCAAAGATAAATATTGTTGCTAAAATTGACAATCAAGAATTTATAAGCATTGCAAAACGTGCAGGCGCAGACCACATTGTCAGTCCCTCTTCAATAGGTGGAAGATTATTATCAATTGCAGTAGACCAGCCATCAATTGTACAATGGGTAATGGAAGCAACAACTTATAGCACAAAAAACGGAATCGAATTAATTGAATATGATGTAAAAAAAGGTTCTGATATTATTAAAAAAGAATTAAGGAGAGTCAAAGAAAAAATTGGCCACAAAGCAATAATTATTGGAGTAATGAATGAAGAAAAAGGATTAGACACATTGCCTGAAGATAATTATAAGATCCAAGAAGGAGACACAATAGTTATGGTAGTAAACCCAGCAAAACATGCGCATGTGAAATTATAGAAACATTGTGTAGTTCTTACTTCTGTTGCTTTCGTATTACACATGGATACGATCTATCAGCCATATATCTTTCAAGAACTCTTTTAACTTGATCTTTAGATAGATTCTGAAATCTTCCATCTCCTTCTTCATTATTCATGTATGGACATCTTAACAACATTCCATCAAAATCTATTGTTGCTGAAGAACCAGCCCCCATTTGGCAATATCCATTTATTACTGTACTATGCCTCATATGAAAGTCGCTATATTCATATGCAAACTGTTCAAACAATCTCTGAGTATAATCATCTGGATGTTTCTGGAAATATGTATTGACCACAAAGAATATCTTAGAATCATTTGCAGCTTGTTTCAAAGCTCTTACTTTAGCTCCATCATCAAACAAATCCCGCTTTGAAACAACATAATTCATACCTATTCTTGTAGTTCCTTCTTTTGGTTGGTTTCGATGTTCTTTGTAAGTTCTGATTAATCTCCTCAAATTTTCAGCTATTTCTGCTTGATTCTGTAATGGTTTTGATGCAGTTGGATATTCTATTCCTACAAAGAAGTCTGCATCAATAAACCAATTCCCAAATAAACTAATCATAATGTTTACTTCATTGCCTGCTAATAGTTGACAAGTTCTTTCGTCTAAATTATTTCCAGCTGTAAACACATATGCTTGAGTCCCATATTTTTCACGTGCATAAATAATTTTCTCCATGTTATCCTTTTTTAATCTTGGATTAAAAGGGTCTCCTCTGCCATTTATTGTGATGAACTGTGTTCTATATTGTTTAGCAAAAAAATCAATAACACCTTTAATCTTCTCAATATCTAGACAATTCATTGAACTAATACCTTGTGTTACACAGCCAAAACAAGATTGTTGTAATTCCCCATCAACATAAATCAATTCTGCTCTTTTTTCACAATAGTTAGCACTAGGCAGATTTAATATTGCAATACATCCATCTAAAGTTCCTTCTTGGCTTAAACGTTCTAACTTTTTTGTAATCTCTAGCTTCCTCTCACCCATGTTGTAATATTTAAGTAGTAACGAGTATATTAAACTTCTTAGAGATATTCTTTACAAAATCGTTAAATTTATATATCATACAAGAATTGGTACTAATGTGATGAAGAAACTTGATGTGAAAGATAGAAAGATACTATATGAATTAGATGTAAATTCAAGACAGACAAATTCAGGAATAGCCAAAAAAGTCGGACTTTCCAAACAAGTAGTTGGATTTAGGATAAAAAGGTTCATTAAAGAAAAGATTATTTCTTTCTTCTATTCTGTGATAGACATTTCAAAACTCAGCTTTACTGTTCATAAAAACTTTCTAAGACTACAAAATCTTGACAGTGGAAAAGAAAAAGAGCTGATTGATTTTCTCATAAATCATCCTAATGTGGTTTGGGTGGCAAGTTGTGATGGAAAATTTGATCTTGCCTTTGGAACATGGGCAAAAGACATGGCTTTTTTAGATAAAACAATTACAGAATTAAATAAGAATTTCGGCAGATATATCGCAGAGAGGCAGATTGCAACAATCATAAGAGGAGACTATTTTGTTAGAGATTATTTGATTAGTAAAGAAAAACCAAGTCCATATAGAGAATCTTTTTTTGGTGCTGTTCATGCACCTGTTAAAATGGATAGAAATGATTGGAAAATCCTTGTTTCGCTTGGAAAAGATTCAAGAATTACAGCAGTTGATATTTCTAAAGAAGTAAAACTCAGTGTAGATGCTATTGTTGAGAGAATAAAAAAGTTAGAGAAATCAGGAGTGATAAAACATTACAATATTGTTCCAAACGAATCAAAATATCCATATATACATTATAAAGTTCTTATTGGATTTAGGAATATCTCTGAAAAGAGAGAAATATCCATAAGAGAATATTGCAGAACTAATCCAAACATTATCTACATAGTAAAATCTTTAGGTTCATGGGAATTTGAAATAGATTTAGAAGTAGAAGATGCTGAACAATTTAGAGATATTATGATGGACATAAAAACAAGATTCAATGATATTTTAAAAGATTATTCAGCATTGCACATTTATCAAGTCCATAAGTATAATTTTTGTCCAAGTATCCAGAGCAGCATTCAAGCACAGATAATATATAAAAATAAAAAATAAATCAGATTGATTTATTCATCACCAAACTCTTCGATTGGTGTTGTAAATTCTTCTCTTGTCTTAATCATACCTTTTGCTAACATATATTCTCTGCATAAGACATAGAATAACAATCCAAGGCTTTTCTTTCCTTTGTTATTGCAAGGCACAACTAAATCAATATTATTTGATTGATTGTTAGTATCACATAATGCAATAACAGGAATACCTATCTTCATTGCATCATTGATTGCATTTCTGTCTGGCCATGAATCTGTAACAATAATTAGTTTTGCTTCCTGGAAAGTTTCTAATGCTGGATTTGTTAATATTCCTGGAGGATATCTTCCAGCAAATACACGAACGCCTGTCATTTTTCCAAACAATTTAACTGCTTTCCATCCATTTTCTCTTCTTGATACTACAAGGATGTCTTCAGGATTATAATGTGATACCATATTGCACATCAATTTGATCCTTTCGTCAATCTTCTGTAAGTTCATCACAGTCAATCCATCTGGTCTTGTTTTATAGATAAATTGATCCATATATTTTGTTTTAAATTTTGTACCAATATGTATTCCTGATTTAAGGTATACTTTGCTTGGAACCATTAAATTTTCTTCTGACATAAAAAACTCACTCCGTTCATTTTTTATTCGACAATAGAGAAAGAATTGAATATACTTTACTTATTCACTTTACTCCTATTGCCCTACTATTCTCACCCGTAAAGCTTGTATTGAGTCCCTTGCAGCTTTTCTCAATACAGGGTAATATAGAGAAGAAACTATTGATTATTTATAAATGTTTATGCTATAGAAGATAGAAAGAAAAATAAAATAAAAAGCTTAAAACCTAAGGCGTTGGTGGTTCGTCAATATCATCTTTTTTCTCTTCAGCAGGAGCTTCTTCATTATGCTCTTCAACAGGAACATCTTCAGAATCATTATGTTCTTCTGGAACTTCTTCTGTTTTTTCTGCTGGAGCTTCTGATGATTCTTCACCGAAATTCTCTGATTCCTCGCCTTTTGGAATATCATCTTCAGCTTTTTTCTCTTGTTTTTTCGCTGGAGCATCTGCAGACTTCTCTTTTTTAGAAACTACTTCTGCAAAACCAACCTTCTTTAGAACCTTTGTTACTTTGATTGTTACTTCGTCGCCTTCGTTAGTATTAGGTACAAATAATACAAATCCATTTCTCTTGCAGATTCCATCTCCTTTTTCACCAACTGCTTCAATTACTACATCTAACTCTTCTCCTTCTTTGACTGGAGCAAAACTTCTCTGTTCAAAATTTCTATTTGGTCTATTTCCATATCCTCTATCGTTTCCATACATAGTTAAATTCACCCATTATTATTTTTTCGAGCATAGCTCTCAGAAATAATAATCAGATTGAGTATTTAAAGTTAATTGAAAATCAAGGAAAAAAGAAAAAATAATTTAAAACTAAAATTCTTTGATTAAATATCTTTAATACCTTCTTCCTTGACCATAAACATTATTTCTCCATCTGGTAAGTTTGGTGCATCAACAAGTTTTGCAACTCTGCTGCCTTTTTTGCCTTTTCGCAGGTAAATTCTAAATGTTGAGTTATGGCCAACAATATGCCCACCTATTGCTTCAGTTGGATCACCAAAGAATTGATCTGGTTTTGACATAACTTGGTTTGTAACATAAACACAAAGATTGTATATATCTGCTAATCTTGACAAAGTATGCATATGTTTATTTAATTTCTGTTGCCTTTCTGCTAAAGTTCCGCGGCCAATAAATTCTGCTCTGAAATGTGCTGTCAAAGAATCAACAATAACAAGCTTGACATTTAAGCCTTGTTTAGTTATTAATTCTTCTACTTTTTCAGCCAATAACATCTGATGATCAGAATTATATGCTTTTGCAACCTTTATGTTTTTGAGCACTTTTTCAGGATCTAATCCAGCTCCATCTGCAAACTGCTTGATTCTTTCAGGTCTGAATGTATTCTCTGTATCAATATATACTGCAACTGCATTTTCACCATAACTCTGCACATTTACAGCCAATTGATGCCCAATCTGTGTTTTTGAACTACCGTATTGCCCAAAACATTCAGTGATTGCTCCTGACTCAAATCCGCCGCCAAGCAAACCATCAAACGCTTTGCATCCTGTTGTTATTTTTGTGATATTTTCTCTTTTTTTTAACAGAACATCAGCAGATTCAAATCCCATATCTAATGCATCTCTAGCAGAATTGATCATTTTTCGCGCAACTGCTTCTGAAACTCCAGCTGTCTCAACCAATTCTCCTGGAGAAGCAACTGCTATTGCCATAAGATTCTCAAATCCTGATTGTCGTAGTTTTTCAGCTGTTGCTGCTCCAACACCAGGCAGATCTTCTAAGCATATTGGTTTTTTTGTTGATTTCTTTTCAACATCTTCTTGTACATCTTGTTGTTCATCCATTGTTTCCATCTGTTCCATTTCTAATTCTATCTTTTTTGCTAACATAGGGTTCACCTTTTTAAAAATTTTCCGAACTGCGTTCAGAAAAATTTATTTCTTAATGACAGTGCGATAATCATGTAATAATGATACAAAGATTTGCGCCTGTTAAACTTTTTTATGCTTTAGTCTTTAATATACTCTTCTGTGATTTTTTGAGAGAGCTTCCGCTAAAATGAAAAAAATAAATAGAAAATATGGAAGATTTTCCAGATTCTCTTATTAAATTGAAAAAACAATGCTTTCTCTGAATATCTTACATGGCCTCTTGAGCTCTATCATTAAGAACAAGATATTCATATGCTTTCTCTATGATTAATGCAGCTTTTGGCAAATCTTGTACTCTAAATGAATTAGTTGCTTGCCAAGTATTGTTTTTATCTTTGTATACTCTTTCTAAAGAAATGGTATTGTATACACTATTTATTCCATCTTTTGTGCTGTTATTCTCCCATATTGTAACTGAGATTGCACCAGCTCTCAGCTTTTTCACCGGTAAATTCTTTTGTGTTTCCATTTTATTCAACTCCTTGCTTTTCGCATTTTATTTCAACTAACATTTTTGTGAACTTTGTTCAACAAAAATGACTTTCATTGCGAGTACTTTCTCTGCGTGTACTCAGCAAAAACACCTGCTGCAACGAACGGAGTAAAACTATTATAGAACGAACTTCTTTATATACTTCACAGCTCCATGTCCAGTGACCAGTGCAGAGTGTTTATAGTGGCTAGTGGATGGAACAACCACGCCGTGCTCAGCTATTTTTCGCTCAATTAGATTCGCACAACTTTTGTTTGGACGAAAGCTGTAGACTGAGCCATGAACCAAACAATAATTGTGCGATAAAAAAAGCAGAATAGAAAAGACGCCACCGCCCTGATTTGAACAGGGAAGCCCTTGCGGGCAGTAGATCATTGCAGAGATTCTGTTATCATCCAAGCAGATTGCATATTCAAACAGATGCTTTATAGCAATCTACCGCAGTACCAGGTTGTGCCACGGTGGCATGTTATGTTATGAGAATGAAGTTTGTTTTTAAAGCTTTTTATTCCAATTCTCTATTAATCCAATTACCCAATATACAATAGCACAGACACTTGCTAATAATAATAAATTTCTTTTTTTAGTTTCATAACAATCACCACTAATTATAAAGAACTAGCGGAGAGTGGATTTGAACCACTGACCTTCGGGTCTCGCATTGAATCTCTTTTCAAAGACTCTCTTATGAGCCCGACGGGAACTCCAAACTCCCCCACTCCGCTGTAATCCTTAAAGAACTAATAGAATATATATAAATGTTAGTATTTGCTTGTCCACTGTGTTCACAATACAAATACTAAAAATAGCAATTTTTACACAATTTTTTTATTGTATAACAAACACCCTAAATCCCATATACAAGAAATAAAGAAATAATAAAATAATACTATCTCTTTTTGTTAATTGGTTATTAGCTGCAACTAAAAGCAATACTACTACTGACATAAAGAACCAAACAGGTAAATCAATCCAGAGGATTGTATTGCTTACTGTATACCCTGAAATTAATACTCCAATACCTAATGCAAGCAATGGATTTGTAATGTTGCTGCCAACTAAAACCCCTAATGACATTCCTGATGATTTTCTTTTAAGTGCAACTAATGCAGTTGCTAATTCTGGCAAAGCTGTACCAATCCCTATTAAAGAAACTCCGATTAATGAATCACTTACATCCCATCCTTCTGCTAATTTCTCACCATTTTCAACAACAAATGAGGAAGCATATAATAATACAACCAATCCTATTACCAAGAAAAAAGCATTTTTTAGAAGACCATTGCCATTTTTTTTATGATTATGATTAATCCCTGAAGTAAAGAATTCTTTCTTACCAAGATAATACAAATAGATTAAATAGATAGTAACTAACAAAAAGCCTTCAGTTCTGCTGATATAATGATTCAATGAAAACAGAAATACTAGTACAATTGAAGCGAGCATAAACATATAATCTTTCCGTAAAAATTCTCTTTCTGCTTTGATTAGCATAAAAAAGCCGACTATTCCAAGAATTGCAGTAATTTGCACAGTATTAGAACCAATATTTGTGCCAATTGCTAATCCAGATACATCATTGCCCGCTAATACTTGTAAACTCGCAGCAATATGTGTACCTATTTCTGGCAATGACGTTCCTATTGACAAAACAGTCAATCCAAAAAAAGTTTCTGATAACTGAAAATATTTTGCAATTTTCTTAGACGCATGAATAATCAGCTCAGCGCTAAGCCATACAAAAAACATTCCAATCAACAGCAAAAATAGATTTAATAGCATACACTCTTTTGATTCTAGTAGTTTATATAATTTTCGTTAAAGCTGGCTTCATCCATTAAATCTTTTTTAGAAAAAAAAGTATTTGAACATAGTTGGCACTGCATAGTCCCCCCAAAACTATGAACTTTTCAGAAAATTTATGCTCTAACCCACAACGGAATTTTCTTTTCTCTTGCTATTTGTATTGCTACAATAAAACTACTTTAGACATCGCCTATCCCAATCGCAGCAAGCTGCGGGGTATTAAACCCAACGAAGGAATAAAAAACGAAGGTTTTAAAAACTTTTATTAATATACAATATTATTATGAAAACGGTAGGAATAATTGGAGGTCTTGGACCTGAAACAACGTCGGAATTTTACCTCGATATAGTCTTTTCGTGTCATAAAAAAACTAAAAAGGCCAGACCTGGAATAATAATCGCCAGCGTTCCTTTGCCTTATCAAATTGAAGAGGATTTGATAACTAACAATATAGGTTCTGAGAGATACGTCCCATTTTTGGTCAATGGGGCAAAGAGATTAG
>Ga0209211_10004455_pt1 | contig 21722 bp, 25 predicted proteins | sample RifGroA2_FD_183992 | JGI IMG/M metagenome (GOLD analysis project Ga0209211, IMG submission 183992) | Groundwater microbial communities from Rifle, Colorado, USA - Groundwater A2 (SPAdes) (version 2) | ecosystem: Environmental > Aquatic > Deep subsurface > Groundwater | place: Rifle, Colorado...
GTATCCGAGCTTCATTTTCATTCTCCTGCACAGTGGCGCGGGCAAGTATAGGGCAAGCATTGTGTACAGACAAACTTTTGCGGTGCAAAACAAAACGGGGCTTGCGCCCCGTTTTGTCGTTCTGCTTGATGCTGTAATACATGTGTGCGCCTCACAGCCAATAAACACGCGGCAATCACTGGTGGTAACAGAACAAAGCTACCCAAAGAGCTACCTAAATACCACGCGCTACGATGCTTTTCACTGCGCCGCATGGCTTAGTTTCTGCCTCAGTTTACGCCGTTCAGAGTACAGAAAACAGGCTTTGGCAATCATCCCTGATACGGTGCATCGCCTATCTGATTGCACCAATATGGTGCGAAATCCCAAAAGAAAAAAGCCCCGATTTCTCAGGGCTTGATTCTATGACTACTTCCAATGGCGGGGGTGTGGCAGACGAATCTGTTAAACCTTCCCGCTTAGTCAGTCACCAACTTGGTTCCATTATGCCAGTCATTCACAAAAACTAAAACCCTGTCACTACGCCAGGGCGGTAGCGCTTCACGCGCCGCCCCCTCTCCGCTGCACTCCGGACACCCTTCTTTCGGGGGTTTCAGTTTGCTGTACCACTCATCCGTATATTCAGGGAATTCCCCAATATCATCAGCCGTACTGATCCTCAGTCGGAGCGCGCGCTCCTTGTCGTGCTTCTTTTTCCACTCCTCCAGCGTGGAAGGAGTATGTTGCCTGCGATTCCCCTCCCCCCAGCAGTACGGGCAGCAGATTCTGCGAAGTTGTGATATTTCGTTCGCGTCGAAATTGACAATAACCACCCACAAACGCATCAACTCATCCCCATCGATACCCATGCGCCTAGCCCTTGCGCTAGCTAAAGTGGTAACCGCATTACTCACCTTTGGATTCTGGAGAAGATGCCAGCCAAACGTTGGCGCGCTCTTTGCGCTGTACCCGGCTCTGATTGCGGCGGCACTCGCATTCCAGTCCACCAGATACTCCCGAACGAATATTTCCTGTTGGTCAGTTAGCTCTGCGAACACCCCAAACTCATCCGGGTCACGCTCAACCGCCTCGATAGAATCCGTAGGCAAGGTTTCGATGGTTTCTGCGATGATGGTTTCTGCGATGATGGTTTTCTTAGTTTTCTTCTGCTTCTCCTTGGATTGAGAAACTTTGGAAACCTTGGAAGAAACCTTTGTTGCTGTGAATGCCACCCCATTTGCGGCAGCGCGGATTGCTGGGGACTTCTCCCACCCGTCACGCACATAGGACTTGAGCAACCATGCGCGAGGTGATGCACCATCACCTCACCAGTTCCAGCTTGGGCCTTGGCGGATTCCTTAGCCAACAGAAAGTTGCCCACTCGGGTTGCTCGGCTTTCTCGTCCAGCAACACGAAGTTGGCAGCCATCCTTGTCTCTGGATTGGCGGCGCAGTACGCAGCCCATAGAGTGGCCGCATCAATGGCTTCCATCCGGTTTTGCTCTGTGGTGGTGGCGTTCATGCTGCACCGCCCGTGGCGAATGGGCGTCGGTCAATTCTCTGTAATTGCAGCCGGTCTTCTTCATTGGCGAATTCAAGCGCCTTATCTGCCAAGCATGACAACACACGCCTTATCGCATTAAGTTCATCGCTGCCTTCTTCATCGATAGTGAGTGTCATTGCACTCGCTGACATTGCCAGTGCGCGCAGATCGTAGAAATGGCTAAGCGTGTCGGGTGTTGTAGGATTGGTGGCCATGGTGATCTCCTTTGGTGGTTGGGGTGCGTTAAATTCTACACGTCTGTTAGAATATGTCAACAGGTGTGTGAGGGTGTAGAATGAAAGGCAACCGGAGAGCACATAATGGCGAAGAGTAAAACACAACAGGCGCTCGACCTGCTCAAGAAGAACCCAGGAATGAAGCCGTATCAAGCCGCCGATGCCGTGGGTGTGCAGAATGCTGCGGTCTATCAGGCTTTGCAGCGCACCAAGGGAAAAACCATGTGCCCATGCTGCGGCCAGATCGTGCGGGAGGGATTCGAGATTGATAACGCGGTGCTGAAGGATCAAGAGTAGGCGAGTACAATTGAACAAGGCAGCGGCAACGTTGCCTGAATCGTCTTCCACCTGTGGCTCTTCACCGCACAGTGGGGCGGTTCTGAAAGGCCCGTCCGCCCCTGGCTCATTCCCGGGTAAGCTAAGCGGGTCTTTCTTTTTGCCCATGAAGCGAGCAAACAATAGCGGCATGGGTAACGGCGGAATCGAAAGGTAACGCATTACCCTTGCCGTTACCTATGGAGCGTTTCCAAAGTTCCTTCGCGCGTGTGCGCGTGCGAGACTCTAGTAATTCGGCATTGAGTAGCCTTGCAAGCCTTATCTATTACAGGCATTCAGAGTGTTTGCAAATACCTTGCAGAACTCAACCCAGCGCGGATCTTCCGGCAACAATAATGGCTTAGTCGCCATCTTGATCCTGCTGGTCAATTATGATTCCAAGACGCTCACGGCGGCCGGCAAGAATTGCCGCCTTCTCAGTTGAGCGCTTAAGCGATGCATCATATAGCTCTTGCAGCACCTCCCTTGGGGGGAATACATTCAGATTGATCTCTTCCTTCAGCTCGATCTTGTCTTTCCAGAGTTTAGGTTGCCGGTTCTTCAGCCAAAAGCCTTGCGCTTGCACTTCCGGCGCCAGCTGCTTTTTCAGGGTGACAACTACTGTGCCGCCTTTCCCATCGCTCACCGCCCTGTCCTCGCTGATCACATGCCCACCGATCGCCGATTTGTACAGCGCGGAAGCGACTACGGCATCGGGGATGTCCTTTCCGTTCTTTATGGCCTGGCGAAACGCGGGGTGTCGCTTCTTCCAGGTGTTCAGCGTTGCCTCGCTGATCTCGAACAGCTCCGCGAGCTTCTTATCATCAGCACCCAGCAGGCAGAATGCTTGAACCTGCTCGGCGTAGATGGCGCGATATGTTGATGGCCTCCCTCGCTTGGCGGGTGTCTTCGGCTTGGCGGCCTTTGTGCGCCTAGTGGGTGCGGCCACGGCAGGATGGTGTGTTATCGGCCAGATCGGCCAGGTCTTCGAGAATCGCATCAGCCAGCGCCTTGTCTTTCTCTCCGGCGAAATCAGCAATACGAATCGCACCGCGTGCGTGCAGTTGCGCCAAAAGCATCAACATTTTCACGGCAGCATCGTGCGGGGCGGAGTCGTCAGGTGCTATCCCACTGGGGGTGTACGTGACTCTCTTGCACTCAATTAACCTATCTGAGCAGCGATCAAACCAAGTATGCACGCGCTTGGTAATTGAGCCAGTCGGGAATAGTTTGAGTAAATCCTTAGCCAGGGAAATTTCAAACTTTACGCGATCGCTGTCGCTCATCGAATTAATCAGGGGCAGGAGTTCTGTTTTTGCGTATCGCTGCGGCACGTAAGTAGCGGCTAGGCTGCTCGGGCTCCTGATGCCCCTGCCAGCATTCCACGGCTTGCGCTTAATGGTCGCTTGGGCGTTGGTGTCAGTCACTTTGTTTTCTCCTTAATTTGTTAGGCGCTGAATCCGCCCGTTACGATATGGGCAATGCGCCGATCCTTCAGGTCTTGCCCGGCATCGGGTGTAGGCATTGTGACTGAAATTGCTTTGCGTCCTTCACTGCTGGATGCCAGTGGATTGATGATAGGCGGCGCTTCTGTGATTGCAGGCGGCGATGAGAATGAAGGCATTGTCGGCGCGGCCACGAAAGCGGTTTGCACCTGCTGATACTTCGCAGGAGCTACTGCCAAGTTCTTTACGGAAGGTGTAGCAATCGAAGCGACGGATGTTGCCGAACCGTCCTGACTGGCAAGCGCAGCAAGCCGCTTTTTCTCTTCTTCGGCGCGGATCGCCGTTCCCTTCCTGGTCTTGTCGTCAGAGCTTGCGAATAGCTTATCGTTGTTGGCGATCTTGTAGTCCTGAACCGCTGACGTAATATCCGCATCGGACATTTTTGAAATGTCCTTACCTGCCAGCGCTTTCTGGAACATTCCTATAGCGCCATTCCCCTTTTTCTGGCTGCCAGCTCCGAACTGCACGGATGTTGACCACAGCGCATCTTGTACGGCAGCGCCTCTTCCAGACAAGTCCATGCCACCCTTCTTCAATCCCTCCATCGCCGGGTCGAAGTTCGTTTTTTTGATGAAATCATGCTGCGCATTGCCAAATTCCGGATCTGCTTTGGATACATCTTTCCACTTTGCGTTGAACTCAGGCGATCCCGGCGCCAGTCCTGCAAACTGGTCGCCGTACTTACTGGACTTGAGGAAATCTTGCACCTTCCCCTGCTTGGATGAAAGCTGGTAGGTTCCATAGGACGCCCCGCCGAAATCCCCTTTCCCGCTTGACACCGTTCCCGCGCCGCCTTTCCCAGACTCGAACATCTGGCTTGTTTTGCCGAGCGCCCAGTTGCCTGCCGATTTCGCGCCCTCCCACACCTTGGCCGCGCCTTTGCCGACGGTCGTATTTTCTGCCGCCCATGTGGCTCCCTGCTTGATGGCATCGCCAGCTTTGCCAGCGCCCTGCTTGACGACCTCTACCGTCTTTTCCTTGACCTTTGTTGCGGCTGCGCTGGCAGCCTCGGCGGTTTTCTTCGCAGCAACTTCTGCCGCTTGCTTTGCGGCCAGCGCCTTCTCCTGGACTATTGCCGCCGCCTTTTTGGTCTCGGCTTTTACATCAATCCCCGTTTTCTCCTTGATGGCGTCGTTCGCGCTGTTTCCCGCCTCAACCGCCGATTTCTTTGCGCCTTCCCACAAGGCTCCGGCCCTCTTGACCATGCCATCCCAGCCTGACTTGATTGCCAACATGGTGCTATCCCATGCCGCCACAATCTTGCCTGGGATGTCGGCTCCGCGCAGGTCACTTACCCAGCCGCCTACCGTGTCTCCAATGATCTGCCCGGCCTGATCGCCAAGGAACATACCAAGTGCGCCACCAACAAACCCGCCAATCGCAATTCCGATAGGCCCGCCCAGCGCACCAATCGCGGCACCTGCTGACGCGCCTGCAAATCCGCCTGCCAGTGTCCCGGCGAGTCCGCCCGTTGCCTTCCCGGCGTTTTTGTCCTTATCCCGGCGGCTCAGCGTGTCATCGGTTTCGCTGCCGTAAATATCGGAAGCCGCGCCGGCACCCGCAATCAATGCGCCAATAAGGGGGAGCTTGCGCAGCAATCCTTTTCCTGCGCCGAGTATTCCTTTTCCGGCCACCCCTTTCGCCGCACCAGCAGCGCCGCCAGCCGCCGCACCTACGCCTCCAACCACCGGAATCTTCTTGAGCAACGAACCAATAACGGGGATTTTTGAAAGAAGCGCGCCAACAGCACCTACAGCGCCAGCCAATAATGGGCCGATCAGTGGAATCTTCGCCAGCAGGGGAAATAGCCCGCCAAGCATCCCGCTGCCTCCATCACCACCTTCCGGCTTTTCTTCGATATTCTTGAGGCTTTTGTTTGCCGCCTTATTGAAGACAGATTCGTCTTTACGAAATCCGGTCAGAGATGCATAGATGCGACGAAACCAGTTCTCTTTGCGCTTATCGCCGCTTCCTCCAGTGAGCACTCCAAATCCGCGCGCCATCGGTTGCGCGACTTCTTGGAATGCCTTGACCGCCGGGTCAGCCTCTTCAAGCCCGCTTCCAGCTCCACTTACAGCGCTGACAATGCGGTCTGCAATACCACTCAGGGCGCGTTCGTCCGGCGTATCTTTACTACCCGCATCCTTGCCGTTATCGCCGCCAGGTTGCGCCCCGCTTTTTACGAAACGGCCACGACCGTCGCGCCCGGCTGGCTTCGCAACAGCCTCTGCGGCCTTCTTTGAAATTGGATTGACGTGCGCAGCAGAATTTTGGGCAACCTTCGCTGACGGGATTGCGTTGCCGCGACCGAATGGCGTTGATTGTGGGCGTAGCAATGCCGCAACAGTAATTTTCTGCTGTGATTTTGAAAACGCCTCGCGCGCCATCGGTTGCGCGACTTCTTGGAATGCCTTGACCGCCGGGCTTTTGTCGATGCCGAGCATTCCATGACGTATAGCATGCACGTCGCTTTGAATATCCTGCCAGACAGCAAGTGCCCGCCCGATGTCGATTGGGTCACCGACAAGAAAGCCTTGCGCATCGTGTTTCAGTATCTTCATGGCTAAATTTCGTTGCGTCGCGAATTCGCCCAGTCCTGCCGATCGATCGCAGTCAAGGAGCACAGTGTCATGGGGATGAGCAGTTCAACGTACCGGCCATCTTTGTCGATTGGCGAATTCATCGGGTGGCCGATGCTCTCAATCACCAGTGGGGAATATGTCCGGCCCTTGTATTTCATGGCGATCTTGGTTGGCGCAGTTGACGGAAGTAGGGCATCAACAGCCGCTTGGTCTAAGGGCGTTCCGATGACGAATCCCTTGACTGCGGTATAAGCGGACATGACTGCGCCATCGGGCGCAAGTTCCACAGGCAAAGCCCACTTCATCAATTGGTTGAATGGGGCTTCCACTTCCTCAATTGGTTTTTCCCAAGCGCGGAACAGCGCTGTCACTTGAATCTTGGCCGGCTGCATCCCGGTGAATACCTGGGTTGAATTGAGCTTCGTGATTCCGGTGCGCCCCTCAAAGTTGCTGATCACTTGGCCTGCCTTACCGTTGGGGTTTACGTATGGCACGAGCGCGCCAGACTGCAACATAGCCGCAATTGTTGGCATCCCTTTATCAGCCCCAGCGCCTTCAAATGGACTTTGCCAGCCAAGTATGGTCTCCATACTCGCCTCGGTCAGCGGAGCCTTTACGACATTTCCGACATCAACTTTAGCCCAGTACGTCTTCCCATTTTGATCCGTCTTTCTCTTGACTTCGTAGAAGCTGGCAATCAGGTGATCGGACAAGCCGCTTGGCGGCCCCCCTGTGGTCGGATTAAGTTTCCACGCGGACGTTAGGTTTTTGGTATCAATCATGGCTTAACTCTCCGCTACTGCCTTACTCGCGGGCGAGATACCCTGACCGCAGTTCAAAATGGCAATTGCCGCTTGCGTGCGAACACCCGGCTCGGCGGCAGCATCCCTGCTCACCTCGACCAAGGCCGCAAGCGCATCCTGGACGTGTCGGGCTGCTTGCCGCTTCAGGCTCTTCGGCCTGCCGGTGGCGGAGTGTGTTGCACTTGAGTTAGATTCGCTCATGATGATCCTCTTTGGTTGGTGGCCATTGATCGTGTTATGCCGCTTTTGGTTTGCCGATAAAATCAGCTACGTTTATGCCCAGTGGGATTGTGATCTTAGGTACGACAACTGCCTCAAAACCGTCGGGAAGGCATGACTCATCGCCCGTCGTGATGAACGCATTGAGAATATTCAGCTCGGCATTCAACAATTCCCGCTCGGCCAGCAGGCTGGATGCGTCAAAGACAGCGGGCGCAAGGTTTTCAATTTCGTCAGCCGACATCTTGGCTTCCAGCATTTTCGCGCGCCGTGATTCATTGTCCTGTTTGGCCCGAGCAATTGCGGACTCGATCTGCGCCAGGTGTTCATGGATTGCGAAGACGCGGCGGGCGGCCGTACCCATTACGGGAGCCAGTCGAGTGCGTTCCGTTTCGAGCACGTCTTTGGACTGGGCGGCATGGCTGGCAATCCCAGCGCAGGCTTGTTGTATTTTTTCATCCAGCTTGGTAACCGCCACTCCAAGTGGTTCGCTGGGATAGAGCTGCTGCGCAATCGCGGCAATGCTTATCGGCGTGATCGTGTTTGCCAAGTCGATTAGCCGCTGTATTGAAATTTGCGCGGCCTTCAGCGCTCCCGGTTCATTTTTAAAGTCGAGCAATCCTTTGGCGGTTGGTGTGGGTAGCTTGGCAAGATTAAGCATGGTTCGATGTCCTGGTTATTTATTAATGTCGAATTAAAGCGCAGTTTTTGCGCGGTTTTATGCAGGTTTTCCGCGTTACCTCACGCAGCACGATTCCTGATACGCCCTGATTTCTGCGAGGGTTTCGGTGAAGGAAACAAAGCGTGCATGCAGCGCAGCGGAAGCGGCCTCGTTGGATGTATCGCCTTGTTTCGCGGCAAGCGCTAAGCCGACAGCAACAAAATATTCGGGTACGGATTCGTCGGCAATTTCGTTGAGGGCCTTGTGACAACTCTCGGCCAGAGCCATCAAGATGCCGTCTTCACTGGCCATTGCGACTTGCGCGGCAAATCGTCGCGCTAGGGTCGCGTTCAACTCCAATTTCAGGGATTCCAGGAGCTCGCTTAGGGAGGAGACAACGGCATCGCTGAAAAGCTGCCCACTCTTTTCGAGTTCTGCCTTTTCGGCCTCGGCGACTGCGCGCAGGATTAAATCGGCCTCGCTATTCTCGGCGGCTATTTTGGTCATGGCCTCACGGCATTCTCCGGCCAGTTTCAGGATCGTTTCTTCGTTGTGTGGCATGGTGGTGCTCCTCGTGGTGGTTGGTGGGTAAATGGTTTTGGTATTACTGCTTGAATTTGTTGGCAATCTGCGCATCGGTGAATCCGAACTTGCGGAAAGTTGCGAGTTCGAAGGCGGTCATTTTTCCACCGGTAATAGCGGCTTCGATCTTGCGTTGTGCTGCTGACATTTTCGGCGCGCGTGCGGACTGGGCTGCCTGACGGAATGCTGTCTGCTCCTTGGCCCTCGCGCGCTCGGCGGCGCGCTGCTCACTGTTTTTTATTTCCAGCGGCTTGCTTGCCTGCTTCGCTGCCAGCGTGTCCGCCTCTTTCTGCTTTTGCTGGTGCCGGGCGGTGTTATCGGCGGATGCCTGGACTTTCTCCATCTGCTTGGCGAGGAACGTCCCCACCGCTGGCGATGCGTCGATCTCTGCCATCACGCGCAAGGCGTGCTTGCACGCCACACCTTTCAGTCCTGGGTTTTTCAGCTTGGGGAAGCCATGCTCATCACGGCCGGCATTGAAGTTGCCAATAGTGGAGACGTATCTCAGAAAATAGCGATGCCGCTCACAATCACAATCGAAGGCCAGCTTTTGCTTACGCAACCAGTTGGCGGCCTGCTTGGGTGACTGCATATCTTTAGCCTTGGTCGCTGCAAGTTTATTCGCGGCCTCAGCAAATGCGTTGAAGCGCACCAGAACATGGTGACGAGTTACCTTTGAATCCGGCCCGGCATTAGTGATGAATCGAACATCCAAAGCTTTTTGGGGTGTTACGAGCGCCGACACCGGCACGGCCATGGTTATTTCTGTGCGCGCCTTGGTGATGTCGCTACCCCTTGAGGTGCCGTCTGTGTTTGGCACATATTCAAGCTGATGAGAGGTTGCGAGGTCGATCACTTGGCGCGCGGTGATGCCGTTGCCGTGAAAATTCTTCTGCGCTGTCCGCATGTTTTGGCGGAAAGTGGCGAGGTCATCGGCAGTGAGGGCACGCGCAGGGCCGCCGCCCAGCGTAGTAGTCAGCACGCGGTGCGCGTCGTACTCTCCCTGAACGTCATTCTTGGTGAGGATGATTGAGCGTGGTGCTCCCCCTGCCGCTTTGCGCTGGGCAGCGTCTTCCGCCGCGCGTCCCTTGGCTTCTCCGACGTGACCCTTGAGCTTGCCTAGTAAGCTAGTCATGGCACGCCTCCACGGTGTCAACTTCAGAAGTTACTGCGTTAACTTTCTCAGTAACTTTCTCAGTAACTTTCTCATCATCGACCTCTACCGCCTGTCCGATCTCCATATGAAAACGGTATAGAGCGCGGCTGGCAGATTCGGAAGAGTTGAATAGACGCCCAATGCTGCGCTCCACATTTGCGCCACCGCGTGCATCCTCAAACGCGGGATTTAATTCGCGGAATCGGTCAAAGGCCCTGACGACCAGATCGCTGTGCTCTGCGATTCGACGAATTACACCCCCCAGCAATTCGATGCGGTCGTGGATGCGGCGCAGCTCTTCCATTTGCTCGCACCTGGCTGAATCGAACTCCCTGAAAAGCCAACTCGACACGGCGCGCTCTTGCGTCATCCTGGCGCCCGTTTCCCAATCGTCTGATTCACCGAACAGGAAATCTAGGCTTACCTCGTACAGCTTTGCGGCACGCTGAATCAAGGTCAAGCTTACGATTAAACGATCAGCCGGGCGCTCATGGCGAATTAGCACCTTGAGCGGCACGCTCAACATTTGTGCAGCCTCAGCCTGTCCCATGCCGGTTAGCTCGCGCGCCTCAATTAGGCGACGGCCAATCGTCATAACTATCGCGGCCTTGAGGAACTTGTGGTCTTCTTGGGTGATTTCGCCGGTTGCATCATCATGGCATTCCATCACTGGCTCACCATTGCCCTCTGCGGCGTCAATTGCGGGGCTTGGCTGCGTTTTCTCTTCCTCGGTCATGGGTTTCTGTGCACCCATCGTTTCTGGCTCCTGTAAGGTTGTTTCTGCGGGTTCTCGCCGAAGTAACGGCAGGACAGCTTTAAGAGCGGCTGTAATTTGGTTGTGCTGGAATGGGAACGGCGGCTTCATACCGCGCGCCCGATGATTGAACCGGCCAGCATCGCTTTCATCTTTGCGATGTTCTGACGAGCAACCTCTGATGTGCCGGGTTTATATTCAATCGCAAGTGTCTCGTTGCCGGCCTGCTCCAGCATCGGCGCAACCTTGTCCGGTGGCAGCAACTTGATTGCGTGTTCAGCACTCATCCTGCCAAGCCGCACGGCTTCAGCAAGGCACGACTCCCGCCCCTCCTTGTCGTAGCCTAGCGATGGCGTCCACCGGACAGGCGTTCCGGCGCGCTTGGCGGTATCCACAAGCCGCGCATACGCTTCCTTGAAGGCCATCCTAGCCGCCACTTGGTCGCCCTCGTACAGAAGTGGCTGGGCAACATGCAGCGCGCCGGACATTTCCTCTGTCATCACGCAGCTTGCGTATTCGTCGCGTGGGATCATCGCCCAGGCTTCATCTGCGCCTGGTCGGCCATCAGGTGTCAGCCGCTCGATTTCCTTCACCACTGCGTCCTGAGTAAATCGGCTCTTGGTGTTGCGCACGCTTTGAAGCGCCTCGATCACCGTGTCAGTCGGGTACTTCGATAGATCCCGCGCCATCATCGAAATCGCCGTAGGAGAAATGCTCTGCCCCATCAGCTCGACCGTGGCCGCTAAGTTTTCAAGTAATCGCTTCATGCTTGCTCCCCCATCAATCTCATTGCTTCGTCCACCACGCTGTAATTCGCCTGCGACTGGTCGATCTGTCGCGCCCTGGTTGCCGTCATGCTTCGCCCGGTTACCCATTCGGTGCGAAGCTTTTCAGCGTCTTTCAGCAAATTCCCGAATTGGTGCCCAAGCTGGACGTAGAACGCCGTGTTGCTCTGCACAAAAAACGCGGCGACGTGTGGAGATTCAACGAACCCAATGCGCTTCACGAACGATTTCACTTGTGAATTTACAGTTGAATTGCGCACTGGCTCGGCACCGTAGCGAACAAAGTACGCATCGCTGTACGACTTCCATGCTTGTCGGCAAGCAGCTTGCAGTTCGGTTTCGGAATCTGATGCGTTTTGGCCGGAAGCGACAGCTACCGCACCTTGTCTGTTGCTTTTGTTGGTTAGTTCTCTTGTCTGTTCTTTGCCCGTTGCGGAATCCGCTACTGCTGGGGTGGTGGATTTCGCTACTGTTGGGGATTTTTTAGAAGTGGATTTCGCTACCGTTGCGGATTCAACTACCGTTGCGGAATTCGCTACCGTTTGAATGTCTGGCACGGTGATTTTGTAGCGAGTCGTCCTGGACTTTCCACCTGTACCTTCCTTGGTCAGCCATCCAAGCTCACACAGCTCTGTAGTGACCTTGCTTATGTTCGATAAGTGCATTCCGCCGCAGCGCTCTGCAAGCGTTTCTCGTGACGGCCAAACTGTGTCGCTGTTTTTCGATCTGAAAGACAGAAGCGCGATCAAAACCCGCATGTGCCATAGCGTCAATCGCCTGTCAGCAAGAACCACAATCGGAACAATTGAAAAAATATCAGCCACGGTTGCGGCCTTATGCTTGGGAGGCGAGTGTGGACTTTGTTGCAATGCCTATTGGCTTCCTGGGTACCGCCTGGCGGCGCGTCAAAAAGCGGGCTACAGAGTCACCGTCAATGCGTGTGCAGCGGTAACTAACCTTGATGGCCGTAATCTCGCCGGCAGTGATCCAGCGATGTATTTGGGAAATTGAAATGTCCAGAATTTCGGACAGGGTGGCGGGCGAGAAATGCTTGCCGTGCAACGTTGCGTAATCCATTTTCCATGCTCCTTGCTGACTCCAGCGGCGCGTTATTGCGTCGCATGGGCATGGATATGGCATTATGGGTAGAGAACCTAGAAAGACTAGGCTAATCTGAATTCTCTACAAATTTCGCTTTCTCTTCGCCGAATTGCTATTGGTCTTGCTGATTGCTTTGCGTGCTTCATCAGCCCGGCGAAGCTTGGCGTTTTCTTCCTCGCTAGCATCGAGCTTGGCTTGTAATTGGCGAATCAACTCATTCGCCTTTTCCAGTGTTCCAGGGAGGATGACAATGCTGGTCTCAAGAGTTGGCGCCGGACAATCAATATTGAAAAAAAAACGCCGAACAGAAGGCAGCCCATTAAACTTGGCTTCCCATCCATCGCCCATATTCGTCAAGGATTTCGCCCAGCCAACAAACTCTTCAATCAAAAAACCTTTGTCTTTATCGTTGGGCAGCTTGCCATTTTTCGCGTCATATTTAATTTTCGCACGGGCTCGCCCTTCAGCTGTGCGCAGGTTGTCGCCGCTCCTCATGTCACGCTGAGCAAACAGCTTTGCCGCATCAGAAAGATTCAGCATATCTCCATGCTTGTAGGTGCGTTGCGTCACTCTCATTTCCCTTATGCCGCAACTGCGGGGCGCAGCTGAACAACCTTGCCCAGTTCGCGGCCCAACTCACACTGATTGAGAAAATCAAGCCATTGCTCGGCAACAACGCGCCGCCGATCGAGGTAATCGGCCTTGTCGTAAATGGCATCCATGCCACTCAAGGCATGATCCAGATAGCGCTGTCGAGTCTCGTAATCCACCCGCAACTCGGACAGCCAACTTTTGCATGTTGACCGTAAATCGTGCGGGGTGATCCGTCTCCAAGCGGCCTCGTTTTTCTGGCGCATTCGATCCAGCCAAGCACCTATTGTGGTGCGTTTGGATAATGGGTTGCGCTGATCGGTATGACGGCGTGACTCGACAGGCAGCAGGTATTCGCTGCCATCCGCAAAGCCGACAAGCTCCTTTACCCACTCCACCGCTACATCCGGCAATGGAATTACAAAAGGGCCTTCGGTGTGTCGGCGATTCTTGCGCCGCGCGTGAGGAACTGACCACGTGGCGGAATCAAGATCAAACTCGGCAATTTTGGCCTCGGTCAGTGTGCCAACCCTTACGCCCGTCAGCAGAATCAAGCGCACACCCAGCTCATAAGGTCGGGGGATTCCAGTCAGTGCAGGGAGAAATTCCGACAGTTCTACTGCCGTCAGGCCGATGCGCTTCTTTGGCGGCTCGGCTTTGCCAACCACAGCCGCCTCTCGCACATCCCGGCAAGGGTTTGATGGGCAAACAGCACGGGCAACTGCATGGTGGAAAAGCTGGGTAACGATGATCAGCACGGAACGTGGAATTGACTTACCCGCTGCCGCACTCTTTGCCACAATATGCACCACATTCGCCGGTGTTACATCGACAGCGGGCAATATCCCGATGAAGGGCTTGATGTAGACATCGTACTGCCGCTTGCGCTGCTTCCATGTGTGCGCTGCAAGTTCCCTGTTGGCTTTCTCAAAGTAGGAGGCGGCCAGGTCATTGACTGACCACAAGGAAGCCTTGGCTAGCTTGTCAGCTTGTTTCAGTACAGCCACGTCCGTGCCTTCATCCACGGCACGGCGCATGGCCTTGGCCTTTTCCCTTGCATCGGCAGCGCCCCAAACAGGAAACTGCCCGATGGTGGCCTCCTTCCGCTTTCCGCCGACGTAGTAGCGCAACACCCACGCGGCCACGCCGGTACGCGAAGCGGTTACCGTCAGACCGGGAACCATCCCGTCAGCCTGGGTTGCTGTCCGATCTTCTCGTTGCGCCTTCGCGATCAGCGCCCGAACTTCCTTGTCTGTGATACTTGCCATGATCGCCCCCATGGGTAGCTTGTGAATTTCCAAAGCCCGCGTGAATCCTTGTGTTTCGGCATAAATGGGTAGCTTGGGTGGGTAGCTTTTACCGAAGCTACCCATTGGGCTACCTGTTAATTATGCGCTCCACTGCGTCGCACGGCAACCAATAGCAACAAAAAAGCCCTGATTTCTCAGGGCTTTCGTGGGTTTGTGCGGCTTACTGCGCCGCACTGAATACTACATTTCGCCTAGATGCTGTAATACATGTCGAACTCGACCGGATGCGTGGTCATGCGCAAACGGGTCACCTCGTCCATCTTCAATGCGATGAAAGCATCGATAAAGTCGTTGGAGAACACGCCGCCGCGCGTCAGGAATTCGCGATCCTTGTCCAGGTGCGCCAGCGCTTCATCCAGCGAGCTGCACACTGTCGGGATCTTCGCATCTTCTTCCGGCGGCAGGTCGTACAGGTTTTTGTCGGCCGGGTCGCCGGGGTGGACCTTGTTCTGGATGCCATCCAGGCCGGCCATCATCAAGGCCGTGAAGCACAGGTACGGGTTCGCGGTCGGGTCCGGGAAGCGGGTCTCGATGCGGCGCGCCTTGTCGCTGGTCACATGCGGGATACGGATCGAAGCGGAACGGTTCTTCGCCGAGTAAGCCAGCTTGGTTGGCGCTTCGTAATGCGGAACCAGGCGCTTGTAGGAGTTGGTGCCGGGGTTGCAGATCGCATTCAGCGCCTTGGCGTGCTTGATGATGCCGCCGATATAGTACAGCGCGGTGTCGGACAGGCCGGCGTAGCCGTTGCCCGCGAACGTGTTCTTGCCGTCCTTCCAGATCGACTGGTGCACATGCATGCCGGAGCCGTTGTCGCCGACGATGGGCTTGGGCATGAAGGTCGCGGTCTTGCCGTATTGGTGCGCGACGTTATGCACCACGTATTTCAATGCCTGGGTCTGGTCGGCGCGGCGCACCAGCGTATTGAACTTGGTGCCGATTTCGCACTGCCCGGCGGTCGCCACTTCGTGGTGATGCACTTCCACTTCGATGCCGATGTCTTCCAAAGCCAGGCACATCGCCGCGCGGATGTCGTTCAGGCTGTCGACCGGCGGAACCGGGAAATAGCCGCCCTTGACGGTCGGGCGGTGGCCGGTGTTGCCACCGTCGAATTTCTCGGCGGAAGACCAGGCTGCCTCTTCGGAATTGATCTTGACGGAACAGCCGGACATGTCGACATGCCAGTTCACCGAGTCAAAGATGAAGAATTCAGGCTCCGGGCCGAAGAAGGCGGTGTCGCCGATGCCGCTGGACTTCAGGTAGGCTTCGGCGCGCTTCGCGATGGAGCGCGGATCGCGGTCATAGCCCTTGCCGTCGGTCGGTTCCACCACGTCGCAGGTGATCACCAGGGTGTTTTCGTCCATGAACGGATCGAGATAGGCCGTCGCCGGATCCGGCATCAACAGCATGTCCGAAGCCTGGATGCCCTTCCAGCCGGCGATGGAAGAACCATCGAACGCATGGCCGTCTTCGAATTTGTCCATATCCACGTACTTGGCCGGCACACCGACGTGCTGCTCCTTGCCGCGCGTATCGGTAAAACGGAAATCCACGAACTTGACGTCATGGTCCTTAATCATCTTCAACACATCATTTACCGACATCGACATAGCTTTCTCCCACAAGAATACGAAAATTAAACTGCTCAACTGAAATCCGGAATTTTATGCACATAAAAGCATCGCACGAAGCGTGCCAATTTTTCATATATGACAGAACGGCATTGTGCCATAAGCCCATCATGCGGCACAGAAAAAATTTGCACCTGAAACGGGCATAACAGGCCGCTTATGCACTAATTTTGTGCATGACTGCGATGGACATGAATGGCACGGAAGAACTCATCATCGCACACCAGTTCATCGCAGCGCGCTTGCAACGCATCGGCCTGCCCGGCCTGCCGACTGGCTGCGGCCAGGTATATTTCGGCATCGACCTTGCCGTCCAGATAGTGAAATACCACGCGATTATCCGGCAAATCCGGTTCCCCCAGCCGCTCGGCCAGATGCGCCAGCAAACCGGGGCGGCCAGGCAGATGCGCGTTCGGCTTGGCTTGCAGGTCATCTTCCGGGTCGATGTGCACCATCACATCCATCACATGATGATTGTTGAGCACGGCATACCGCGCCGATTCTGCAATGTAATACCCTTCCGACACGCTGATCTTGGGATCGACCACGATATGCGCGTCAACCAGCGCATTGTCGGCCATCTTGCGCGTGCGCAACTCATGCAGTGCCCGCACGCCATGGGTATTGAGCAAGGTTTGCCTGATTGCCTCGACCTCCTCCGCATCCAGCCCGGTGTCGATCAATTCTGCCATCGCCTCCAAAGCCAGCTTGCCGCCCATATGTGCGATCATCACCCCCACCACCGCAGCTGCAAGCAAATCGAAGAAGGTATAGCCGAGCAGGTTGCCGACGATCCCGACGATAACCACCAATGAAGACGCCGCATCCGAACGCGCATGCCATGCGTTGGCCACCAGCATCTGCGAGCGCACCCGCTTGGCCACCGCCAGCATGTAACGGAACATGCCCTCCTTGGCGACCAAGGCGATAACCGCGATCGCCAGCGCGACCGGATTGACCGCCTGCAACGCCTCGGGGTGTTGCAGGCGCATCGCGGCAGCCACCAGCAGCACCACGCCGAGCGCCGCCAGAAATGTACCCAGGATAAGCGTTGCGGCGGTTTCCACCCGCGCGTGCCCATAAGGATGGTCGGCATCGGCGTGCCGGTTGCCGTGCCGGTTCGCATACAGCACCAGCACATCGGACAGCAAATCCGACAGCGAATGCAGGCCGTCGGACATCAGGGCTTGCGAATGCGCGAAAAATCCGCCCACGACCTGAAAGAACGTCAGCAGCAAATTGATGACGATGCTCACCCAGGTGCTTTTTTGCGCGGCGGCAAAACGCTCCGGGTGCATCGGCTCGAAAGCCCCGATATCAGCCTGGGATTGATGTTTATGGGTGTGATTTTTCATGCCGGTTGCGCTACTATGTGACTGTCACTGCGCAGCATATCACCTGCGCCAGATTCGTTAAACAACGCTATGAAAGAAATGACATGGGGAAAATTACCGCCATTCTGCAAGCCGCGCAACAACGCGCCAAGGAAATGAATCTGCCCTACGAGGGCGCGCTGTATCCGGACGAGGCTTATGAAGTGCTGCATTCCGCACCCGGCGCCAAGCTGGTGGATGTGCGCAGCCGCGCCGAACTGGACTGGGTCGGGCGCATACCCGACGCCGTGGAAATCGAATGGGCCATCTATCCGGGCATGAAACCCAACCCGAATTTCATCACCCAGCTCGAGCAGCAGGTGGACAAGGAAGCACTGGCGCTATTCATATGCCGCAGCGGGATGCGCTCCAATGCCGCCGCCACTGCCGCCACCAAAGCGGGTTACAGCGACTGCTACAACGTGCTGGAAGGCTTTGAAGGCGAGAAAAACGCGGAGGAGCACCGCAACATACTGGGCGGCTGGCGCGCGGCGGGATTACCCTGGGAACAAAGCTGATCCACTGCAAGCCGCGCTATGACCGGGTTCTTGATGTCATGCTTTTCCCGATACCGTAGCAAATACCGTCAACAATGACAGCCTTGCTTTAGCAGTAGGCCAAACTGCTCAATCGGCACCGGCCGGCTAAACAGATACCCTTGGTAGTGGGTGCAGTTCTTGTTCAGAAGGGGCTGTCGTTGCTCTTCCGTCTCCACCCCCTCGGCTATGACGTTCAGGCTCAGGCTTTGCGCCATAGCTATAATGGTACGCACAATCGCTTTGTCGCTACTATCGGTAGCAATATCGCGTACGAATGACTGGTCAATCTTGAGCTGATTAAGCGGCAGCTGTTTGAGGTATTGCAAGGATGAATAACCAGTGCCGAAGTCGTCCAATGAGAACTGGATACCAATTTTATTCAATACGTTCATGATTGAAATGATATTCTGGATGTTGTCCAGCAACATGCTTTCAGTCAGTTCCAGCTTAAGCAGCGCCGGGTTGATGGCATGACGCTGTACGGTAGCTTGCACTTGAGCCGCAAAATCAGCCTGACAGAATTGCTTGGCGCTCACGTTTACCGCCAGAACAAGGTCTCGGGTGAGCGCATCTTGCTGCCATGCCTTGATCTGGGCGCAAGCCGTCTCCAACACCCATTGTCCGATGGGTAATATCAGCCCGGTTTCTTCCGCCAGCGGAATGAACTGGGCGGGAGGCACCATGCCGCGATCAGGGTGTATCCAGCGGATCAATGCCTCCGCACCCAATGGCCGGCACGAACTGTCCACCTGAATTTGGTAATACAGTTCGAATTGCCGGCGCTCAAGTGCTTTGCGTAATTCGTCTTCGAGGGCTGCGCGGGCATTGATGGTGTCTTGCATCTGCGGGTCGAAGAAGCGCAGGGTGTTGCGGCCTGCTTTCTTGGCCTGGTACATGGCGATGTCGGATTGTTTCATCAGCTCATCTATCGACTGTTGGTGGCCACTAAACAAGGTGGCGCCGATACTTGGGGAGTTGCGGTACTCGTGTGCGGCCAGCTGGTAGTGTCGATTGAGGGAGATCAGAATTTTCTCGCCGACGGCTTCAGTTTGCGCCGCCGCTTCCAATGGATCTTTGTTTAAATCTTCCAGCATCACCACAAACTCGTCACCACCCAGACGGGCAATGGTATCTCCTTCACGCACACATCTTTCAAGGCGTTGCGCCACCTGTTGCAACAGCAAATCTCCAATGTCATGCCCAAGCGTGTCGTTGAGGTTCTTGAAATTGTCGAGATCAATGAACAGTAGCGCACCTGTTCGACCGCTGCGCGTGCTGGAAGCCAATGCATGTTTGAGCCGATCCGACAGAAGCCGTCGATTTGGCAGATGGGTGAGGGGATCGTAGAAGGCCAAATTATTGATCTCATCTTCTGCCTTCTTGCGGCTGGTGATGTCAGTAATCGTGCCAATGAGGACGAAATCTTCACTACTGGCGTCGTAAAAGCGGTTCACCGTGATGCGCCCCCAGAATTCGGTTTGGTCGGCACGCCAATAACGTCGATCCAAATCCACTGACTGAATTGCACTCACCAGCAACGAAAGCATATTCTGTTGCCCGATTTCGCGTTCCTCCGGATGCACAAGAGAGACGTATTCGCTTCCTAGCAGTGCATCGGGAGAGCATCCGAACATCTTGGCCATGCGCTGGTTGGCTCGCATGATGCGCCCCTCATTATTGACCAGAAAAATCGCCGCACTGGAGGTATCCAGAATCTGACTGAGCAATACCTCCCGTGCCGCCAGACCTTCATTCGCCAATGCAAGCGCCAGCGTACGCGCTGCAATTTGTTCTTCGAGCCCCGTATTTAAGCGCACCATGTCTTCAGCGGCTTTTTTCTGTTTGAGGCGGTCCAACCCGTTGTCTGCAAGCACACCTGCGAGAAGGGCATATAGCCGAGTTACGGACTCAACCCGCTCCTTCAGCAGGACGGGAACCCTGGAAATGGCTTCAAGGTAGCTTGTTTCGTCGAAGCCAAAATGTAGCGCCTGCTTGCGAAAAAACTCGAGGTCGGGAGGTTCGGTCAGAAACTGGCCGGTAAAAACATTTGCAACATGCTCGCCTTCCACGATGATTGGGGCGGCTGTATCGACCAGGCCGTTATGGCAACGGTAAATCGCATACTGCGTGCCTCGCGTCATGCTTTCGACAAGCGAGGTATCACTTTCAATACAGCGTTGACAGGTTTCCGCATTGACGCGATGAAATCTGGTGCACACGTCCTGCCACCCTGCATGGGTAATGACAATCCCTTCTACATCAATGACAGCATTGGCGACCCCGATGACCTGGCTAAAACTCTCCATGAGCTCTTGCAACTTCCCGATATCAACAATATCGGAATACTTGATGCGGCCAATAGGGTTCATGGGTTATGGCAACTTCTAAAAATTTATTTTTATCAAACAGCGGGGCGCGAATGCAAGCGGTACCTTACCAGACACATAGTCAATATGCCATATTATCTAGGCCATCTCTCTCAACACCTGCTCACGCAACGGCTTGGGTGATTTGCCTTGGGAGCAAAGCTAATCCGGAGGCTGTTGATTCACGATCAGTCGGTGTAATCGATAATCAGCGGCGCGTGATCGGAAAAGCGTTGCGCCTTGTAGATAGCCGCCGCCTGCGCCCGTGCGGCGATGCCGGGCGTGGCGATCTGGTAATCGAGGCGCCAGCCGACATCCTTGGCCCATGCCTGGCCGCGATTCGACCACCAGGTGTAAGCCGCCATTTCGGGATGCAACCCGCGAAACACATCGACAAAACCGGCCTCATCGAATAACTCGGTCAACCAGGCGCGTTCTTCGGGCAGGAAGCCGGAATTCTTCTGGTTGCCGCGCCAGTTTTTCAGATCGATTTCCTGGTGCGCGATGTTCCAGTCGCCGCAAACCAACACTTCGCGCCCGCTGGCGCGTAATGCTCGCAAATGCGGCAAGAACGCCGCCATGAACTTGAATTTCACGGCCTGCCGCTCCTCGCCGCTGGAGCCGGACGGCAAATACAGCGATACCACGCTGAAACCGGCAAAATCCGCGCACAGGTAGCGTCCCTCGGCATCAAATTCGGCAATGCCTAAACCCGCGGTGACTTGCTGCGGTTTTTCGCGGCAATAGATGCCCACACCGCTATATCCCTTCTTTTCCGCATAATGAAAATAGCCGCGATAACCGGCCGGAGTTAGCATCTGCTGCGTCATATCGGCTGCCTGCGCCCTGAGCTCCTGCAGGCAGACGATGTCGGCATCCTGCTGCGCGAGCCATGCGAAGAAGCCCTTGTTGGCTGCAGAGCGGATGCCGTTCAGGTTGATCGTGATGATGCGCATGAAAATTTCCGGTGATTGGGGGCGCGCCATTATAATGACGCCCATTGACTCAACCAACGCCGATCACCATGTTCAATTTCAGGCAGGATTTCATCCGCTTTGCCGTGCAGCAAAAAGTGTTGTGCTTCGGCGAATTCCAGACCAAGGCCGGCAGGCTGTCGCCGTATTTTTTCAATGCCGGGCTGTTTAACGATGGGGCAGCATTAAGGAACCTGTCGCAGTTTTATGCGCAGGCCATCCTTGCCTCAGGATTGCCATTCGACATGCTGTTCGGTCCGGCCTACAAGGGCATCCCGCTGGCTGCCGGAACCGCCATCGCGCTGGCCGAGCAGGGGCGCAACGTACCCTATTGCTATAACCGCAAGGAGGCCAAGGACCACGGCGAAGGCGGCACGACGGTGGGTGCTGCGTTGCAAGGTCGGGTGCTGATCATCGACGATGTGATCTCCGCCGGCACCTCGGTGCGTGAATCCATCGACCTGATTCGCGTGGCCGGTGCCGAGCCTTGTGGCGTGGTGATTGCGCTGGATCGCATGGAGCGCGGGCAAGGCGAGCTTTCCGCCGTACAGGAAGTGCAACGCAACTATGGCATTCCGGTAGTGTCTATCGCCACATTGGATGACCTGCTCGACTATTTGCAGGGTGAATCGGATATGAAGCAGAATCTGGCCGCCGTACAATCCTATCGCGATCGTTATGGAGTAAAAAATGATTAAATTTAAATTACTAGTCGCGCTTG
>Ga0209211_10004459_pt1 | contig 21709 bp, 24 predicted proteins | sample RifGroA2_FD_183992 | JGI IMG/M metagenome (GOLD analysis project Ga0209211, IMG submission 183992) | Groundwater microbial communities from Rifle, Colorado, USA - Groundwater A2 (SPAdes) (version 2) | ecosystem: Environmental > Aquatic > Deep subsurface > Groundwater | place: Rifle, Colorado...
GCCGATCGCGCTGCCGCCCAAGCCGTTGCCTGATCCAGAGCGTGAACTCCGTCAGCAGAAGCCGCGTCTGCGCATTGTCGGCGGCAAGGGCGATGCTCCAAAATCCGACACTGGTACCAATGATGGCGACTCGTGATGAACGTTCGCACGCTCAATCCCGACCTGCTCAAGGTCGCCCGGCAATCGCGCGCGCTCAGTCAGGCTCAACTCGCTGAGAAATCGGGCGTTTCGCAGGCAGCTATTTCGAAGGCCGAGAGCGGCCTGCTGCCGCTGGGCGAGGAGTTTGTCCAGAAGCTCGCCACGGCTCTGAAATATCCCGTGTCGCTGTTCTACGAATTGGACAGAATATTTGGACTTCCGATCAGCTTGCAGTATCGCAAGCGTGCGAGCGTTGGTCAGCGCGCGCTGGAGCAGCTTGAGGCCGAGGTCAATTTGCGGCTGATGCATCTACGTCGTCTCCTTCGTTCCATCGATTTCGAGGCAGAGTTCGAACTGCCATCGCTTGACTGCGACGAACTGGGCGGCCCGGATGCTGTAGCCGAACGGTTGCGGCGAACCTGGCTCATTCCAACTGGCCCGATCCGCAATCTTGTTGAGGTGGTCGAGCGTGCCGGTTGCGTCGTTTTTTCGTGCGAGTTTCATTCTCTCGGCGTCGATGGTTTGACTTTGTCGCCACTCGGCATGCCGCACTGCATTTTCATCAACTCTGAATTGCCTGCCGATCGTCAACGCTTCACGATCGCGCACGAGCTTGGTCATTTGGTTATGCACCGAGGCGGCAGTCAGTTCATGGAAGAAGAGGCCAACGCCTTCGCTGCGGCGTTCCTGATGCCTCATGCTGACATCGCTGGTGACCTGGCAGGCGGACTTTCCTTGCCTCGTTTGGCTGGGCTGAAGCGTACTTGGCGGGTATCGATGGCGGCGCTGATTTATCGCGCCCATACCATAGGCGCGATCAATGAAAACCAGAATACTTCGCTGTGGCGACAAATGGCGACGAAGGGGTTTCGCAAGCGCGAACCTGTCGAGTTGGACTTTCCGCCGGAAGAGCCTGGCGTGTTGCCTGGCCTCATCCAGATGCATCAAGCCGATCTCGGCTATAGCGTTGCAGAGTTGGCGAAAGTTGTTGGACTGCACGAGCCAGAGTTTGTGCGTGGGTATCGACTCGAGCCGCGGCGTGCTCACCTTCGCCTCGTTGTATAGGCGCACTCTCCTCTACGCCCTCCGCAATGCCGGCGTCCGCTCTGACTCAAGTATGGAAACTCAATGCCGCTCGAGCAGACCGTAACTTTCCACATCACCGCGATCGGCAATTTGCCAGGAATTTTGGCATCGGGAGGGTTGATGTCTGACATCAGCTTAGGTCAACGCCAGCACACCGTGATTGGCTATGACCACATCAAACTCAGGCGGATGACCGAACTCCGGGTCAGTTGCCACCCGGGAACCTTTGTCGGTCACTATGTGCCATTTTACTATTGCCCACGATCCCCAATGCTGTATGTCGTAAACAAGGGGACGACAGGCAAGCCGCCAGGTTGCCAAGTTTCGATCTTGCATCTTGTAACCACGGTGGGCCAGCTCATCCAACTGGGTCGAAATTGGGCAATCAGCGACAGCAATGCGGGTGCTAGATATGCTACCTTTTCGTCGGATCTACAGGAGCTCACACGGCTCAATTGGGATGCCATCCGGACCAATAATTGGCAGGATGTCCAGTCGCAAAAACAGGCTGAGTTCTTGGTGCGAGATTTTGTTCCATGGCCAGTGATCAACGAAATTGGATGCATTGACCAAGGTGCCGCGACCCAGGTGCAGGGGTTGATAGCTGGCGCAGCCCATAGGCCCGTAGTGAACGTCAGAAGAGAGTGGTACTACCCATGATCAAGATCGCACAAGGCAATTTGCTGAAGGCGGACGTTGACGCGCTGGTCAACACGGTCAATACCGAAGGCGTAATGGGCAAGGGCATCGCGTTGCAGTTTAAGCGCGCCTATCCAGACGTCTTTGCAAAGTACGAAGAGGACTGCAAACGTGGTCTCGTACAAGTCGGAAGCGTTCACCTGGTGGATCTTGGCGCGCTCGGCGGTGGTCCACGCTGGGTCATAAACTTTCCGACGAAGCGCCACTGGCGGGCTCGCAGTCGAATTGAGGATATCAGGGCCGGCCTCAGTGACTTGGCTCTCAAGATCAAAGCGTTCGGGATCAATTCGATAGCACTTCCACCTCTGGGTTGCGGTCACGGCGGCCTCAATTGGAAGGATGTTTATCCGGTGATCGAAGAAGCATTGGGAGACTTGCCCGGCGTGCAGGTTTTGGTATTTCCGCCGACAGGGACGCCGGATGCGGTCGATATGCCAAATCGGACTCAGAAGCCATCAATGACTTCGAGTAGTGCCGCAGTTATTGCCCTGGCCGGCCAGTATCGTCGTGGCTTGATGGCCCCAATTGTTCGATTGCTTGAAATTCATAAGCTGATGTACTTCCTGCAGGAAGCTGGCGAGCCGCTCAAACTCGAATACAGCGGGCATACATATGGCCCATACGCCAACAACCTGCGTCACGTCCTCAGCCGCATCGAAGGGCATTGGATAAGTGGATATGGCGACGGGCATGATGCTCCGAGCAAGGAGATCGATATCCAGCCCGGAGCGGAGGATGAAGCCATGAGCTACCTTGATGGTCGATTCGCTACCAAGGAGCGAATGGAGCGCGTCGCCGATTTGATCGAGGGCTATGAAGACCCATTTGGTCTCGAACTGCTGAGTTCGGTTCATTGGGTGATGTGTCACACGCCGGAGGCTGCGGAATCTGTCGAAGTGGCCGTCAGAGCAGTCCATGATTGGAATCCCCGGAAAGCGACGATCATGAAGGCCGCCCACATCGCTACAGCGTGGTCGCACCTCAAGGCCAAGCGTTGGGACGTTGAGTCGCGAAGCTCTCCGAGAAATTGACAGACCAAACATGCGTGTCACCGAGCTGGGTCTTCGATCAGGACGCGTTGCGCGCGCTCGGGCACGTCCTCCGGCCTCAAATGTGTGTACCTTTTCAGTGTGGCCCACGACTCATGCAGTGTGAACTGCGCCACCTCTTGGATAGAGTAGCCACGCTCGAATAGCCGGCTCGTCGCCTCGTGCCGCAAATCGTGGAAGCGAAGGTCCTGCAGGCCAAGGAACCGCACCGCCCGCGTGAAAGCGCAACCGATCGACTTCGGGTCGTAGGGAAAGACGCAAGCGTCGACGTCATCAGCTGGACGGATCTGCTGATCGATAATTGCCCAAGCTTCCGACAGCATGCGGAACGCGCGCCGATTTCCCTTCTTGCGCGTCGGATGCTTGACGTCGTCCAGCCAGCCGATGCCCTTGTCGCGGTCGAGGTCGCGCCACCGGATTCGCGTGATTTCCTCCTGGCGTCGGGCCGTCAGGAGCGCGAAGCGCATCAGATCGCCGGCGGGCATGCCGCGGCGCCGATCGAGGTGCTCAAGCAGTCTTGCCTCCTCCTCGTCGGCGCTCGCGCTTTCGCGCCTTGGCAATGGTGCGAACATCGCGCAGGTAGGCGGCGGCGTCGTCCACGGCAGCAAGGGGGACCGAAACGCCGAGCACCGCCCTCGCGCTTCGGAAGACCTGACGAAACCAAATCAGATCGCTTCCGGCCGTGGCGGGGCCGGCGCCGGCGTCGCGGCGAGCCTCGATATAGGCGATGAAATCGTGCTGGCTGAGGTGATCGACTTGCTTCTTGGCCAGGCTGCAGGTGCGGAGCCGCTTGAGATCGTTCCGCTTGGACCGACCCCAAGGCTCTCGTTCTCGGCTTTCGTACCAGGTTACGAGCTCTTCGAGCGTCATGCGTTTGCCGAGCAACTCCCCACGAGCGCGCTGCGTGTCCAGCTCAGACTCCCGGCGGCGCAGCCATTGGTCGGCTAGGGTGCGGCGGTCGAAGGTCTGCGATTCCGTATGCACCAGCTTGTGATCGCAATGAATCCGAATTTGCGCGGTGTATCCTGTTGTCCCGTCCTTGCGACGGCGCGAGTGGATGCTTCCCATTGGTACGCGGCCTTCATGTGTTGGTTCGCGTAGCAATCGTAAGCGTGAAATGTCGCAAAATCCGCGAAAATCCCCGGCAATAAATGAGGCAGAGGCTTCTTGAAATTAGGCTCAAAACCGCATCAGGCCAGCCTTTCTACGGTCTCGCGTCTGTCCGTCGCCCCCATGATGGACTGGACCGACCGGCACTGCCGCGCGTTCCATCGCATCCTGGCGCCCGATGCCCTGCTGTACACCGAAATGGTGCACGCCCAGGCGGTATTGCACGGCGACCGCGAACGCCTGCTTGGCTTTGACGCCTGCGAACATCCGCTGGCCCTGCAGCTGGGCGGCAGCGAACCCTCGCAGTTGGCCGAAGCCACGCGCATCGGCGCGCAGTGGGGCTACGACGAAGTCAATCTCAACGTCGGCTGTCCTTCCGATCGCGTGCAGGCCGGTCGCTTCGGCGCCTGCCTGATGAAGGAACCTGCCGTGGTTGCCGAGTGCGTCGGCGCCATGCGCGCCGTCGCTGGCATTCCGGTCACGGTGAAATGCCGGCTTGGCGTCGACGAGCAGGAAGACTATCCGGCGTTCCTCGCCTTTATCGACACGGTGGCGGCGGCAGGTTGCGAAGAATTCGTCGTGCATGCGCGCAAGGCCTGGCTGAGCGGTCTGTCGCCGAAGGAAAATCGCGACATTCCGCCGTTGCGCTACGACTGGGTGTACCGGCTGAAACAGGAACGCCCGCAGCTGCGCATCGTCCTCAACGGCGGCCTGAGCACCGTCGAAGACAGCCTGGCGCAGCTGGATCGCGTCGATGCCGTCATGCTCGGCCGCACCGCTTACCACGAACCGTATCGCCTGCATCAGCTCGACTGCGCGTTGGCGGGCCGCGAGCCGCTTTCGCGCGAGGCCCTGCTGCGTGCTTACCTGCCGTACGTGGAAAATCAACTGGACCAGGGCGTCGCGCTCAAGCACATCAGCCGGCACGTGCTCGGACTCTTCCACGCCCGGCCCGGTGGCCGCGCATTCCGGCAGATACTTAGCGAGGGCGCACCGAAACCCGACGCCGGCATCGAACTGCTCGGAAAAGCCCTGGCCGCCACCCGCCCCACTTTGGAGAACGCTGCTTGATCACCCGCGACCTCGACGTCTTCAGCCAGTTCGCGCGCAACTGCGCCACCGACTTCGGCCCGTCCTGCGCCAAGGCGGCGTTCCTGATCGCCCCGGAAAACTTCGCGCTCGCCGAGCAATCGGCCAGCGACAACCGCTACATGGATTTGCAGAAGTCTGTCGACGCCGAACGTGCGCTGGCCCAGCACCGCGACTTGCAACGCGCGCTGTCGAAAACCTTGCCGACGCTGGCGTTTCCCGGCAATGGCGACACGCCGGACGCGCTGTTTCCGAATAATGTTTTCGCGACCGCGGCCGGACACTTGATCCTCGGTCACATGCGCCATCCGGTGCGCCAGGCCGAAGTCGAGCGCGACGACATCCGCCGGTTCTTTCGCGACGTGCTCGGCTATGCCGAAACCGACCTGCGCCTGCAGCCCGGTATTTGCGAGCTGACCGGCTCGCTGATCATCGATCATCGCCGCGGGCTCGGTTTCTGCGGCTTGTCCGAACGCTGCGACGAGGCCGGCGCGACAGCGATGCATCATGCGTTCGGACTGCGCGCAACCTTGATGTTCGACCTGGCGCCCGGCGAGTACCACAGCAATGTCGTGCTCAGCGTGTTGGCCGGTCGCGCCGTGGTGCTGGCGGCCGATGGCTTCGCCGACGCGGCCGTCGTGGAGACGATTGCCGCGCTGTATGCACCGCAGGTGGTGCGACTGTCGGCCGCCGAGAAGCTGGCATTCGCCGGCAACTGCCTGGCCTTGTCTGCGGATCAGGTCTGGATGAGCGAGGCGGCCTTGCAGAGGCTGTCCGCCGACCACCGGACGCTTCTGGAGGGGGCCGGGTTTGCCCTGCACAGCGTGCCGCTGGACGAGATAGAGAAGGCGGGCGGCTCCTTGCGCTGCTGCGTTGCCGAGATCTATTGATTCACGTAGGCGTTCAGGTTCAGATAGGATTCACTGCCTGGCCGCCAGAATTCGCGGCGTAACAAGGCAATTCGTCTTTTCAGGGACAACTGGCAAGCACATGTTCAGCGTTTCCCGCCTGGCTAAACGGCTCCTCCACTCCGCGCTTCTGATCGGAACGGGCACCGTTTGGGCGCAGGCGCCACCGCCAAACGTTCCCCAATCCGGCCCGCAGGCCCAGGGGAACCGGTCGACCCTGCCCGATTCGGTGCGCCGGGTCGAGCGCCAGACCGGTGGTGAGGTACTGCGCGCCGAGCCCATGCAACGCGACGGGCACGAGGTCTACCGCCTGAAAGTACTGACCGCCGACGGTCGCGTTCGTGTCGTCCAGGACGATCCGAGCGACCGCCCGGCGGACGAGCGTCCGGCTCGTCGCAAAGGCAAAGAAAAACCGCCGTCCAGGGATTCGGACGTAGAACCGCCACAGAATTGATCTGGCTTTCGCAGCCGGATCCGTCGAAGGAGACGACATGCGTATTTTGCTGGTGGAAGATGAGGCCCCGCTTCGCGAGACCTTGACCGCGCGCCTGAAGCGGGAAGGATTCGCCGTCGATGCCGCCGCCGATGGTGAGGAAGGCCTGTACCACGGGCGCGAATTGCCGTTCGATGTCGCGGTGATCGACCTCGGCCTGCCCAAGATGTCGGGCATGGACCTGGTCCGCAACCTGCGCACCGAGGGCAAGAAATTTCCGATCCTGATCCTGACCGCGCGATCCAGCTGGCAGGACAAGGTCGAGGGCCTCAAGGCCGGGGCCGACGATTACCTGGTCAAGCCCTTCCACGTCGAAGAGCTGCTGGCGCGCATCAATGCCCTGCTGCGTCGCGCTGCCGGCTGGAGCAAGCCGGCGCTCGACTGCGGTCCCGTCAGCCTGGATCTGTCGGCGCAAACAGTCAGCGTCAACGGTATCGGCGTCGACCTGACCAGCTACGAATACAAAGTGCTGGAGTACCTGATGTTGCACGCGGGCGAACTGGTCTCCAAGGCCGACCTGACTGAACACATCTACCAGCAGGATTTCGATCGCGACTCGAATGTGCTCGAAGTATTCATCGGTCGCCTGCGCAAGAAGCTCGACCCCGAGGGTGAGCTCAAACCGATCGAGACCGTGCGCGGACGCGGCTATCGGTTTGCCATTCCGCGCAGCGAATAAGTCGCGCCGATGGCGCGGCGCGCCCTATCCCTGCACGCGCGCCAGCTGTTGGCGGCAAGCCTGGGTTTGATCGCCTTCCTCGGTCTGACCGGGGTGGCGCTCGACCAGGCGTTTCGCGAAACCTCGATCGACAACCTGCACGAGCGGCTGCAAAACCACGCCTACGCCTACCTGGGTGAATTCGAGTTCACCCGCAACAACGAACTGATCGAGCCGCCGCGCGGCCAGGCGCCGGACTCGCGTTTCCTGCAACCGGGCAGCGGGCTGTACGCGGTTGCGCGCGGCAAGACCTTTCGCTGGAACTCGCCCTCGGTGCTCGGCCGCTCCTTGCCGGAACCGGAGTTGCTCAAGCCCGGCGAGCAGCGATTCGAAACCGTGCCGCTGAATTTCGTCGACGATAAAGGCATCACCCACCACGTCTATCGCTTCAGCTACGGGCTGGCCTGGGAGCAGGGCGAGACCGGCCAGGCCGGCACGGTTACGCGGTTCACGATCGCCATCTACGAAGACACCGCGCAGCTCGATCGCCAGGTCGGCATCTTTCGCCGGGCGCTGTGGGGCTACCTGGGCATGGCCGCCGTGCTCTTGCTGCTGGTACAGATGCTGGTGTTGCGCTGGAGCTTGCAGCCCCTGCGTTTCCTGGAACGGGAATTGTCGCGCGTGCGTCGGGGCGTCAGCGATCGCTTGTCGGGCACGCATCCGCCCGAGCTCCAGCAGATTACCGACAGCATCAATGGCCTGATCGAAAGCGAATACACACACCTGGACCAAAGCCGAAATACGCTATCGGACCTTGCGCACAGTCTGAAAACACCGCTTGCCGTGCTGCGCTCGCGGCTGGATTCGGGCGCCGACCACGACCAGTTGCGCGCCGAGGTGGCCGCGCAAGTGCAGCGCATGACCGAGATGGTGTCCTACCAGCTCTCGCGCGCCGCGCGCAGCGGCCATGCGCTTTTTTCCGCGCCGATCGCCATCGAGCCGCGGGCCGAGGAAATCGTCGCCAGCCTGGAGAAGGTCTACATCAGCAAGGGCGTGTTCTGCGAATTCGATGTCGATCCCGGCGCCAGCTTCTACGGCGAGCTGGGCGACTTGCAGGAATTGCTGGGCAATTTGCTCGAGAACGCGTTCAAGTGGTCGGTGCAGCGCGTGTTACTGACGGTGAAGGTCGATCCGGCGGCGGCCAACCGTCGCCCCGGCGTCTTGATGGCCGTGGAAGACGACGGACCGGGCGTGCCGCTGGAGAATGTCGAACACCTGTTGCAGCGTGGCGTTCGCGGCGACGAGCGCGTGCATGGTCACGGCATCGGCCTGGCGATCGTGCAGGACATTGTCCGCGCCTACCGCGGCGACTTGAAAGTGGAACGATCTACCGAACTGGGCGGCGCGCGCTTCGCCGTGCACTTCCCGCCGATCCTCTGAACTCAGCGGATCATTCCAGGCAGCAGACTGTGCCAACGGGGCAGGGCGGTTCGCGGCGTCGTGCTGCGTGCGGGTGCCGCAGACGGCTGGCTGGTGGCCGCGGCATCGCAGTCCTGGCTGCTGCTGACGGTCGTTGGCTTGGCCGGCTTGCCGCCGCCATCGACGGCGGCGCAGGTAACCGCGGTCGTCGTGCCGGCCACGGCGGCTGCAGCGAACAGGGACAGGCTGAGGGCCAGCAGGAAGCGTGACATGGGCGGGCTCGCGTGGCGGTCGTGCTAATCAGATGCCGGGTAAGGGCGATTGGTTGCATCCATGGCGCCGAAAAGTGGCAAGGGGATCGGCGATGGCCAGGCCAGTGTAGTCCCAAGCCGGCCGTGGCGCCTGACAAATTGTGCGACGCAGCATGGTCAGCGCGAGCGCCATGCGGCAGACTCCCGGGCAATGAATTCGATCGTCCTGGAACGACACCGCCTGCGCATTCGTGGCCCTGCCTTGCGTCGCGCCCTGATCGCCGGGGCCCGGCGAGTCATCGCCGATCGCGACGTGCTCAATAAAATCAACGTCTTCCCGGTGCCCGACGGCGACACCGGCAGCAATCTCGCCTTCACCCTGAGCAGCGTCCTGAGCGGCGCCCTGAGCCAGCGCACGGCCGGCGCCGGGGAACTGATGCGCAGGGTCGGCGAGGACGCGATCGATGGCGCCCGTGGCAATTCCGGCGCGATCCTGGCGCAGTTTTTCACTGGCGTTGCCGAAAGCATCGGCAGTCGAGCTGCGATCGAACCCGAGTACCTGGCCTGGGCCGTGCGCGCCGGATCGTTGTCGGCCCGGCAGGCGCTGGCGGATCCGCGCGAGGGCACCATCCTGAGCGTGATCACTGCCTTCGCCGACTCGCTCGATCCGCACCAGCAGGTCACCGACGTTCGCCGCTGGTTCGCGCACGCGCTCGAACAGGCGCGGCGTGCGTTGGCCTACACGCCCAAGCAACTGCCGGTGCTGGCCAAGGCCGGCGTCGTCGATGCCGGGGCGCAGGGCTTTGTCGACATGCTCGAGGGCATCGGCGATTTCATGGAAGGCGGCCGCATCGACGCGGAAACGCTGCAGGTCGATTCACTGGCCGACATGGAAGCGGCGCAAGTGCACGAGGATGTTTTCGATGCCGACCCCATGCACCGCTGGTGCAGCGAGTGCCTGCTGCTGGGCGAGGGTCTGGACCGGGCCGGCTTGCGCGCGGCAGTGAGCGACCTGGGCGCGTCCTGCGTGGTGGTCGCCGGCTCGCACGCGCGCATACGCCTGCACGCGCACGTGGCCGACCCGCAGACGCTGTTCGACCTGGCCGCGCGTTTCGGCCGCGTCGAATCGACCAAGGCCGACGACATGCGTGCGCAGGCGCGCAGCGCCGCCGGCGGCAGCGGCGTGGCCATCATCACCGACAGCTCTGCCGACCTCCCCGAGGGACTTGCCGAGGCGCTGAACATCCACGTGGTGCCGCTGCGCCTGAATTTCGGCGACCAGGATTACCTGGACAAGATCGGCCTGTCGCCCTCGGAGTTTTATCGCAAGCTGCGCGAGGAGATCTTGCTGCCGCGCACCAGCCAACCACCGCCCGGCGATTTCCGCCGGCAGTTCGAATTCCTGCTCTCGCACCATCCGACCCTGATCTACCTGGGCGTCGCCCGCGCCGTGTCGGGCACCATCCAGTCGGCGGAAACCGCCGCGCTGCGCGTGTATCCCGAGCGCACCTTCATCTTCGACAGCGCCAACGCCGCCGGCGGCCAGGCGCTGCTGACGATCGCCGCGGCCGAGGCGGCCAAACGCGGCGACGATGCTGCCAGCATCATGCGCATGCTCGAGGGTCTTCGCGCCAGGACGTTCACCTGGGCGGTCACACGCGACCTGACGATGGCCGTGCGCGGCGGCCGCATTCCGGCCTGGGGTAAACCACTGGTGCAGGCCTTGTTCATGACGCCGATCGCCAAGATCAGACCGGAAGGCAAGCTCAGTTTGGTCGGTGGTTTCTTCGGCAAGCACCGGGTGCCCGAACGATTCGCCACTTATGTTTCCCGGCGCGTCGACAAGTCCAGGCGCTGGCGCGTCATCGTCGGCCATTGCGACGCCTTCGGCGACGGCGAGATCGCGCTGCAGAAATTGCGCGAGCTGCTCAATTGCCAGGATGCATGGCTGGTCGAAACGGGACCGGCGATCGGTGCGCATGCCGGCCCCGGCGCGCTGGTGATCAGCATGCAGCCGGTTGGCGATTGAAACGACGGCGCTGATCGTTCACGGCTGCTCATGCCCCGCGTGTTTCGCGCGATAATCCGCGCATGATCGTCGCGCTCGCCTTCCTGCTGATTGCCTACCTGCTGGGTTCCGTGTCCGGCAGCTTGCTGCTCGGCAAACTGCGCGGCGTCGACATCCGTAAGGTCGGCAGCGGCAATGCCGGCGGCACCAACGCCCTGCGCACGCAGGGTTTCCGCTTCGCCCTGGGCACGGTGCTGATCGATGTCGGCAAAGGCGTACTGGCGACCTGGCTGGCCTGGCGCTTCCTGCCGGCCGGGCTGCATCCCGCCTGGCTCCACGGCTGTGTGCTGGCCGCCGCGGCCGGGCACGTGTGGCCGATCTTCCACGGCTTTCGCGGCGGCAAGGGCGCCGCCACGCTGCTCGGCGGGCTCGCCGTGGTCTGGCCGCAAGTGCTGCTGCCAGTGGTCGCGGTCTGGTTGCTGAGCATGATGTGGGGCGGTTACGTCGGGCTGTCGACGGTGCTTGCCGGTGTCAGCCTGGTGCTGAGTGCGTTGGTTACCGGCGCCGACGCGACACGGCTCGGGTTTGCCGCCGCCGGCGCCCTGCTGCTGATCGTCACCCATCGCGGCAATCTGGCTCGCTTGCGTGCCGGCACCGAGCCGCGTTCCGAGCGCCTGCGCGTGATCGGTCGCCTGCTATCGCGGAAGTCCACGTGAGCGAACTGCTCGATCGGGACAAGATTCTCAGTGCACTGCAGGACGCCACCCGCGCCCAGCTGCAGTCGCTGACGGTGGCTGTCGAGACCACATCAACCCAGGCCGACGCGCTTGCCGCGCCGGTTCCACCCCAAGGCTGCGCCGTCTTCCTCGCCGAACAGCAAAGCGCCGGCCAAGGCCGCCACGGCCGCACATGGACCTCGCCCCCCGCCGCCAATCTCTACCTGAGCCTCTCCCGCCGCTTCCCCCACGAGCCCGCCAGACTCTCCGGCCTCAGCCTCATCACCGGCATAGCCACCGCCGAAGCCCTAAACACGGCCACCTGTGGGAGCGGCTTCAGCCGCGATAGCTCTCCCCCAATCACCCTAAAATGGCCCAACGACCTCCTCGCCAACAACAAAAAACTCGCCGGCATCCTCACTCAACTCCGCATTGCTGCCGATGGCGCTACCGACGCCATCATCGGCATCGGCATCAACGTCCGCATGCCCGCTGAAGCCGCGCAACGGATCGACCAGCCGTGGTGCGACCTCTCGCAACTCGGCTGCACCGACCTCTCGCGCAATGCGCTCACCGCGTTGCTGCTCGACCACTTGCTGCCCGCACTCGAACAATTCGAGCGCGAAGGTCTGTCACACTTCCTGCCGCGCTGGCGCCAGCTCGATGCGTTTGCCGGCAAGCCCGTGCGTATCCTGGACGGTCCACGCGTGCACGAAGGCATTGCGCTGGGCATTACCGATTCCGGCGCGTTGCGCGTTCGCCAGGGCGAACAGGAACGTGTCTTCCACAGTGGCGAAGTGAGCCTGCGCAGCGCATGAAAATCCAGGGAAAACGCTGGCTGATCGACTTGGGCAATTCGCGCCTGAAATGCGCGTCGCTCGAGTCGCACGGCATTGGCGAGGAAGTATTTGCCATTGGTCATGAGCAGCCGGATTCGCTGGTCGCGCTGCTGCGGCTGATCGGCAGGGCGGAGTCCGGTGATCAGGCCTGGCTGGCGTCGGTAGCCTCTGCCGAGCGCACCGCGATCGTAACCCGGGCATTGCAGGACGCCGGCCTGTCCGTGCATTGCATCCGCACGCAAGCGCAGTGCGGCAAATTGCGCGTCGCCTATCCGGAGCCGGCGCAACTGGGCGTGGATCGATTCCTGGCGCTGCTGGCCGCTTGCGAACGCAGCGACGGGCCATGGCTGATCGTCTCGGCCGGCAGTGCGTTGACCATCGACCTGCTGGCGACGGATGGCGCGCACCATGGCGGCATGATCGTGCCGATGCCCAATCACATGCGCGCCGCGCTGGCGCAGAACTTCGCGCAACTGGACCTGCCTGAAGGCCGGGCGACGGACTTCGCCGACAACACCGCCGACGCCATCGCTACCGGCGCTCGGACAGCAGCGCTCGGCGTGGTCGAGCGCGCGCTGCGCAAGGCGCGCGAGCAGCTGGGCGTCATGCCGACTTTGTTGCTCTGCGGCGGCAATGCCGAACTGATCGCCGATGTCGACCATCCAGCGATCGTGACCTTGCCTTCGCTCGTGCTCGACGGCCTGGCTGCCTACGTGCGCGGCGGGGAGCACTGACATGCTGTTGCGCGCGCTGATCCTGCTGCTGGTGTGCATGAATTTTGGCGTGGCCGTCTGGTGGGCCGCGCATCGCGAGGCGCCGACGCCAGTGTCGCCGGCGACCGAGCCCGGCGTGTCATCGCTGGTCTTGCTCAGCGAATCGGAGCGGCCGTCACTGACCGACGCCGCGGAGCTCAGCGCCGCCCCGGAAGCGTTGAGCCCCGAGTCGGCGTGCCTGAGCCTCGGGCCATTCTCGACGCCCGCGGACTTGCGCCGGGCGATGAATATCCTGTTGCCGAAGGTCGAACGCATTCAGTACCGCGAAGTCGCCGCCGTCGCGCTGCGCGGCTATCGTGTTTTCCTGCCCGCTGCCGGCAGCCGCGCCCAGGCCCTCGAAACCGCGCGCGCATTATCCAACCAGGGCATCTCGGACTATTACGTGGTGACCGCCGGCGACCAGCAGAACACCGTGTCGCTGGGCATTTTCCGCGAACTGGAAAATGCCACCGCGCGCCACGATACCATCGCCGCGCTCGGCTACAACCCGACCGTGGAGGCGCGCACCGAACAAGTCCCGCAGTGGTGGATCGACCTGGCGGCGCCGGTGGATTTCGACTGGCAAGCCGAGCTTCCGGGCAGCGACCTGAAGGCCGTTTCGGCCCCTTGCAGGTGAGCGGCGCCCACGCCGCGATTTCGCATTCCCGTCCACCCCGGTAGAATTGCCCCGATGCCGGCATAGCTCAGTTGGTAGAGCAACCGCCTTGTAAGCGGTAGGTCCCCAGTTCGAATCCGGGTGTCGGCACCATCGAAAAACCAGCTGAGGTTCCGTCTCGCGACGAGACGATGCGCGTCCACGTTGAAAAACGATCACGACGTTTTCGCAGGATAATCGGCAGGGAGTGGGTGAAGGTTCAGCCTGCAGTCTTCCCAACTGAACCTTCGCAGTTTTTACGGACCCATGTCGCAACGCGACCCACCTTTGCTGCGTACGGTGTAGTCACCGGATTCGCCGGCAAAGGAATACCGATGTTTGACCACAGCGATTTGAATGCGCCGAGTGACTACGCGCGAATAATCAATATCGACGAAGCCTGGGAGCGTGGGTACTGGTCCGCGCGTCTGGAAATTAGCGAGACCGAGCTCCGAACAGCCATCAGCACGGTTGGCGATCTGGTGGTCGATGTGAGGCGTCATTTCGGAAAATAGCGATGCTGCGCAAAGGCCTCGTCGGACTTTCCGCGCGCCCTTGCTAAGATGCAGCCGGTGATACGCTCTCACCAACAGACCTGGAATGTCGGCCCCTGCGAGGACGCCTCATGTGCGGTCGTTTTTCTCGAGACACCACCTGGGAACAGGTCCATGCCTTCTCGCGCGGCCTGGACCTGATCGTTCCGCCGGAAGATCCCGAGCCCTCGTACAACATCGCGCCGACGCAATCGAGTTGGGTGCTGGCCGCGGCGGAGCCGGCGGGCGCCATCGCCAGGCAGATGCGTTGGGGATTGCTGCCCAGTTGGGCGCGGGACATGAAGATCGGCGCCTCGATGATCAATGCGCGCCTGGAAACCGTGGCGACGAAACCGGCGTTTCGCAGCGCGTGGAAATCGCGGCGATGCCTGGTGCCGGCCAGTGGTTACTACGAGTGGCGCGTGGAAGACGGCGTCAAACAGCCGTACTGGATCCACGATTCCGCCGGGCCCGTGTTGATGTTCGCCGGGCTGTGGGAGAACTGGAAAACGCCCGAGGGCAACTGGCTGCAGAGTTTCGCCATCATCACCCGCGCCGCGGAGGGACCGATGTTGCAGTTGCACGACCGCGCGCCGCTGATGCTCGACGGCGTGGTGCTCGGCGATTGGCTGCACGGCAGCACGGACGCGGCGACGGCGATCGCATTGAGCGCGCCGTTGCCGGCGCTGGCCTGGCACCCGGTCAGCCGCGCGGTGGGCAATCCGCGTAGCAACGGACCGCAATTGATCGAGCCGATCAGTCGACCCGGCTAGCGCCTCGCCGGCCCGTCCGGCCCACCGTAGCGCCGGAAGCAGCCTGAAATTTCGGTCGGTCTGCTACCCTTTAGCGCTCAGAAGCGAAGGCCCCACATGCAAACTGCCAGCCCCACCCGAACCATTGCACTGATCGGCGCGCCCACCGACATCGGCGCCGGCCATCGCGGCGCGTCGATGGGTCCGGAAGCGCTGCGGGTCGCCGGCCTGGCCGAAGCCCTGCGCGATCGCGGCCTGCAGGTGCTCGACAAAGGCAACCTGGCCGGACCGGTCAACCCGTGGTTGCCGCCGTCCGATGGCTACCGTCATCTCGACGAGGTAGTGGTCTGGAATCGCGCGGTGATGGACGCGGTGACCGCCAGCCTGCAGGCGGGCGAGCTGCCGATCCTGCTCGGCGGCGACCATTGCCTGGGCGTGGGGTCGATCACCGCCGTGGCGCGCTACTGCGCCGAGCGCGGCAAGACCTTGCGCGTGCTCTGGCTCGACGCGCATGCCGATTTCAACACGCACGAAGTCACGCCGTCGGGAAATATCCATGGCATGCCGGTCGCCTGCCTGTGTGGCGTCGGGCCTGACGCACTGACCAATCTGGGCGGCAGCAAGCCCGCGCTGCGCGCGGAGAACATCCGCCAGATCGGCATCCGTTCGGTCGATGCCGGCGAGAAGGAACTGGTCAGGCTGCACGGTCTCGACATCTACGACATGCGCTACATCGATGAGATCGGCATGAAGAAGGCGATGGAAGAAGCGCTGGAGGGCATCGATGCCAACACGCATGTGCACGTGAGTTTCGATGTCGACTTCCTCGATCCGGCGATCGCGCCCGGCGTCGGCACCACGGTGCCTGGCGGCCCGAACTATCGCGAGGCGCAGTTGGTGATGGAGATGATCGCCGACGCCGGCAGCCTGGGCTCGATCGACATCGTCGAACTCAATCCGGCTTTCGATGAACACAACAAGACCGCCAAGCTCGCGGTGGACCTGGTCGAGAGTCTGTTCGGCAAATCCACCCTGATGCGCGGCAATGCCTGAAGGCCCCGGTCGGGTGCTGTAGCTTTCCTGAACAGGACCCGGACAGCCGTCCCGCAGGCCACTCTGCGTTCATCCGGCAGGACTTACAGTGCAAGACGCTAGCAACCGACCGGAGGTCACCATGAAGCGTTTCGTACTCACTTTGATGTTGCTCGGATTTACCACGGTCTATCTTGGCGCGTGCCACACCGTCGCCGGCGTAGGCAAAGATGTGCAGGAAGTGGGCGAAGAAGTGGAAGAGACGGCTGAGGGCAATTAATTTCAGCCGCAAATTTTCAATGGGACGTTGAAGGCCGCCGGGAAACCGGCGGCCTTCTGGTTTTTGCGGTGCGAGATCGCTAGTTTGGGTCGGGGGCGAAGCCGATGGGGAAGGGGTCGGGCTGGTCAGGGTAGTAGTGGCGATCGCGGATGACGCCGCGTAAGACGAGGGCATCAAAGGAGTCGTAGTACAGGGCGATGCGCTGGTTGGGACGCGAGCTCTCGCGCTCGAACTGGGTCTGGGTGACTGGATCGTAGCGGCGCTGGCCGTGGCCGGTGCCGATCTGCTGGGGCGTCGCCGAAGGTGCACTGGCTTCCGCGGCGGCCGAGCGGCCGAGGTCGGAACGGGCACGGGCGCCGCCGCCATTGTCGCGGGACTGCGCGGCGCTCTCGGCGCCGGACTTGTCCATCGAGCCGATCATCGGCGCCGGCGGGTAATACTGGTAGGGCGTCGGCTCCGGCCGGCGCTCGCGAAACGCGGCCACGCCAATCACGCCCACGTTCTGCGGCCGCCCGGTACGCGCGGCGTAACTGTCGGGCAGGTCGGTGAAATAGAACTCGGCCACGTCCGAATAGCTCTTGCGCCAGCCGTTGACCTGCACCTGCTGCCAGGGCTCGAGCACGTAGCCGGCCTGGGACGCGCTGGCGGTCTGACCGCTGATCGCATTGACGCCGTCGACCGAAAGCACGGCCAGCACGCGTTCGCCAGTCAGGTTTTGCAGCGATACCGAGAAGCGATGGCCCGGCTGGCCTTCGATGTAGTCGCGGCCGGCGTACGGAATGCGGCCCAGGGCATTGCCCTGGTCGAGGTCGACCACCTGCATGTCGATCAGGGGCTGGGATCGGGCGCAGGCGCTGATCGGCAGCAGGCAGAGCAGGGCGAGGGATGGCAGCAGGCGTTTCATGGCGGGTCTCCGTGTCAGGTAGCCATTCAAACGCATGGCCCTGCAAAACGGGGTTAGCCGCTAAACTAGCGGCGACCAAAACTGGCTCCTCCATGAACAAGCAGCGCGTCCTCACCGGCATCACCACCTCTGGCACTCCCCACCTGGGCAACTACGCCGGCGCGATCCGACCCGCGATCGCGGCGAGCCGGCGCGACGATGTCGAGAGCTTTTATTTCCTGGCCGACTACCACGCGTTGGTGAAGGTGCAGGACCCGGCGCGCGTGCAGCGCTCCACGCTGGAGATCGCGGCCAGCTGGCTGGCTGCGGGCCTGGACCCGAACACCGTGTGGTTTTATCGGCAGTCGGATATTCCGGAGATTCCCGAATTGACCTGGCTGCTGACTTGCGTGGCCAGCAAGGGCCTGCTCAATCGCGCGCATGCCTACAAGGCATCGGTGGACAAGAATCTCGCCGACCAGCTTGATCCGGATGCCGGCATCACCGCCGGGCTATTCATGTACCCGGTGCTGATGGCGGCCGACATCCTGATGTTCAACGCGCACAAGGTGCCGGTCGGTCGCGACCAGGTGCAGCACATCGAGATGGCGCGCGATTTCGCCGGCCGTTTCAACCATCTGTTCGGCGAACATTTCGTGTTGCCGGAAGCGGCGATCGACGACAGCGTGGCGACCTTGCCGGGCCTCGACGGCCGCAAGATGAGCAAGAGCTACGACAACACGATTCCGATGTTCGCCCCGCCCAGCGAGCTGCGGAAACTGATCTTCAGCATCGTCACCGACTCGCGCGCGCCCGGCGAAGCCAAGGACACCGAGGGTTCGGCGCTGTTCCAGCTGTACCAGGCCTTTGCGTCGAGCGAAGAAACCCTGGCCATGCGCGCCGCCTTTGCCGACGGCATCGGCTGGGGCGATGCCAAGCAGTCGCTGTTCGAGGTGATCGACCGGCAGGCGGCGCCGATGCGGGAAAAATACGAGGCGCTGATCGCCCAGCCAATCGAGATCGAAGCGGTGCTGCGTGAGGGCGCGATCAAGGCGCGCAAGTTTTCCGCGCCGTTCCTGGCGAAACTGCGCTACGCAGTCGGCCTGCGCGATCTGCGTGAAGCCCCGACGTCGATGCGCGATCGCACTGTGGCGGCCAAACCAGCGGCGATGAAGCCCGCTTCATTCAAGCAGTATCGCGAGGCCGACGGCAAGTTCTACTTCAAGTTGCTCGACGGCGACGGCAAGCTGCTGCTGCAGAGCATCGGTTACGCCTCGGCGCGCGACGCCGGACAACTGATCGCGCAATTGAAAAGCGGCGGCGACTTGCGCCACGAACCGCAGTCCGGCGTACATCTGGGCGAAACCCTGATCGGCACCCTGGCCGACAACGTCGACCTGACCGAACTGACCGCCGCCCTATCCACCTTCGCCGAAGAAAACGCCTAATGCAGGGCTCTTGTAGGAGCGGCTTCAGCCGCGATGCTTTTTCAAAAGAGCATCGCGGCTGAAGCCGCTCCTACAGGTTGGTGGTGGGGCGGGACCAGGCGTTCAGGCGGATGCCGGATTTTTGCGGTTGTTGGCGGACGACGCAGAAGCGGTGGCCGGTCGGGGCTTGCATGACCCACCAGCGGGTGACGAATTTCACGCGTTGCGCGCCGAGCGCTTCCAGGCGGGCCACTTCCGCGTCGAGATCGTCGGTTTCGATATCCAGGTGCACGCGCGGGTCGTGCCCGACCTTCTGCAGCAACAGGAACGGTTCGTCGTCGGCCGTCTGCAGTTCGGCGTATTTGCCGTCGCCATCCTGATCACGGCTGGCGATCGGCCGCTGCAGGGCGGCGCTCCAGAACTCCAGGGCATCGTCCAGGCGCTCGACCTTGCAATCGAGCACCAGGGCGACCAGCCCACTGTGATGGCTGACGGGGCCCGACGCCGCCACCGGCACGGTCGGCAATTCGCGCTCACGCGCACGGATCACGCAGAACCGATGGCCGGTCGGCGCTTCCATCACCCACCAGCGCCCATGCGGATTACTGATCCGCCTGGCGCCCAGCGCCTCCAGGCGGCTGGATTCGGCGTGGATGTCGTCGCTCTCGATGTCCAGGTGCAGGCGCGATTCGTGTTCGACGACCTGCACTTCAATGTGCAAGCCGCCGGCACCGCTGCTGAGCACCGCGTAGCGGCCTTCGCCACCTTCGTCGGGATCGAGCACCGGCAGGCCGAGCGCCTGGCTCCAGAAGTCGCGCGCCGAAGCCAGCTCGGCGTCGCGACAATCGATCATGAAACCGGCAAGACGTCGGTTCATTGGCGCGAGCTCGTTAGTGCGGGCGCTGCAGGTCGTCAATCAGCACGCGCAGGAAGCGCGCGGCCTCGCCGCCAGTGACGGCGCGGTGATCGAAGGTCAGCGACAAGGGCATCATCCGATGCGTTTCCATGCCGCCGAGCACCGGGGTCACCGCATAGTTCAGCCGGCCGGCGCCAACGATGCACACGCAGGGCGGCACCACGATCGGCGTCGCATATTTGCCGGCGAAAACGCCGAAGTTGGAGAGCATGATCGTGTAACCGGTCAGGTCTTCCGGCGGCAGGCTGCGGTTCTTGACGCCATCGCGCAAGCGGTTGAGTTCGCTGCGCACCTGGGTCGGGTCCAGCTGCTCGCAGTTGCGCAGCGCCGGTACGAACAAGCCTTCCGGCGAATCCACCGCGATGCCGATATCCACGCGCGAGTGCCTGCGCAGCGTGCCTTCCTTGGCGTTGAGCCAGGAGTTCAGCGCCGGCTCCGCGGCAGCCGCGGTCCCCAGCGCGCGGATCAGCCGCGCCATGATGTCTTCGCCATGCGCCCAGGCGTGCAGGTCGGCGTCGTCCATCAGGGTGGTCGGCACCACTTCGGCGTGCGCCTGGCTCATTACCCGAACCATGTTGCGGCGGACGCCGCGGATCGGTTCGTCGGCATCCATCGCGGCGGTGGCGCGCGGCATGGCTTCGTTGCGCGTTGCCATCGGTGCGGCGGGTGCGCGCGCGGCCGGCATGGCCGGACGCGGCGCCTGCGTTGCCGCGCGCGTCGGTTCGGCGCTACGCGCGGCGGCCGCGCTAAGCCTGGCAGTGCCGTTATCGGCGGCGCTCTTGACGTCGGCCAGCGTCACCACGCCGTCGGCGCCAGTCGGCGTGACGCGGGTCAGGTCGACACCCAGCTTCTTGGCCATCGCACGCACCGCCGGCATCGCCTTGACGCCGCCGATGGCGATCGCCGATTCGCTGCGCACCGCATCGCTCGACTGCATCGCCCCCACCACCGTCCCCGCATCAGCCGCCTTTGTAGGAGCGGCTTCAGCCGCGATCGCCGGTGCCGCGCCCGCTGCATTCGCGGCTGAAGCCGCTCCCACAGGTGGTGCAGATACGGGCGGCGGGGCGTGGCCGGCGCCGTGCGCGTGCCCCGTGTCCTGCGCTTCGGCGCGTTGCGGCAAATTCGGATCCAGTTCCATTTCCACCAGCCAGGCGCCGGTGGCGATCACGTCGCCCGAGCCGCCCGCAACGCGCAGCACCTTGCCCGAATACGGCGACGGCAGTTCGACCACGGCCTTGGCCGTTTCCATCGACACCAGCGGCTCGTCGAGGCGGATGACGTCGCCGACCTTGACCATCCACTCGACGATCTCCGCATCGGGCAGGCCTTCGCCGAGATCGGGAAGATAGAAAATCTTGTTGTTCGCCATGATTGGTTCTCCTTGCTGCGCTCAGCTGGCAGCTAGCGTGCGCTTGCTTGCGGCGATGATTTTTTCCACGCTCGGCAGGTACTTCATTTCCAGCCGGAACAGGGGGATGTGGGTGTCGTAGCCGGTGACGCGTTCGACCGGCGCGACCAGGTCGAACATCGCCTTCTCGGCCAGCTGCGCCGCGATTTCGGCGCCGAAGCCCGCGGTGCGCGGCGCCTCGTGCACGATCACGCAACGGCCGGTCTTCTTCACCGACTCATGGATGGTGTCGAAGTCCAGCGGCTTGAGCGTGGCGACGTCGATGACTTCGGCGCTGATGCCTTCCTTCTCCAGGGCCTCCGCGGCTTCCAGCGCTTCCTTCACCTGCGCGCCCCAGGTCACCAGGGTCACGTCGCTGCCGTCGCGCAAGACGAAGCAGACGTCCATCGGCAGCGCTTCGCCGTCGTCGGGCACGTCTTCCTTGTACTGGCGGTAGATGCGCTTGGGCTCGAAGAAGATCACCGGATCGGGATCGCGGATCGCGGCCAGCAGCAGGCCATAGGCGCGCTGCGGCGAGGACGGCATGACCACGCGCAGGCCGGGCACGTTGGTGAAGATCGCCTCATTGGCTTCCGAATGATGTTCCGGCGCGCGGATACCGCCGCCCC
>Ga0209211_10004461_pt1 | contig 21704 bp, 19 predicted proteins | sample RifGroA2_FD_183992 | JGI IMG/M metagenome (GOLD analysis project Ga0209211, IMG submission 183992) | Groundwater microbial communities from Rifle, Colorado, USA - Groundwater A2 (SPAdes) (version 2) | ecosystem: Environmental > Aquatic > Deep subsurface > Groundwater | place: Rifle, Colorado...
CCCCCCTCACCTCTTCAAAGAAAAGGTGAGGGGGAACTTGTTTGTTAACCACTTGTGTGTTCCGGTCGGTTACACTTCATTTTGCTTTCTGGTAATTGCTCCGACCGGTTCAAGTTGCGTATGGTTGATTGTATTTTCAAACTTCTTTATCTACCCTTTCTTTCCATATGAAATATAAATATGTTTGTGGAAGGTTAGGAAAGGAAATATCTAGATTAAGAAAGGAGAAAAATTTATCTCAAGATGATTTAGCAGTTGATTGTAATATGGATCGATCTTATTTAGCTGAGATTGAAGAAGGAAAAGCAAATCCAAGTTTAAAGGTGTTTTGCAAAAATCTCGATCAGATTAAATACTAAACTTTGCGATCTTTTTGTAAATATCTAATTTATAATAAATTATAGTTGAGGTGTAAATTTATGGACACTTCTTTTTTAGAAAAGATATTTATTTTTCAATTTGGTGCTATCAAACCTCAATGGATTCATAAGGAGGTATTTTATAAACTTCTTTTTAATTTTTGTGACCGTTGGTGTGAAAGATGTAAGCTTTCCGGTATCTGCCGTGTTTATCAAAAAGAAAAAGAATCGGAGAAAAGATTTGTTGAACAAGGAATAAATCCCAAAAGTACCGAAGCAATGCTACTTCATATTTCTGAAAGTTTTGAGGAAACCAAAAAATTATTAGAAAAAGATATGAAGAGATTAAAAATAAAAATAACCAAAGAAGATGATATAAAGTTTGAAAAAAAAGTCGATAAAAAAGACAAGTTAGTTGAAAATGATGAACTGACTAAAATATCAAAAAAACTTTGCTTTTTGTTAGTAAAATTAGTTGAGGATCTCCATTATTATTTTCTTGAAGAAACTCCGAAAGAAATTAAAGAGCCATTAAGAATACTTAATTATTACATGTTGTTTTTTTTAGTCAAAATTCATCGGGCTATTTTAAGTGATATAGAAGAAAAAGAAATGAAATATGAAGATACTACTTTTGATTCAAAAAATTCTGCTTTTTTATCATACGTTTCCGTTGTAAAAATAATCGATGCCTTAAAAAATATTTCCGTTTATAAAAAACTTGACCATAATCTGCGTAAAAAAGTAATAAAGCATCGATCTTTATTTGAGAACCTGAATTTTATTTTAAAAGAGAGGTTTGATTTAAAAACAATTACTTGACTGAAATTATCTCATTCACCCTTTCTTTCTATAATAAGTACATCTACGTTTAAAAAGTTTTTCAAAAAAAGTTATCTTTGAGTCACGATAGTCATAAATTATTCGGTGATTTTTTGACCGTTGGATTCTACCAATGTATTGGGTTAATTTTCCTTCAAATGAAAAAGGGTAAACTAGAAAAAGACAATCTAGAGAAGGCAAGTCAATTCCCTCGCCAAACAGTTGTCCAGTAGCAACGATCACATTAAAATGACCCATATGAATTTGATCAAGTTTAATTTTTCGTTTTGTCATCGAATCATCACCGGTTAAAGTAATTACTTCGCATTTATTTTTGAGATACAAATTTAAAACTTCAACGTGCTCTTTTCTCTCTGTCAATAACAAAATTTTTCTTCCTTCTGTTATTTGTTTTAAAATATTTTCAATAATCATCAGATTTCTTGAGCTATCATAAACCAGAATTTTTGATAACACTTCAAAAGTATCCGTTTTAAAATCAAATGGAACAGAAAGATTGGTTTCTTGAATAAAAAGCGAAGTATTAATTGGAGAAACTATATTTAAATTCTGATGAGGATTCATCTCAGAAATTATTTCTCCGATGTAATAATAAATTAATTTTTCGTCATTATATTTTCTTTTGGGTGTGGCGGTTAATCCGTAAAGATAATATGGGTTAAAATTTACAATTAGTTCCCTAAATGTTTTTGCCGGTATATGGTGGCACTCATCGATAATAACCGTCCCAAACTTATCTGAAATTTCTTGAATATTTTTTGATTTAATAAGAGTTTGCATCATGGCAACCGTAATCTGTTTTCCAATTTTCTTTTTACTACCCGATATTTGTCCAATTTCAGTTTTACTAATTCCAAGAAACGATTGGATTCTTTCGACCCATTGTTCAAATAGCTGGGCTCGGTGAACCAAAATCAAAGCTGGTTGAGATTTTTTTGCAATCAACTCAAGTCTAATTATTGTTTTTCCTGATCCAGGCGGAGCTACTATTACTCCGTAATCCTTATCCTGAATTTCCTGTAAAGTATTTTTTTGATAATCATAGAGCGTAATTTTTGATTTAAAGACGGTTTTCGATTTTAATTTCCGCTCATCATTTAAGACAAATGGAATTTCATTTTTCTGACAAAATTCGACTAACTGATTTATAAAACCCCTTGGAATAAATATACAATCTCCTTCTTCGCTTATTAGCTTAAAATATTTTTCTGTTTGATAAGTGCTTATTCCCAATTTCTTTTTGACCGCATATTCTGCGTTGAAAAAATTTAAGCTCTCTCGAAGAAAATGGACTAAAAGCGGATGGAGATTTTGTTTATTAAGTTTTATCAGGTTACCAATATTGATCGTCAAAATATTAGATGAAGAATTTACTTTTATATTTTGGGAAATATTATTTGTTTCTTTGCTGATTAATTGGTTGTATAAATTATCAAGTTGAGCTATTGAAGTTTTTTTAATATTTTTTAAATATTCCCATTGATCGCCAATTATTTTATATGAATCAACATCAAGAAATGCAGTGTTCTGTTCTCTCATTGATTTACCATTTAAAGGCAGTGAAATTAAATTACCAATTCCATTTTTAGAAAGAAAATCCTGATTCGGAAATAATCGGTCAAAACTTACTTCTTTTTCAAATTCAGAAAGATTTAAAGCTTTTCGAATAAGTTCTAAAACAATAGCTCTTGATTTTGATGCCGGATATTTATCATCAAAAAATATCCAAACATGTGAGCCTTCTCCCGAGCGGGAACGTTCGAGATAAGCCGGAATATTATTTTCTTCACATATTTTTATAAATTTTTTACTATCTTTTTTCCAATTTTCTTTATCAAAATCGGCAACAATAAAATACGAAGTATTATCTTCAAGAAGCGGATAAATCCCAATGGTTTGATTTCCTTCAATATGTGATCGGATAACTTCAAGAGTTAGAACCAATGATTTTTTATTGAGAAAATCAGCCAGTCTTCCGCCTTTTGATTTAAACGCTATGAATTCCGGCCAGTTAAATTCGTAAGCGGGGCTATAACCGCTTTTACCATTCTTTTCCCAATGTCTGGCGTAAATATCTTTTCGTCCCCGAAACAAATTCATGTAAAGTAAAACCTTATCTTGGCTGATCATAGCTTGCTAATTGTATCAAAAATCTTAATTTAATTCCTGCTTTAAAGTCGAAACGCTTTTGTCATTCCTGCGTAGGCGGGAATCCAGACTAAGATTACCTTTTTAAAAGGTGGTTAGAAACGAAGATCTAATTTTTATATAATTATCTCAATGACTCAATCACAAGCACTTTCTATTTTAAAAACAGGTGCAAATGTTTTTTTGACAGGAGAACCAGGATCAGGCAAGACGCATTTACTCAACGAGTATATTAGATATTTACGAGATCACAGTATCGAGCCGGCAATCACTGCCTCAACTGGCATTGCGGCCACCCACATTGGTGGGATGACTGTTCATTCTTGGAGCGGTATCGGGATCAAAACAAAACTTGAAAAAAGCGATTTGAATAAAATCAAAACTAGTTAATATATTGTTAGAAGAATAACCAAAGTCAAAGTCCTTATTATCGAAGAAATTTCTATGTTGACAGGTGAAACTCTTTCTATGGTTGATACGGTCTGCCGTGAAATCAAACAAAATTCAAAACCATTTGGAGGTATTCAAGTAATTTTGGCAGGCGATTTTTTCCAACTTCCACCGGTTGTCAGACGAGAAGTTAATGAAAATACCCAAACTATGTTGCTCGAAAAACCATCAACGGTATTTGCTTTTGATTCTCCATCATGGAAAGAATTAAACCCAGTCGTCTGTTATCTCACTGAACAGCACCGGCAGGAAGACGGTGATTTTTTGGAATTACTTTCCGCGATTCATGGCAATGTTTTCAATAAAAATCATCTATCACATATTGAGACTAGAAGGGTTAGATCTTTCGACTTTGCTCAGGATAAATCTTTAAAAGATATTCCAAAACTTTTTTCTCACAACGCCGATGTCGATAGAATTAACGATCAAGTATTGGCAAGTCTCCCAGGAAAACAAAACACTTTTATAATCTCAGTTCAAGGACCAGATCCACTGGTCACTGCGCTTAAGAAAGGGTGTCTTTCTCCAGAAATTCTTTATTTGAAAATTGGCGCATCAGTCATGTTTACAAAAAATAATCCAAAGGAAGGATTTGTAAATGGCACTCTTGGGGTGGTTGACGGATTTGACAACTTGTCTGGTAATCCAATTGTTAAAACAAGAAGTGGACGAAAAATAGAAGTTGAAACGATGGATTGGACGATCGAGGAAAATGGTAAAGTTCGGGCCAGTATTTCTCAGCTACCACTTCGCCTGGCCTGGGCTATCACCGTCCATAAAAGTCAGGGGATGAGTCTGGATGAGGCGGTCATGGATCTTTCTCAAGTCTTTGAATATGGTCAAGGTTATGTTGCCCTTTCCCGAGTTAGAAGGCTAACCGGCTTATATATTTTAGGTTGGAACGAACAGACATTTCAAGTCCATCCGGAAATATTGGCGAAAGACGTTGAGTTTCGTATTGATTCAAAAAATATCGAAAATATATTTTCTGAAATAACTAAATCAGAACTTCAAAAAAGACAAGATGATTTTATCAGAGCTTGTGATGGAAAACCGAGATCTGCATTTTCAGAAAAGCTTAATACTTATACCGAGACTATATTATTATGGAATGAAGGAAAAACTGTTTTGCAAATTGCCAAAATGCGTAAATTCACTGAAGGGACCATTCTTTCTCATATAGAAAAACTATTTTTGAAAGGGAAAATTAAACAAGCAGATCTTTCACGAATTCTTACTCCATCACTTAAAAATTCACTTCCTAAAATCCACTCAACATTTCGCGAACTAGATACTGACAAACTCTCACCGGTCTTTGAAAAATTTAACGGTAAATATTCTTATGACGAGTTGAGGATAGCAAGACTGATTATTAATAAAAAGTATTAAGCTGCGACTAATTTTTTTGCACCTAGCCCAAGAGCACCTATACCCAATATGGCCACAATGGATGCACCCGCTGCCATAACCCAATTTAGACTTAATTCTGGTAAAGAAAAATTTTGTGCTGTTTTTCTTTTAACAACTACACCTTCTGTAAAACGTTCTGAACCTTCACCCGCATAGTCCACTAAATAGTTATCTTTACAATTAATGTCTAAATAAATAATAGGGTTTTGCCAACCAATAGGATGAGTAGAGATTCCCTGAACAGACGGATTAATGTCTATTATATTTTCTGATATGTTTCCAGCCCCTCTACCTGATTCAAACATAGTTTGAAGCTCTAAGAAAGCTTCGTCACAGGGATCAATTTTTGGAGCACCACCACAAGCTAATTGAGCTAAAAATAAAGTGAGGGCGGCAACTCCCATCGCCGCTTTTGTTCGCAGCCCTGTTTTGTGCTCTGCCATTAAGTTTGTAAAAATTTATAACTTCGGGATATTCTACTACTACTACTACTACTACTACTACTACTACTACTACTTGTCAAGGGGCGCTAAAAAAAATTAATGAATAAAAAATTATTTCCTTACCCGAAATTTTGAAAAATCTGTTAGAATGTACTTATGAAAAATAATTTAGCAAAAAACTATAAAAAATTTTCTAACCTCAAAAATAAAAAGACTGTTTTGAAACGTTTTTTTAATGTCTTTTTATCTGAAGCAGTTTATAGAAATACCAAAATTGAACATCCAAATTCATCGAGAAAAGATATATTCTCGTTTCTTAAATAAGCTATAATTAAATCATGGCAAAAATAGGTGCTACTTCGTATAAACAGACAAGATTTGGAATCTTCCCAAGGAACAAAGTTTTGAAGCTTGAAGTGTTGGGTACGAGGAAAGGTCTACTTTTTCTTAATCAAACGATTAAATCTAATGATAAATTTAGCCCTGATTTTATAAAACAAATCCATAAGATAAGCTTCTCAGATATTTTAATGGTCGATGCAGGTAAATTTAGAATTGTTCAAGTGACTTATTCAGGGAAGGAGGCTCCTCACTTTTCCAAAATTTCAGAAATGACAAAAATTCTGTGTGAAGATACTGAATTTGCCTTGTCAAAATTACCTAAATCAACAGACAATCTATTTATGGAACGAGTCGTTGAGCTATTGTCTCATTTTCAACATCGTTTTGTATTTATTCATCCGTTTGTCGATTATAACGGTAGATCGGCGCGTATGTTTACGAGTTATATTCTAATGCGGTTAAACTTACCAATTATTGAAATCAACACTGAAAAAGAAACCGATCGTAAATCATACATAAAAGCACTTCAGAAAGCGGATGAAGGTAATTATCAGGACTTGGAAAATATTGTCAGTAAAGCTCTAAATGAAAGTATGATTAATGTGATCAAAAAATAAATTTATTCTGATGAAGGAATCTTAGCTTGGCACCCAGATCGTCTTGCCCGTAATGCTGTTGATGCTGGCAGGATTGTATATTTACTTGACCGTAATATTCTCACGGATTTGAAGTTCTTGACTTTCTGCTTTCAAAACACCCCGCAGGGACTTTTCATGTTGTCAATTGCTTTTGGGCAAAGCAAATACTATGTTGATGCACTATCCGTTAATACCAAAAGAGGCCTTCGCCAAAAAGTCAGATTAGGCTGGATGCCCGCTCAAGCTCCACGAGGCTATCTTAATGAAAGACTGTCAAAGACTATTATCAAAGATTCTAAAGAATGGAAACAGATAAAGGAGTTGTTTGAATACTATTCGGAAGGTTCCCACACTTTCTCAGATGCCTCTGACTTTTTGTCAAAGGTCAATTTTAAATCTTCATATGGTAATAATCTTAAAATTGATGCAGTAAAAAGCATATTAAAGAACCCTTTTTACTGCGGCCTCTTTTGGTATTCTAAAGAGCTCCACCCTGGTAAACATGAGCCAATCATCTCAAAACGACTTTTTGATGAAGTTCAAGAAGTTTTATCTCTTCGCGGTAAACCCCAAACTAAACTAAAAGTTCCCAAACCGTTTACTAACCTTATCCGCTGTGGAGAATGTGGGATGATGATTACGGCCGAGATCCAAAAAGGTTATCTTTATTACCGTTGTACTAAAAAGTCCAAAGTTCACAAATGTTCCCAGCCCTTTATCCGCGAAGAAAAACTTCTTGAACAACTGAACGGAAATATCAAAAAGCTCGTTTTGAGACCGGATTGGGGAGAGCAAATGTTAATTAAACTAAAATCAGAAAGAGATAATATCTCCCAATCCGTTATGGTCGCCTCCAAAGAGCTTGAAAGTAAAGTTCTGTTAATCAATAAAAAGATTTCTTTTCTTCTTGAATCATTCCTTGACCAAATAATTTCCAAGGAAGATTATCTTCTCAAAAAATCTCAATTAGTTTCAGAAAAGAAATCTTTAGAGGAGAAAATCCTTACTCTTTCTCGGCGACCATTTGATTGGCTCGAACGAATGCGAAACTGGGTTATTTCCGCCTTGGAGACGGATAAAATCGCCGAAGATAACAAAAATCTTTTTCAAAAAAGGGAGTTCCTTCAAAAGCTCGGCTCGAACTTAACCCTGAAAGACAAAACAGTCGATTGCGACCTTCCAGATCAGTGGGCGGCGCTTCGCGCCGCCCGACAAGTCGGGACTTGGGTGCCGCGGGAGAGAGTCGAACTCTCACGATCTATTCGATCACAGGATTTTAAGTCCTGCGTGTATGCCATTTCACCACCGCGGCAATAATCTCAACCAATTTCTATTTTTAAAGTACTCTCTGTATGCCCCCGCCTTCGGCGGGACTAACTGACAGTAATACTCACTTCGTATCGTAAACTGTCAGTTGAGCATTTCACCACCTCGGCTTTCAATCCGTTCTTATATTATAAACTATTTGATAATTTTTTAAATTGAATTATTTTAATATTATTATTTATCTATTGACGACGGTCGGAAGGGATAGGTATAGTATATTGATGAATGTAAAATATAAAAAAGGAGAAATAGCGAAAATAATCTTAGCTACTCTTGGGATTGGTGCCGTTTTAGGCGGGACAGTATTCATTTCTCCCAATGTTCCCATTGTGATAGGGACTTTAATTGGACTAATTAAGGAATTGAAAGGAGTCACCTTACCTAAGGTTAAAGTAAAACGTACGCTACAACAATTAGAAAAAAGAAAGATATTAAATTTGGAAATAAAAAATAACGAAGTCTTTGTTGAAGTTGAAGATTTTTGGAATATAGAGATAGTAAAATATTCTATTCAAAGCCTTCTTCAACTAAAAAACAAATCAAAATGGAAAGGGAAGTGGTTTCTAGTCATCTTTGATGTACCGGAACAAGAAAGGAACAAAAGGTATTATTTAAGAAATTTCTTAAAAGAAATCGGTTTTTATCAATACCAAAAAAGCGTTTATGTCTTTCCATATGAATGTGAAAAGGAAGTAATTTTAATAAAAAAAATAGTTGAAGGCGGTAAGTATTTAAGCTATATTATTGCTGAAAAAATTGAATATGAAGACAAATTAAAGACTTATTTTGGCTTACCTATATGAAACGATCGGAAGGAATAGGTTAGAATTCACTAAATCTTGTTTTACTGGTTTTTTTGCTATACTATAGGAATGAATGGAATTGAAGGGTGTTTTTTTGGTGGAGGAATGGCTGCTGTTTCTGCATTATTAATATATGAGGCAAGTCGGTTAGTGCAACGTCCTTCTCTTCCTCCTGATCCTGGTTTTTCTCCCGGAGCAAAAGCAGCAGCAGAGAGTGATGGTGTTATTGTTACTGGTATGACTCAAGAAGAAGCTTTAAAAACTCTTGGAGAAAATATTGCAAGACGTAATTTAAAACTAAGACATCCCAATCACTAATTAGAAAATTCGCTGCATTAATAACTCAGAGTAATTTACCTTGTTCAATTTTATTTATCTTTAAATGGGAAAGGGCTTTTTGGGTGAGGAGGCGGCCCTTGGAAGTCTTTTTGATAAAACCCAGTCGTAATAAGTAAGGCTCAATAAATTCTTCAACCGTTCTTTTGTCTTCAGAGATAGAGGAGGCGATTGTTTCTACGCCGACGGCGGAGTTATTAAATTTTTTACCCAGTATTTCCAGATACTGCATGTCAATATCTGTCAACCCGATTTCGTCAATCTCCAAAAGATCAAACAGTTTTTCCAGAAGTTTTTCATTGATTTCAATGTGTTTATCGACTTCAAAAATATCGCGGGCTCTTTTCAAAATCCGATTGGCCAGTCGGGGAGTTTTTCTTGAGCGCAGGGCGATTTGACTAGCGGCTTTTTTAGTAATGGGGATATTTAAAATCTTAGAAGAACGGATTATTATTTTTTCAATTTCCGGATTTTTGTAATAATCTATCCGAAGAAGCAGTCCGAAGCGGTCGCGAAGAGGAGCAGAAAGTAAAGCCAATCTCGTCGTTGCCCCGATAATTGTTATCCGGGGAATTGGTAAACGAACGGTTCTTGCCGATGGCCCTTGACCAATTATTATGTCAAGTGAGTACTCTTCCATCACCGGATAAAGCATTTCCTCAACCGGCTTAGGTAACCGGTGGATTTCGTCAATAAATAAAACATCATTATCTTTTAGATTCGTTAAAATTGCTGCTAAATCACCGGTTTTTGTAATCGTTGCTCCCGAAGTAACTTTAATCTCTCCTTTTAGCTCGTTAGCAACGATATAGGCAAGAGTTGTTTTTCCAATCCCAGGTGGTCCATAAAAAAGAATGTGTTCAGACGGTTTTCCCCGTTTATTGACAGCATCGATAAACATCTTCAATGTCTTGACGATTTTTTCCTGACCAATATAATCTTTAAGTAATTTCGGTCGAAGATTTTCTTCTTTGTTATTGGTGATCATTAATAAGTATTATAACAAGATTTTCATTTCTTTACGTCTCTGAAAGGAATACCTTTTTCTTGCATCATTGCTGCTTCTTCATCTTTTGTAGTGGGCGCTCCTGTTACTCAATCTTTTGGGCCAAATATTTCATCAGCCGCATCTGGATTAAATTTTTTAATCAAATAACCTGTTAATGATAATACACCAACAGATATTCCTACAGCTAATGTGATATTTGGCTTTATTTTTGCATCACACGCAGCTTTATAAAGACTGTCAGCACTAACTAAAGTATTTTGACCTAAACTTATTAAATAATTTGGCTTGGGTCCAATAGGAAAAGAAACATGACCATTCAGATTGCCTAAAGAACTGAGTGCTGTGGAACAAGTTTCAACGCCTGATGATACTGTTTCACATAGTGCTTTAACGTTAATAGGATGCTTAGTTGTAATATCAAGAAGAAATTGTGGACCATTCATAATGGCTTGTGCCAATAAACCAGTATCCTTATTACTACATAATTTAACAATAAATTCTTGTGAGCCAGGATGAGCGGCTACTGAAGAAACACCGCCTAATAATAAACCCGCACCAGCTAGAGCTAAACCAGTAAACAAGAGTTTTTTGTTTATATGTTGGCGTTGGAGTGCTTTTTCATGTGCATACATTAACATATGTCATATTATAGGTTATAGATACTATAAAGTCAAATTATTATTTAGAAGTCTTAAGAGCAAGCTTTAGTTTTTCTTCAAGGGATAGATTTTTTGGAAGTTTGGAAAAGATAGTTTTTGCTTCATTTGATCTGAATCCAAGGGCAATTAAAGCATCAATGACTGTTTTATCATCATCCGACAAAATCATATTTTTCATGTCAAAAGATGTTTTTAATTTCGATGAAAGTTCTAGAATAATTTTCATGGCAGTTTTTTTGCCAAGTCCCGGTACTCTCGTCAAAATATCAATATTATTATCAATGACAGATTTCGTTATTTCTTCAATCTTCAAAAACGAAATTACGGAAAAAGCTGTCTTGGGACCGACTCCGGAAACCGTTAACAAAAGCTGGAAAAAATCATGTTGCTTTTTTGTCTCAAAACCAAAAAGAACCAAGGCATCATCACGGACTTGGAGATAAGTGTAAATTTCTATAGTGGTTAGTGATTGGTGGTTAGTGATTAGTGCAGGTGGAAGAAAAACCTGATAGAAGACACCACCACTGGTTTCTATTAAACCGATGTTACGGTCAACCTCTACAAGTTTCCCTTTGAGTTTTCCAATCATAACTAAATTTTTAATTATTAAACGGTTAAATGTTAAAAAAACTATTAAACCTTAAACTGTTAAACAATAAAATGTGTTTAATATTTAACTGTTTAAAAATTGTTTAACCTTTAACATTTAAGATTTAAGATTTAATTCCTTCTCAATCTCCATCAGCCTATTATACTTGCTAATGTTTTCTGAGTGGAGAGTGGGGCCAAAACGAACAAATTCACTTTGTAAACCAACACTTAAATCTGCAATAAATGAATCTTCAGTCTCTGAATCCCCACTTGAAATTATATAACTTAAATTATTTTTTCGAATTAAATTTGTTAAATCAATTGTTTCTGTAATTGTCCCAATTTCGCTTGGTTTTAAAATAAATGAAGAACACGACTTTTCGCTTATCGCTTTTTTAATCCTGTCAAAATTTCCCAATGTCAAAGTATCCGACACAAGATATGTTTCTTTTGAAAGGCTGTCATTCAAACTATGCCAATCCCCAAAGTTGTCTCCTGATATCGGATCAAAGATCATTAGAGGTAAATATTTTTTTGTCAGATTATCTATAACTTTTATAAAACTATCTGTTTTTAATTTTCCTAAAAAATTAATTCCTAAAAAAACATCTTTGCCGAAATGATACTGTTTTTCATCGCAGGTTCCGATCACTCCTTCAATAATGTCAACAATTGAAGAAGTACTGTCCACCTGATATGTTTTTTTAAAAACCGAACTGACGGCGATCATCACCGGCAGTGACTGGGAGATTGGATTTGATGTCGACGAAATAATATAAACCTCCTGATTATTGGACGATAGGGAATATATTGGGGTAGGAATTTTTTTGCTGGAAAGTTTTACATCCGATCTTTTTTCATATAAAGCTGTTAAATATGTATATAAACTAGTACCTGCCATCAAACCGGCTGCTTTAGCAATAAGAGTAGATATCGTATAAATTGTGTTGACTCCTAATTTGGATTTGTTTTTTGTCGAGTCAGTTTTAATAAGCCAACCGTCTACCTCAAACTGTTTGTCAGGGGAGACTCCGACCAATTTCGGTCCCAATAAATCATTAATGAAGGAAACTGCTTGGGTGACTCCATGACCCTCATATCTTGACGGATCCTTATCTTCAACTTCGGCTGAACGGTAAGGAAGATTATTGATATTAGTCGGGACAATCGTTGTCACTTCAGTTCCGTTATCTAGGACAAGCCTACCGGCGATGGTCGGCAGACCAAATCCGCTGATGACTTCTTTTGCTTCAATCTTTTTTATTTTTGCCATTTTTTTCAATATTAAAAACTAATTCACGGGTTTTTGAAACGGCATCCGGATTGACCGAAAGGCTGGTGATGCCCGCGGCAACTAATCTTTCCACAATTTCGTGATAGTCGGACGCGGCCTGACCACAGATGGAGCAGGTAACTCCGTATTTTTTGCAGGTTTTGACAATAAATTCAAGAGTGGAAATAACTATCGGAGTTCTTTCATCATAAACCGGAGCGACTTCATGACTGTCACGGTCGACTCCAAGAAGCATCATTGTCAGATCATTTGTCCCAATAGAGACTCCGTCGACTCCCAGTTTCAAAAATTCCTCAAGATTTAAAGCGCAAGCTGGCACCTCGACCATAATCCAAAGTTTAAATTCATGATAGGTTAGCAATCCTGATTCCTCTACCATTTCCCTGATTTTTATAAACTCCCATGGTGTCCGAACAAAAGGAATCATCAGATGTAGATTGCGATATCCCTTGTCCCAAATCTGTTTCAACGCTTTAAGTTCCATAAAAAAAACATCAGGATTAGTAATATATCTATAAGCTCCTCGGTATCCAAGCAGGGGATTTTCTTCGTGAGGTTCGTATAAAGAACCGCCTTTTAAATTACGGTATTCATTAGTTTTAAAATCCGTGGCACGATACACAACTGGTCTTGGCGAAAATGGTACAACAAATTTCATAATATCTCTGGCAAGTTTATTAATAAATATTGCTTCCTTTTTGTGTTTAATAAATTCTTTTGGATGAACGCCGATATCGGCAATAATAAACTCTGCCCGAAGTAAACCGACTCCGTCAGTATCAAGTTTTGACACCCTAAGCGCCTCATCAGGCTGGGCTAAATTGACATAAATTTTTGTGGCTGTTTTTAAAGTTTTTGATTTGGATTTTGACATTTGAATTTTGGATTTAATTAGAACTTTACCTTTATAGACTTCTCCAAGTTCGCCATTGACGGTAACAACCATATCGTTTTTCAAAATTTTTGTCGCATGTTCGGCTCCAACAACTGAAGGGATTCCCAGTTCCCGGGAAACAATGGCAGCATGAGAAGTACGACCACCTTTCTCGGTGACAATAGCACAGGCCCGTTTCATCGCCGGAACATAATCGGGGTTTGTTTGGGGAGCGACCATCACGTCACCATGTTTTATTTTGTCGATTTCTTTAGGCGACTTAATTATTTTAACAGGACCAACGGCGATGCCGGGAGCGGCCGGTGAACCAATTAATATTGGTGATACGCTCGAGTCAGTTGAATCGGTTGAATTAGATGAGTTAGTTGAAATGGTGGTGATTGGCCGGGATTGGACAATAAAAACATGATTGCCTTCTATCGCCCATTCAATATCCTGAGGGAAAAAATAATGTTTTTCAATGTCGACTACCAGCAGGGCAATCTTTGTGATTTCCTCATCAGACAGCTTTTTCATTTTTCCCTCGCCTGCCCCTAGTTTTATCTCAACGTTTTTTCCATTAACCTTGACATATTTACTGTTTTGATATTTAATTTCTTTCTTAGTTAATACAAGGGAATGTTTATCGACTTCATAGTGATCCGGAGTGACTTTTCCTTGAACAATGTACTCACCCAATCCAAAAATAGCTTCAATGACAATTTTATTTTTATCGTTAGTTACTGGGTCAATGGAAAAAGCAATTCCTGATTTGACTGAGCTAACCATTCTTTGGACGACGACTGCTAGTCCGACTTTTACCTGGTCAAATTTTTGCTCATGACGATAGTAAATGGCTCGCTCAGTAAAAAGCGAAGCAAAACATTCCTTGACTTTTTGTACCAGATGAGCTTCTCCGTGAACATTCAAAAAGGTTTCCTGCTGACCGGCGAAAGAGGCCGTTGGTAAATCCTCGGCTGTTGCAGAAGAACGCACCGCAACGTAAGGCGGTGAATAAACAGATTTAATTCTTCCTAAGGTTTTTTTTACTAATCCAAGTTTATGATGAAAATATTTTTCCTCTTTTAAAACCAAATTGTCATAATAGCTTACAATTTCTTTTAATAATTTTTTTGATATAATGCCTTTCATTATTAAATCTTTTATATGAAGTGAGGCTTGATGAAGTTCACTCTGATTTTCATAATTTAGTTTTTCCGTGAATGATTTTATTTTTTGTTCCAGCTTATTTTCTTCAATAAAATCAAAATAAGAGTGAGCGGTGATAATAAAACCGTATGGAATCGGTAGATGGGCATTAGTCATCTCGCCCAAATTAGCGCCTTTTCCTCCAACTATTCCAACATCATTTTTCCCAACTTCCTCAAACCAGACGATAGATTTTTTACTGATCATTATTTCATCATAGCGGAAATAATGACTATTTATCAACTGATAAATTTAGCCACTTTCGACCTTGTAGGTCGGGCAGGCTATAGGATATGAATGAACGTAAAAATACTAGTAAAATACCTGTTGACAAAGAATATTATTTTGTGTTACGATAAGAAACCTTTATGATCAAAAAATATATTTATTTTTTTGGTGGAGGGTACGCTGAGGGTAACGAAAGCATGAAAAATCTCCTCGGAGGTAAGGGGGCAAACCTCGCAGAAATGGCCGGTCATAAAGATCTTCGACTACCTGTTCCTCCCGGTTTTACAATCACAACTGAAGTCTGCACATATTACTACGTCAACAAACAATCTTACCCAAAAGGATTAAAAGAAGATGTGGTAAAATCGGTAAAAAAAATTGAAAATATAATGAATAAAAAATTCGGCGATGTTAATTTTCCTCTTTTGGTTTCAGTCCGAAGCGGAGCCAGGAGGTCAATGCCGGGAATGATGGAAACGATTTTAAACGTCGGATTAACAACAAAAACTATTCCCGGATTAATAAAACAGTCGGGAAATGAACGCTTTGTTTACGACGCTTACAGAAGATTGATCACAATGTATTCTGACGTTGTGATGGAAAAAGCGGCAGGAATAGAACCGGCCGATGATGAAGCCGGTATCCGTAAACAGCTGGAAAAAATAATGAATGAAATGAAAAATAAAAAAGGGATAGAAAATGACACCGATCTTAATGCTGAAGACCTAAAAAAATTATGTGTTCTTTTTAAAAATAAAGTTAAGGAAGTTTTGAAAAAAGATTTTCCCGATGATCCGTACAAACAGTTATGGGGAGGAATCGGGGCAGTCTTTGCTTCCTGGAATGGGAAAAGAGCTGTTTCTTACCGAAAAATTGAAAATATTCCGGAAGTTTGGGGAACTGCGGTCAATGTCCAATCAATGGTTTTCGGAAACATGGGAAACGATTGCGCAACCGGAGTTGCCTTTACCAGAAATCCGGGAAACGGCGAAAATAAATTTTACGGGGAATATTTGGTCAATGCCCAGGGGGAAGATGTTGTCGCCGGACTGCGAACTCCTGCTCCGATAAATGAAGATTCGAAAAATGATCATAATAAAAATTTGGTTAGTCTGGAAAAAGCCATGCCGACTCTCTACAAAGAACTTTTTAAAATTCAAAACAGATTGGAGAAACATTACTGCGATATGCAGGATTTGGAGTTCACCATTGAAAAAGGAAAACTTTTTATGCTCCAGTGCCGGATCGGAAAAAGAAACGGCCCGGCAGCTGTCAAAATGGCCGTTGACATGGTGAAAGAAAAATTAATTACACCGGAGATGGCAGTTTCGCGAGTGACTCCGGCGCAACTTGACGAACTTCTTCACCCGATCCTTGATCCCAAAGACGAAATAAAATATAAGCCAGTTGCCCACGGACTCCCGGCCGGACCGGGAGGAACAAGTGGGATGATTGTTTTTTCCGCCAATGACGCCGTCGCTTGGGCAGCCGATGGAAAGAAAGTTATTTTAGTCCGCGAAGAAACCAATCCGGAAGATGTCGAGGGAATGAGAGCGGCTCAAGCTATTCTAACAGCCCGTGGAGGAATGACATCGCACGCGGCGTTAGTTGCACGCGGCTGGGGAAAATGTTGCATCGTCGGTGCGGCAGCTCTTCAGATTGATTACTCTAAAAAAACCATGACAATCGGAAATAAAACTTATAAACAAGGCGATTGGTTTACTTTAAACGGCACCAAAGGAAATGTTTATGAAGGACATTTAAAAATGATTGATGTCTCATCTGAAAATAAGCTGCTTTTACAGTTTTTGAAATTCTGTGACAAAATCCGAAAATTAAAAATCAGGACTAACGCAGATACACCGGAAGATTCTAAAAGAGCCAGAAGTTTCGGCGCTGAGGGTATTGGACTTTTTCGGATCGAACATATGTTTTACGGTGAAGGAAGTGATAAGGCTTTATTTCTTCTTCGGAAAATGATTGTATCAAATACAGTTGAGGAAAGGAAGATCGCACTTGCTGAACTTTTTCCTCATATGAAAGCTGATATAAAAGGAACACTTAGAGAAATGAAAGGATTACCTGTAACAATCCGATTAATTGATCCTCCCCTTCATGAATTTGTACCAAGAGAAAATAAACAACAGGAAAGTCTTTCAAAAAGTTTAAAGATAAATTTAGAAGAGTTTAAAAAAAGAGCTAACCAACTTCATGAAAATAATCCGATGATGGGTCATCGGGGTGTCCGTCTGGGAATTACATATCCAGAAATAACTGAAACTCAGGTTAGGGCAATTTTTGAAGCAACCGCCGAACTATTGAAAGAAAAAATTAAGGTAAAGCCGGAAATTATGATTCCGGTTACCTGCGATGTCTCCGAAATAGCCGATCAGAATGTAATAATTAAAAAAATATATCAAGAAGTCTTAAAAAAATTTAAACTAAAAAAAATTGATTATTTAGTTGGAACGATGATTGAGATTCCAAGGGCCGCACTGGTTGCTGACGAAATGGCAACCGTCGCCGAATTTTTTTCTTTCGGAACCAACGATTTGACACAGATGGGTTTTGGTTTTTCCCGCGATGATATTGGCGGATTTTTACCAGACTATTTGACAAAAGGAATATTGCCTTATGATCCATTTCAGACAATAGATTTTAAAGGAGTCGGGGAGTTGATAAAAATTGCAATTGAAAGAGGCCGAAAAACAAGAAAACATCTTAAAATAGGAATTTGTGGAGAACATGGAGGAGATCCCGAGTCTGTCGCCTTCTGCCACCAGGTCGGGATGAACTACGTCTCCTGTTCACCTTTCCGAGTCCCAATTGCTAGATTAGCTGCGGCACAGGCGGCTTTGTAACGATTTTTTTATTTTACTTTTCTTAATTCCTTATTTAATTGTTCTTCAGTTTTAATAAAAATCCTCTTATTTTTAAAATCCATGAAAGCAATATAAGGAGAAAGTAATTCTAATCCAACGATTGCTTCAGTTATTTTTGGATCCTCTATCATACCTGCTAATACTTCTTTTTCTTTCCCATCTATTTCAACTTTAACAGCAAAATAATAAACGATAACTGTTCTTCCATTTGCTAATCCTACAGGCCCGTAAGTTTTTAATTTTGCCCCTATTTCTATTAAATGAAGTAATGGTAAAGACAAACTACCATTGTGACCTGTATCGAGTAACGCCGCTATTTCTTTAAATTTTCTGCTTGTTCCCCTAACTTTAATAACAACTTTTGGACTTCCATCTTGAGCATCAAAGTATGCATGCATAATAATTTTTATTAAATTCTAGTGGAGAGTGAGAAGCTACTTTTTCTATTGCTCCAATTCTTCTTGTGAACACAATCTTACCTGGATATTTTTTATTAGCTTTGCTTACAGCTTCTTCTCTTGTTTCGCCAATGAAGTATTCACTAGATCCAATTTCAATAGCAATATATTTACCATTATTTTGTTTCTCAAAATCATTTCCTAAACCTCCGTATATTATTTGGGCTTTTTTGATGCTCTCTTCTATACTAGAACCTTGACCTGTGTCTTTCATAACTTTATTATATCACCTCCTTAAATTTTTCAATAGGAATTTATTTACGTGCATTGATGAAATATGCTAAATAATCCTGTTGACAAAAAAAATTACCTTTGATATCATATTAGTCACCGATGAAAAAAATCATTTCATAAAGGTAATATTGGATGCACAACTTGCACTCCGAACAGCCTCACATAAATTTTTAATTTGTAATTTTTAATTTTTAAATAATTTTTAATGATTAAATTTTCATTGGAAATTGGGGACAGGGCTCGTAGTTCAGTTGGCTAGAACATCGCATTTGCAATGCGAAGGTCACCGGTTCAAGTCCGGTCGAGTCCACCCCTAAAGTACACAGAGCTTATGGGTTTTAACGCAGCACTTTAACAATTTGAAGTTTACAAGCAAAAGTAAGTAGGTAAGTATTTTTTTATTTGTATTTTTATATTATTTTTTTAGATTTAACTAGCAAGAAAGATGAGAGAGATAAAGCCAATGGCGGATGCCTTGGCAGTTTGAGCCGATGAAGGACGCGTGATCAAGCGCGATAACAACGGTGAGTCCTTAAGCAGACGTCACTAGCCGTTGGTTTCCGAATGGGGTAACCCTCCCAATAGCAATATTGGGAATTTAGGAGGGAGATTTGAGGTAGACAGTTAGGCCAATTTTGTTCCTGGCTTCTGCCTTTAATCTCCTTCTTTAAATGGATACCTGGTGAACTGAAACATCTCAGTAACCGGAGGAAAAGAAATCAATCAGAGATTCCGTTAGTAGCGGCGAGCGAAAGCGGAGAAGCCTAAACCTGCCCGTAAGGGCAGGCGTTGCGGGTCCACAGTAGGGAGTTTTTTTTGATAAAAGAAGACCATGGAAAGGGTCGCCATAGAGAGTGAAAGCCTCGTATTTTAAATTAGAAGAAACCCTGGTGGAGTTCCCAAGTACCACGAGTCACGGCAAACCTTGTGGGAAGCTGGGTCGGTCACGATCCAAGGCTAAATACTCAAACTGTCCGATAGTGAACTAGTACCGCGAGGGAAAGGTGAAAAGAACCCCAATAAGGGGAGTGAAATAGAAACTGAAACCATTGGCTAACAAACAGACAAAGCCCCGACGTAAAGTCGGGGTGCTGTCGTGCCTATTGAAGAATGAGTCAGCGAGCGATCTTATCAACGCATGTTTAATCCCGACTTAGTCGGGAGGAGGCGCAGGGAAACCGAGTCTTAAAAGGGCGAAATAATTGCGTTGTTTGATCAGCCCGAAACTGGGTGAGCTAACCATGGACAGGATGAACCCCACCGAAAGGCGGGGGGAGGTCCGAACCCGTTGTTGGTGAAATAACATGGGAGGATTTGTGGTTAGGGGTAATATGCCTATCGAACCCAGAGATAGCTGGTTCTCCTCGAGATATATTTAGGTATAGCCTTCACAAGTATTTGCGTGGGGTAGAGCGACTAGATGGTCTCGGAAGATTTATTTCTTTCAGGATCAACTAAACTCCGAATACACGTGTAATTTTGTGAGGAGTCAGTCGAGTCCGGATAAGCGGATTTCGGCGAGAGGGAAACATCCCAGATTCCCATCTAAGGTTCCTAAATGACTTTTAAGTGAGAAGGCCGTCTAGTTTCCAATACAGTTGGGAGGTTGGCTCAGAAGCAGCCATCCTTTAAAGAGTGCGTAACAGCTCACCAAAATATTCCTCCGATTCGGAGGATGGAGACTTGGCGCCTAAAATGATCGGAGCTAAAGAGTCTACCGAAGATGGAATCCCGACTTTACGTCGGGAGGTAGAGGAGCGTCCTGTAATGCATTGAAGCTTTGATGTAAGTCAAGGTGGAGTTTACAGGAGTGAGAATGCTGACATAAGTAGTGATTCTCCCGATGAAAACTCGGGATACCGCAAACCTAAGGTTTCCGAAGCAACGTCAATCGGCTTCGGGTCAGTCGATACTAACCCTGTGCCAAATTGGTACAGGGGATGTCCAAACCGTTAATATTCGGTTACTTTATTTTTAACGTTACCACTTAAAATTTGACGAAGTTTGATTACCCGCCCTCTCTATATGAGAGGTCAAGTAGCAAGTTTTGACGCAAGTCAAGATAAGTTATTAATACAATCAGATCGCAAGATTTGAGAGGCGGGCAACTTAAGCTTCCGGGAAAAGAATTTTAAGGAGTTAAATGTAAAATCGTACCGCAAACCGACTCAGGTAGGAAAGGTAGAGAATACCAAGGTATACGGATAATGGTGGTTTAAGGAATTCGGCAAAAAATTTGAGCGTAAGCTAGTCAAGATGCTCTTCCCGATTTAATCGGGACACAGCAAAAGTTTGTCAACCGACTGTTTAGCAAAAACACAGGTTCCTGCAAACCCTTATAGGGGATATATAGGAGCTGAGGCCTGTCCAGTACTGGTAAGTTAACCATTTTGGGTGACCTTAAATTTATTTAGGGAAGCTTGAGATGTAAGCTCCAGTGAACGACAGCTCTAACCCTGAGAGTTCTAAGGTAGCGTAGCCCCTTGCCGGGTAAGTTCCGGCCCGCATGAAAGGTCTAACGAGTTGACAACTGTCTTGAACTGCCGTCCGACGAAATTGAAATGGCTGTGAAGATGCGGCCTACTTGCACATGGACAAAAAGACCCCGAAAGCTTTACTGAAGTTAGGTATTGATGGGAGATGATTAATTGTTTAGCGTAGGAGGGAGCCTCACGGCAATAATGCAACACCTCTCTTTGATTTTTTTTCATCTCATCCCGATTTAATCGGGAAACAGTGCTTGACGGTCAGTTTAACTGGGGCGGTTTCCTCCAAAATAGTAACGGAGGAGCACAAAGGTCAGCTTAGTCCGGATGGAAATCGGACTGTAAGTGCATACGCATAAGCTGGCTTAACTGTGAGAATGACTATTCAAACAGTTGCGAAAGCAGGTGTTAGTGATCCCCCGCATGGCAGTGATTGCCGGCGGGGCTTAACGGATAAAAGCTACTTCGGGGATAACAGGCTGGTCGCGTCCGAGAGTTCATATCGACGACGCGGTTCGGCACCTCGATGTCGGCTCACCGTATCCTGGGGCTGAAGTCGGTCCCAAGGGTTGGGCTGTTCGCCCATTAAAACGGTACGCGAGCTGGGTTCAGAACGTCGTGAGACAGTTTGTTTACGTCCAGAGCTGTTCTCTTCCTAAGATGTTTTGGATATCGAAGAGGT
>Ga0209211_10004468_pt1 | contig 21683 bp, 27 predicted proteins | sample RifGroA2_FD_183992 | JGI IMG/M metagenome (GOLD analysis project Ga0209211, IMG submission 183992) | Groundwater microbial communities from Rifle, Colorado, USA - Groundwater A2 (SPAdes) (version 2) | ecosystem: Environmental > Aquatic > Deep subsurface > Groundwater | place: Rifle, Colorado...
CATACTATTGCGGAACTGGTTGAAATAAAAAACAGGCATCCGTGGCGCGGAGAGGCTCATCAGAAAAACTTTACTTTGCATAAAATTATTATAGATAAAAACACGTCGGTTTTTTTGGCAAAGCGGGGGTTGACCATTGAAAGCGTTTTATCGGAAGGAACAAAAGCGTATTTGCATAATAAAATTATTTTGAAATGCGGCGCGGATATTCACGATAAAACCGACGAAGTTCATCCGTATAATGTAGAGCTTTTTGAAAAAATTTCCCGCCTTTGCGATACTCCTCTTATCGGCCTGGACTTCATCTGCCAAGATATTTCCCGGCCGTATCATCAGCAGGAATGCGCCATTTTGGAAGCCAACTCCTTGCCTTACATTGATATGCACCATTATCCCGTTACCGGCAAACCCCGCAACATCGCCGGTTTGATTATGGATTATGTGTTAAAAGATAAAGGATAATTAAATTTTCTTGTGCTAAGATTTATTTTATGAAAAAGTTTGTTTCCGGTAATCCGGAAGAGTCAAGAAAATTTGCTGGTTATTTGGCCGAAAAAATTTTGACTGAAAGGCGGACAGAAAACGACGCTCTAGTTTTGGCTTTGTATGGTGATTTGGGAAGCGGGAAGACGATTTTCGCCCAGGCTTTTGCTGAGGTGTTGGGCGTGAAAGAAAGAGTGAAAAGTCCGACATTTATAATTTTTAGAAAGTCAAAAGTGGCGGATAAAAAATGGCGGGAAAAAGGTTTTGAAAATTTTTATCATTTTGATGTTTACAGAATTCACAGCGAGAAAGAAATTTTAAATCTCGGCTGGGAAGAAATAATTTCCAATCCCGAAAATATCGTTCTGGTGGAATGGGCGGACAAAATAGAAAATATTCTGCCGAAAAATTGCGTTAAAATAAATTTCAAACATTTGAAGGGGGATAAAAGAGAGATGGAAATAGCTTGACGGCAATATCATATGTGATATACAATAAAAATGTCTGAATACAAAGTAAAATTTTATAAAAACAGCAACAATGGAAATGAGCCTGTTTTTGAGTATATAAAAAAACTAGATCATAAAAACAAAGCGAAAGTTTTTAAATACATTGAATTTTTAAGAATCAATGACGGTTATCTGGAAGAACCCTATTCAAAACACATTAAAGGAAAAATCAGAGAATTGAGAATTGATTTTTCAAGAACAAGGCATAGAATTTTTTATTTTACTTTTATAAATAAAACAATTATTTTGTTGCACGCTTTTTTGAAGAAAACAAACAAAACGCCGCCGCAAGAAATTATCAAAGCGGAAAATAAGTATAAAGACGTTTTTAATAATCAATTTTTATATGAATAAATTAAATAAAAACAAAATAACAAAAGCCACCGATTTCCAAGTGTACCTAAATAAGCAACTCAAAAACAAAGAATTTAAGAAACACTACGATGAGTTTGGCAAACAACTTGAGATTGCCTACAGACTTGCGCAACTTAGAAAAGAAAAAAGAATGAGCCAGATAGAACTGGCCAAGCAAATCGGCACAACGCAAAGCAATGTCGCGCGTATGGAAAGCGGCCAGCAAAATTTTACCATCGGCACATTAATCAAGTTGGCGGTAATTTTTGAAAAAGACTTAAGGGTATCCATTGTATGAAAAAAATTTTACTTTTTCCCGGCGCGTTTAACCCTCCGCACAATGGACACGCAGAAGCTGTTGAAACAGTTCTTAGAAAAGAATCATTTGACGAGCTTTGGATTGTACCGTCAGGGAAACGCGACGACAAAACCATCACAACGAGCTATGAAGACCGTTGTGCCTTAGGACGCTTATTTGTTGAACACCTGCAATCAAAAATAAATATTCCTGTAAAATTAATTACGGCAGAATTGGATAACATAGACGGAAAATTCACTCACGAAATACTGAAAGAAATAAAATCACAACCTGACATAGATGTAATGCAGTTGATTGGCTCGGATGGTTTTTTAGATCTTCAAAAAGGCAAATTAATTGATAGCCAAGAAAAATTTATTGTAATGAATAGAAATGGTTATGAATTGCCTAAAAATTTTTCTCTTAATGAAAATAGAGTAATTTTTGACGGAACAACCCAATCAATATCAAGCACTCAAATACGCAATATGGTAAAAAATCATGATATTGGTTATAAGAAACTTGTCCCTGAAAAAATAACTAGCTTTATCGAAGGTAATAGGCTGTATTTTTAAATTTTCAAAACAGTTTCACAATTAAATAATAATTAAGTTGTGATAGAATTAGAACTATGCTTGAAAATAACCGCAAAATTCTCGTTCTTCTGGACGCGCATGCGATATTGCATAGGGCGTTCCACGCCTTGCCGGATTTCACCTCGCCCAAGGGCGAGCCGACCGGAGCGCTTTACGGTTTCACCGCTTTGCTTATCAAAGTTATCCGCGAATTGAAGCCTGATTTTATCGCCGCTGCTTACGACTTGCCTAAGCCGACTTTCAGGCATATCGCTTACGAAGACTACAAAGCCGGACGGGCCAAAATGGACGACAGTTTGGCCAAACAGATAAACCGTTCCCACGATATTTTGAAAGCTTTTAATATTCCGGTTTACAGCGTGGAGGGTTTTGAGGCGGATGATGTGTTGGGAACAATAGTTGAAAATCTCAAATCTCAAATCTCAAATCTCAAAATTATTGTGGCTTCCGGCGATATGGACACGCTCCAGCTTGTAAAAAACGATGACGTGGTTGTCTACACCCTTAAGAAAGGCATTAACGAAACGATTATCTACGATGAAAAAGCGGTTGTGGAAAGATACGGTTTCGGTCCGGAATTGATTGTTGATTACAAGGCTCTCAAAGGCGACCCCTCGGACAATATCATCGGCGTCAAAGGCATAGGAGAAAAAAGCGCCACCGAGCTGATAAAAAAATACGGCGGGATTGAAAATATTTTTGCCAAACTGAAAGAAGGAAAAGTTGAAGCCAAGCCGAGAATTATAGAACTGCTCAAGGGGGGAGAAGAGGAAGCGCAATTCAGCAAAACTTTGGCGGAGATAAGAAGAGACGCGCCGATTGATTTTTCTCTGGAAAAAGTTTCTTGGAAAGAAAAGTTTAGCGCCGAGGAAATAAAACCGATTTTTAACGAACTGGGTTTTAAGAGCTTGCTTGCCAGGATTAAAGAAAACAACGGAGCAATGCCGGAAAAAACGGAACAGCCGCGGAAAGAAAAAACTCCGGCGGATTTTCAAGCCAAAGTTATTGAAGACAAAAAATCAAAAACCGAAATTTCAGAAATGTTGCGAAAGAGAATTGAAGAGCCGTTGGCAAAAATTCTCGCCGAGATGGAAAATAAAGGCGCGCTTATTGACGTTGATTATTTGAAAAATTTGTCGGAAGAAAAACATAAAGAATTGAACGGACTTGAGAAAAAAATTTGGAAACTGGCCGGAGAAGAATTCAACATAAACTCTCCAAAACAGATGGGGAAAGTCTTGTTTGTAAAGCTTGGGCTGGGTGGAGCAAAGCCGAAAAAAACGGCCACCGGCGCTTACTCCACCAACGCCGCCCAGCTTGCGAAACTGAAAGACGCCCATCCTATAATCGGCGACATAATGGAGTATCGCGAAATTTCCAAACTAGTTTCCACTTACATTGACGCCCTGCCGAAACTGGCGGACAAGAATAATCGCCTGCATACTCACTTTGATTCTTTCGGCACCGCGACAGGGAGGCTGTCCTCGGAGAATCCCAATCTGCAGAATATTCCCAAAAAGACGGAAAGGGGCAGAGAAGTGCGAAGGGCTTTTGTGGCCGACCGAGGTTATAAGCTTGTGGACTTTGATTACTCGCAGATTGATTTAAGGGCGGCGGCGATTTTAAGCGGGGACAAAAATTTGATAGAAATTTTCCAGAAAGGCGGCGATGCGCATGCTTCAGCGGCCGCGAAAGTTTTTAACGTAAAACCGGAAGAAGTAACGGCGGAAATGAGAAGAAAAATAAAGGTTATAAATTTCGGCGTGCTTTACGGAATGGGCATCAGCGCGTTAAGACAAAATCTCGGGGGTACAAGGGAAGAAGCGCAAAAATTTTACGAAGAATATTTCAAAAATTTCAGCGGTTTGAAAGATTATATAGAAAAAACGAAAAAATTCGCCGGAGAAAACGGCTGGACGGAAACGCTTTTCGGCCGAAGAAGATATTTCCCGGAAATATCTTCCAGATTGGAATATCTTCAAAAAGAAGCGGAGCGCATGGCGGTCAATATGCCCATCCAAGGCACCTCGGCCGATTTTATAAAATTGGCGATGATAAGGGCGGACAAGGCGCTGGAAGAAAAGGGATTGAAAGATAAAGTTTTTATGCTTTTGCAAATCCATGACGAATTGCTTTTTGAAATTAAAGAAGATTCGGTTGAAACGGCCGTTCCGATCATAAAAAAAGCGATGGGAAGCGTTTATCCGTTGAAAAACGAAGATATCATTCTTGTCGCCGAACAGTACAAAAAACAAAAACTGCCGGATATTCCAATAGAAGTGAATGTGGAAATTGGGGATAATTGGGAAGAAATGGGAATTTATAAATAACTTTATGTTTTATTTAATTCACGGCCAAGATACATATAGGAGCAGGGAGAAGCTCAATGAGCTTGTTTCGCATTTTAAGACCAAAGTTTCCGGTTTGGGGTTTTTTAAAATTGAGGGAGAAAGTTTCAACGAGGCGGAGTTTCAAGAATTGCTGAAAGGAAAAACTTTGTTTGAGAAAAAATACGTGGTCGTTTGCGAAAGGGTTTTGGAAAACAAGCAAACAGCCGATTTTGTATTAAGTAATTTGGATAAGCTAGCTAAGACAGACAACATGTTTATTTTTTGGGAGGAAGAAGTTGACGAGAAAACTTTGGAGGAATTTAAAAAACAAGCTTACAAAGTCCAAGAATTTAAACCGCTTGACGGCGTTAAGTTGAAAGCGTGGTTCGCGGCTAAAAAAATTCCGTTTAACATATCGGCGGAAATTATAAAAAAAAGCGGTTCGGATTTGTGGCGCGCCTCTAAAGAAATTGAAAAATACCAACTTGGAAGCGGAGCTTCCAAGTTGGAGGAAAAGCCGGTTTATAACCCATTCGCGATTTGCGACGCTTTCATGGAAAAAAATAAAGTCAAAATGTGGATAATTTACCAACAGGCGTTAAGGCAGGGTATTCCGGCCGATGAGGTGTTTTTCAAAATTCTCTGGCAGGTGAAAAATTTGTTGCTGGTGAAAAAACTTGCTACCGCAGGCGTGGCGGATATTACCAAAGAGTCCGGCCTTAAAACGTTTGTGGCTGGAAAAGCGATGCGGGCGGCAAAAATTTTTTCTGAAGAAGAACTGGTGAATTATTCTTACGAAATGCTGAAAATTTATCACAGAGAAAGAAGAGGAGAATCGGAACTGCCGATTGAGTTTGAGAAGTTTCTTCTTTGCATTGTCTATAAATGAGCCGATCGGCACAAATAAGGACAATGGGTTTTTAATTTGAGCTAATTTTCTATCTTGTCAATTCTTCTTTTGTATTTTTCTCCGTTGGAAAAAGGGGTAGTCAGCCAAGTTTCAATTATTTGTTTGGCCAATTCAAAATTTACTTCATCGGCCGGCAGAGATAAAACATTGGTATCGTCATGCTCGCGGGATTGTTTGGCGGTTGCGACATCGTCGGCTAACGCCGAACGAACGCCGTGGAATTTGTTGGCGGTAATATCCACTCCCACTCCCGATCCGCATATCAGCATGCCTTTGTGTTCCTCCGGTTTTTCCGCCACTTTTTGAGCCACTAGTTTGGCAAAGTCGGTGTAGTCGTCGTTGGGGTCGTAAGCAAAATTACCCATATCTTCAAATTGATATTTTTTTTCCGCCAGAAACTTTTTTATTTCTTCTTTAAGCTGAAATCCGCGATGGTCGGCGCCTAAGTAAATCATAGCGTTATTTTAATGTATTTCGGCAAAAAAAACAGCGCGCGAAACTTTGCGGCGCCGTTGGTTGTGTCGGGATAGTAACAACACAACTCATCCTCCGCAAAATTTTCGCGCGCCTTAAAATTAGAAACTAAACCCGCAGAGGCAGAATCGATGATAGGTTTTGTATGGATTTTGTTATTATGAAATTAGTTGTATCAATAGACAAGCCATTTCTCAGACAATACTCTCTTTTTTCACTAACAGTATTTTTTATCCTCTCCAAGAAACTATCCATAACTTCTTTTTTAACTTCTTCAAACGATTTTTGTGTTTCATATTCAAATGGTCGACCAACTAGCTCGATGGTTTCTCCACCCATGTCACTTCCTCCTAAAAAGGTTCAGTTTGATAAAATAAAATTATAAAATATCTGTTTACAATATTAATACACCACTTTTGAAAAAGTTGCAATAGGTTTTTATGTTTCACGTTGCCTCCACGAGGATTCGAACCTCGGACCATCTCCTTAAAAGGGAGCTGCTCTACCACCTGAGCTATGGAGGCGTAAATTAAATCAACTTGTAACGTTTGCTAATTTTAATCTATTTTTTAAAAACTTTCTACCAAAACCTGTTTTGAAATACTTCTCTCTTTCTATTGCCATTTTTTCATCCAAACATGCTTCGTAGTAGATAAGTTTTATTGGTAGCCTGTTTTTTGTCGCAATAACCAACCCTTCGTTATGTTCCTCAATTCTATTTTTTAGATTCGAACTAAAACCCACATACAAACAACTATCCTTTTCACTTTTTAGCACATAAGTATAAAACATATTGTTTTGGAACACCACCTGACCCGCCCGCCATCGCAAGCATGAGCTTGCTCAGGCGTTGCGGGCGGGGCTAACGAGGCATTTTTTACAAAGGCAAATCAAAGGCGAACATTCCCGGCCCCGTTAATATCAAAGAAACGGCTATGGCCAGTTTTATAAGCCGTTCGGTCCAAGAACGAGGATGTTTTCCGCCCACTATGATTGAGCTGACTATTATTATAAGCGAAACGGCTATCGCGGCGGCTTGAGTGAAGAGGCCGATGACAAGAAAAATTCCGCTTAAAAAAACAATCCCGCCCAATATTCTTTGAGGAGTTTTTTCTTTGGCAATCGCTTTGCCGAATCCGTGTTTTATAAGGGGAACGCCCAAAGCGATTCTCAATACAAAAGGAGCTAGGAACGAAAAATTGAAAAGTTCTGGAAATAAACTGGGCATTTTCGCATTATAACCTTAGTAGGACTTGGAGTCAATTATGTTATTTTTGTCGTCGTAAAGGGTGATAGTTTCCCTTTTTTTCTTCCAAAGCTCTTCGCTTCTTTCCAAGTAAACCCGCCATTCCGGAAGATAAAAATCAGAATCGTCTTTGTGTTCCTCAAGACAGGTTTTGTAATTGGCGTTTTGCGTCACGTAATCCTGGCAGGAGGAAGAAAGTTTGGAAGAATATTTGTAGGGAATGCTGACGACTGTTTGGCAGGAGGACACTCTGTCTATGTAATCCAAGCATTGGTCGTTATTGATAAGATTGGAGGGTGGTTCTTCGTCTCTTAAAAGAGGGCATTCGGTGTCCAATTCCGGGGTAAATTCATGAAATTGCTCAAAATAGCCGGCGCATTTGTTTAGTTTAAAGCTTGTCCCGAGAGGGCTTTTCCCCGTTACGATAACGGCTTTTTCTCCCGGCTTAAGGTAAATATCTTCCTGGGGCTGACTGGCGATGCTGGCGTATATATAGGAAGCTCCTTTTCCGATTAAAACATCAAGGCCGATTTTGCCTTTCATTTTCCAGCCGGTTATTTTCATCGAGCTTTTGTTTTTCTTGTCGGCTTTTATTTCCAAGTATTCTTCATTGGGGTTTGTTTCTTTGGCTCTTCTTGTTTTAAGGGTCGCAAAATCAGGCCTGACCGAGCTTTGACTGGATGAGCTTTGAATTTTTGATTTTGCGGAAGAGCTCTTGCCGGAAACAGCGAGTAAAGCGGAAGCCGAAGCGCCAATTTTTTCATCACCGTAACTTACTCCGTAACGGGAAGATGAAGACGGTTGCGGACGGCCGTCGTCGCCCCGGAAATAAGGAAGCGGAGAAGACGCGGAGGATGATTTGGAAGAAAAATTTTGAGCGGCTTCTTTGGACGGAGCCGAACTCTTCGTTCCCGTAATTTCTTCCGTTTGTTCTTTAACCTCTTGCGCCGCTTTTTGCTGGGGCTTGTTTAAAAACCAGCCGCTTTTTGACGACGGCCGCAACGGTCCGCCGGTGAAAAGCCAGACAAAAGCCAAAATAACCATAATTAAAATAAAAGCCCTCAAATCTTTCATCGCATCCATAATTATTTACAGTTTATCGCAAATATAATCTTGTGTCCATCAAACGACTTACGATGTCGTTTGATACAAATAATTGATGTTTATGATACAATTAAAACCGCTTAATATAAGGATATTTTGATAATTATTTAAAAAAATGATGCAATTGCGGTTATTTTATGATACAATTGCGCCATATGGAAAAATTCACCAAAAGAGAATTTAATATTCTTGAATTTATCAGGAAAAACAAAAAAGCCGGCAATGCCGAGATAGCAAATTATCTTGCGTCCATTTCTGCCGGCACTTCCAGAATAACGATAATAAGAAGCATAAACGCGCTGATCAAAGCCGGACTTGTTGAGCGAAAAGGAGAAGGCAGAAGCGTTTACTATGAAGAAAAATCGGCAAGCCCTCTGCTTGCTTATTTTGACATTGAAGAATATTTTAAAAAATCTCCCGATGAGAGGAGTTTGGCTCTTGAAAGATTTAATTTTGGAATTTTTGACAACCTCGGAGGAATTTTTTCCAAAGGGGAATTGGATGAATTGAAAAATCTGAATGATAATTATGAAAAAAGAATCAAAAACTTGACCCCCGCGATAATTAAAAAAGAGTTTGAAAGGCTGACGGTGGAGCTTAGCTGGAAATCCTCGCAGATAGAAGGAAATACATATTCTTTGATAGACACGGAGATATTGATAAAAGAAAATAAAGAAGCCGAAGGACACAAAAAAGAAGAGGCTATAATGATTTTAAACCACAAAAAGGCTTTGGATTATATCATAAATAACAGAAACGAGTTTAAAAATTTAACATTGAGAAAAATTGAGGATATTCATGGTCTTATCGTTGACGGATTGAGCGTCGCGAAAGGTTTAAGAAAAAAACCCGTTGGCATTACCGGCACCAAATACAAACCGTTGGATAATGAATATCAGATAAGAGAAATGATGGAAAAAACAGTTGAGGTCGCAAATAAAAAACTGGCCGATCCTTTTTCCAAGGCGATTTTTACGATGCTTATGATTTCGTATATCCAGCCGTTTGAGGACGGCAATAAGCGAACCTCAAGACTTTTGGGAAACGCCATTCTTTTGGCTGGCAACGCTTGCCCTCTTTCTTACAGAAGCGTCAACGAAGCCGATTACAAAAAAGCGGTGATTCTTTTTTACGAACAAAACAGCGCCAGATTTTTCAAAGAATTATTCATTGAACAATTCAAATTCGCCGTCAGTAATTATTTTCTGGCTTGATATGTTTTTTCTATATTTGAGTATTTCAGTTTAAAACCTGGAGGTTTTATGTTGTAATTTTGCGATACAAAATGGGCTTGACAATCGGCTCAATTCGTGCATAATAGAAACAGATTTTTTGATAATTCAAACCTGATTCTAGCCAATCGAGTTTGATTCTTTGACAATTATCCGGCTAGGGAGGAGGATAGAGTATGGATATTGTAAAAAAACTGTTTGTTTTGCCGTGGTTTCTGGTATTTATTTTTTGTTTTTCTACCGTTGTTTTAGCTAGAGGCGCAAGCGAAAGTTTGTTTGCCCCCGTTAATAAACCCAACAGTGAACCTAAGCCCGAATATGCGTCACCACCAGAAACATGGAGCATAAAAGTTAAAGTTTTTGAGTATGAGTCCGGGTATAAAGATAGTCTCAAAGACTTTGAGATAAAAATTAATAATTTTTTGTCTCAAAAGAACATAGTAATAAAACAAATTTTTCAGACATCCGCCGGAGCCGGAGGTACTGGGAGTATGAGTATTAAAGTATATACCATAGTAACCATTTTCTATTCTATATCTCTATATAGTTATTGAATTTCATTAAAAAAACAGACAAGAGACAAGTAGTAAATAGCAATAATTTAAAAAAGAGCAGGTCTTAACAACTGCTCTTTTTATTTTTCACAATTTCTGATGAATAGGGCAGAAGTGGGCGGAGCGGCCGCCGATTTTGAGGCGGGCGATTATTCCGCCATTTTTTTTCTGGCATTTTTCTCCCTCAAGTCCGTAGACATATAAAATATCCTGATAATGGCCTTTTTTGCCGTAGGGGTCGCGGTAGTCGGAATCGGAAGTGCCTCGCGCTTCAAGCGCTCGCTTTAAAATTTTTTTAGATGAAGTGAAAATTGACTTCAATTCTTCTTGCGTCAAAGATGAAACTTGTCTTAACGGGTGAATTTCAGAGAGCCATAAAATTTCATCGGAATAAATGTTGCCGATACCGGCGAAAACTGATTGGTCCATCAAAACTGTCTTAATTTTTCCTTTTTTGCGAGCAAGCCGCTCTTGGAATTTTTTAAAATCAAAATCTTCGGCGGTCGGGTCAGGACCTAAATTATTTATATCTTCCAGTTCGCTTAATTTATCGGTCGGCCAAAGCAAAACCTTGGCGAATTTTCGGAGGTCGCTAAGCGCCAACTGCTTGCTGTTGGATAAATCAAAAACAAGATGTATAAAACGGTTTTGCGGGTCGTCTCTTATCGGCCCAGCTTCTTTGCCCAGCCAGCTTGCCTCGCCCGCAACGGGCGGGGTTGCCAGATCCCAATTTCCGTATAAAAAATGCCCGGTCATTTTTTGGTGAACCAAAACAGTTTTATTTCTGGAAAGATTTATCAGGATATTTTTTCCTATTCTTTCAACCGAAATTATTTTTTCACCAACGACTTCTTTTTTAAATTTATCAAAAGAGCAATTCTTGAACATTTTTTCCCAGTCAGTATCAACTCCCGTGATTTTCAATCCCGGTAAAATTTTTTGCAGATCATTTACTATTGTTTGGACTTCGGGCAGTTCGGGCATGTTTCAAAATAAAATCTAAAATCTAAAAAATAAAAACCGAAAGTTGAAATTATTTTCCCAACACCTTCAACGCTTCTTTGATTCTGGCGTTGACGCCAGTGGCGCTGTCGGGAATTTTTTTGATCGCTTCGCGCGCTTCGGCGGGGGAGTAGCCGAGAGATTTCAGCGCCTCCAGCACATCTTGTTCGTCTTTAAACATGGCGCCGGCGAATTCGTCCAGCTTGCCCATTTTGTCTCTAAGCTCAATGATCACTCTTTCGGCCGTTTTCTTCCCTATGCCGGAAACTTTGGTAAGATAAGAAATTTCTCCGGAAGCGATGGCTTTTTTGATCGTGTCCAGCGGGGCAATGCTCAATATTCCCATAGCCGATTTCGGCCCGATGCCCGATATTTGAATAAGTGTTTCAAAAAATTCCAATTCAGGATACGATTCAAAACCGTATAATTCCAAAGCGTCTTCTTTGACCCGCAAATGCGTCCACAGGCCGGCCGTATCGCCTGATTTTCTTAATGTGTCGGGCAGGGCATGCACTTTATAACCCAATCCGTTGGCGATTATCGTCAAAAATTTATTGCCCCTCAATTTAATTTTCCCTTCAATGTAAGAAATCATTGGTTTTTCAAATAGTCTAAAATTTTAATCACATCGTCATCGCGGTCTTTGCTTTTTAAAATAATTACGGCGATTTCTCTTGATTTGGATTCAGCCGACGGCAAAGAAAATATGCCGGCGAAAGTTTTTCCGGCGCTGTCCGTGTAGCCCGTCTTTCCTCCCAAAAAGTTTTCCAGTCCGGAAAATTTGCCGCCGTTGAACCACTTTTTCATCCCTTCCGAAAATTCTTTTTCTCTGGTTATGTCCAATATCTGTTTTTTGTTTTTAAAAATATAAGAAACCAGACCGAAAAGATCTTCGGGCGTGGAAATGTTTCTGGAGGACAAGCCGCTGGAATCGGCAAAAAAAGTTTTTGGCATTCCGACAGACTCGGTTTTTCCGTTCATATGATTTACGAAATTTTTTGTCCCGATATGGCCGGCCAAAGTTTTGGCGGCGGCGTTGCTTGATTCCAAAAGCAGGGGATACAAGAGGCTGCTTGTGGAGATAACTTCTCCTTCGGACAGCCCTTTGATGCTCGGATTTTCTCCGATAAGGGCTTCGGGCGAAACGATGGCGATTTGCGACTGGTCAATCGTTTCAAGAGAAACTAAAGCGGTCATCAGTTTAGTGATGGAAGCGATTGGGAATTGCTTGGTTTTATTTTTTCCCAAAATAATTTCGCCGGTTTTAATGTCGGCCACCAAGTAGCCTTCAGCCGACAAAGTCGGTTTTTTAACAACTGTTTTTTCAATAACGGAATAAGGAAGCGGTTCGGCTTCGTAAATAAAAGTCGTTCCGGCGCTGACAATGTAGCGGCGGGCAGTTTTAGCGGCTGCGGCAGTCGCGGAAGAAACAGTTATTCCGATTAAAACAGCCGTAGCCGTCCAAAATATGTAAGATAAAAATGAGTGTTTTTTCATCAGGCGTATTTCTCGCTTTATTCTACCATCCTTGCGTTTTTTTAAAAAGACGCTATGATTGGGAAATAAAAATATGCCTATAACATCATCAGCCAAAAAAGCGCTAAGGCAATCTTTCCGAAAGAGAGACTTTAATTTGAAAAGGCTCAATGAAATGAAAGCCGCCGTTAAGACTGTCCGAAAATTAAAAACGGAAAACAAAGACGAAGCCCTGAAACAACTGGCTGTCGCTTATAAATCCATAGACAAAGCGGCCAAAAGAGGCGTCATCAAAAAAGGCGCCGCCGACAGGAAGAAATCCAGATTGGCGAAATTCTTGGGAAAATAAACTCAAAAACATAAAAAAATAAAAAAATAAAATCACCCCATATCTATTTATTGGCTTAAGGGCAAAATATTCACGTGGTCCTATTCGGCAAACATATCTATGTATTTTTTATAGATATATGATTGGCCATACTTTTTGTCCTTATCTTTAGGGGTAAGAATACCCATTTCAATAAAGCGATTAATTACGGACTGCGAACCAACACGAGAAAAACCGGTCCATTTTTGGAGTGTTGCAACATTGACGATTGGCTGTTCGTAAAGTTTTGGCAATACCAGCACCGCGCTCTCCGAAGAGCGTTTGCCTAGAGTATTAATTTTCAACATATCTTTTTCGCGCAGGGTGTTGATTTTCCCAACAATATCAATTGCTTCATTAGCAATCTCAATAACTCCATCAAGAAAGAAGTCTACCCAAAGAGAGACACTTCCGAAGTGATAGCCAAACAGCCGTTCATAATAGACTTTTTGGTGCTTCTTAAAGTAAGAAGACAGGAACAATACCGGCTTTTCCAAATAGCCTTCCTTCCAAAGATAGAAAGTTATAAGCATACGGCCGGTTCTGCCGTTGCCATCAAGAAATGGATGGATTGTTTCAAATTGGGCGTGGATAAGCGCCGCTTTAATAAGAGTAAGAACATCATCATTGGAATGCATGAATTTTTCAAGATCATTGAGAGCCGCATGCATTTCCTCGACAGGAGGCGGTACAAAGCGGGCATTATCCGGACGAGTACCGCCGATCCAATTTTGAGATTTTCTAAATTCTCCGGGATCAGAATAATGGGTCGTTCGAGCCTTGTCCATTAATTGCTTATGCAATTCTCTTACAAAACGGAGAGTCATTGGGAAATCGTCCTGCCGCACTCGCCTCATTCCATAGTTGAGCGCTTTGATGTAATGCAAAATATCATCAACGTCTTCTGGAATATTTACGCTTGACCGCACTTCTGCTTCGATAGCATCAATCATAGTTGCCATTGTGCCTTCAATCTGACTTGAGGATGCCGCATCTTTGCGAAGGTACATACTCAAGAAAAAATCCACATCGGGTAGAAGTTTTGTGATGCCGTCGAGTTTGCCAAGCAATCTTGTCGCTTCGTTACTCTTTTTTAGAATTTTTTGATCAAATTCAAAACCGCCCTTGGGTGGAAAAGACGCTGGAATAAAAGCTTTGAAACCTTCTTTTTGTTCTTTAAGTTGACCAATTTCTATAGATTTCATGTTTGCTTGCATCTTTTTATCAATGTAAACAAAGTATACACATTTGCTTACATCAGGTCAAGCAATGTAAACAAACCTAAATGTGGATAGCAAAAGATCAAGTTTCAAGTAATTGATACTCCAAATTCTACTATTTTGCCATCGGCAGGAGTATCTTTCCTTACAGGAACAGTATAGTTTTCACATCGTGCTCGTCCCGCTCAAAGCGGGACTTCGCGCGACATGCTCAAACTTTTCGATTCCTGCGCAAAAAACAAGCAGTTGTTTTTCTCTCGGTCATTTTCACTTTGTTCAAATGCCCTCGGCAGGAATCGAACCTGCATTTCAGCCTTCGCAGGGCCGTGTCCTATCCATTGAACGACAAGGGCGTAAGGGCATTATCAGAATTTCAAAGCCCGGGCGATGACGGCGACAAGGGATTCTTCAATCTTTTTTTCTTTAAGATACTGCAAAAGGTATCTTCTTATTTGTTCTGGGTCGGCATCGCCAAGCAATATTGCGGTGTGAGTGGAAAAAGTTTTTTTTGATTCCAGTATCAGCTCTTTCTTGGCCGGAGGGTCATAATTTATCCAAAAGTGATCTATGTTTTCGTAATTGAAACTCCTATTTCCCAGCAATACGCCTCCCGAGTTTATTTCGTGGCTAATCGCTCTCGGTCTTCTGGCTCCGTAAAGTCCGACGGAAAATCCGGCCAGAACGGCAAAAACGGCGAATAGAAAATTATGCAAAACAACGGCCGCCAAAACGAGAGCGGCGGTGATTATGCCCAGCGCCCAATACCATTCCGGAGTCTTTTCGTGGAATTCGTATTCCGGCGCGCCCCATTTTATTTTTGAAGGAAGATTGTCCATATTTACTATATCTTGCCTTACTATAATATATTAACAGCAGCGAAAAGTCATTATGGAAAAATTTTATCTGACCACGCCAATTTATTACGCCTCGGGCTCTCCCCACATCGGCCACGCTTTTGCCGCGGTATTCGCCGATGTTGTCGCCCGCCGGCAAAAAGCAAAAGGCAAAGATGTTTATCTTTCGGCCGGGCTTGACGAACACGGCTCAAAAATAGAAGAAAAAGCCAGAAAAGAAAACAAAGAGCCGCAAAAATTCACGGACGAGATCGCCCAAAGCTATTTAAGCGCGTGGAAAAGTCTGGGGATAGAATACAGCGATTTCATCCGAACCACATCCAGCAAGCACAAAAACGGCGTTTTGGAATTTGTAAAAAAGTTATGGGATGCCGGCGACATATATGAAGGAGAGTATGAAGGCTTGTATTGCATCGGGTGCGAAAATTTCGTGCTGGAAAGAAATTTGGTGGACGGCTTGTGTCCAGACCATCTTATCGCGCCGCAAAAAATAAAGGAGAAAAATTATTTTTTCAACCTCAAGAAATATCTGCCGGAAATAAAAAAGAAAATAGAAAACGGAGAGCTGAAAATAATTCCCGACAGCCGGAAAAACGAAACGCTGGCGATGGCGGAATCCGGCGTTTCCGATTTTTCCATTACAAGGGAAGGCCTTAAATGGGGGATACCTTTTCCTTACGGCAATTCGCCGGCCGGCGAACAAACTATTTATGTTTGGGCGGACGCGCTTATAAACTACGCCACTATATTAGGCTATCCTGACGGGAAAAATTTCAAGAAGTACTGGCCGCCGGATCTGCATATTATCGGGGCGGAGATAAACAAATTCCATTCCATCTATTGGCCGGCGATACTGATGTCGGCAGGGCTTTCGTTGCCGAAGGAAATTTTTATCCACGGCCTTTTTACCGTCAACGGGCAGAAAATGAGCAAGACGATAGGCAATATCATAGACCCGATTGATCTGGCGGAAAAATTCGGCGCGGATGCGGCGCGATACTTGCTGTTGTCGCAATTCCCGGCTTCCGAACATGGCGATGTCAAAGCCGAAGAATTCGCGCGAAAATACAACAGCGACTTGGCCAACGGAATCGGCAACCTGTTGGAAAGATCATTTACGATGATGATTGATTATCGGGGCGGAATTATTGACGCTAAAAACGGTCTTGATGAGAAAATAAAATCATCGGCCGAGGAAACCGAAAAAAATTATGAGAATAATTTTGATAATTATAAACTGTATGAAGCGTTGGCCGATGTTTTCGCCTTCATCAAAAAACTGGATGTTTACATAAACGAAGAAAAGCCGTGGGTTTTGAACAAAAATCAGTCCGCCCATCGGCGGATAAAATTGGACGAAGTTTTAAACTCTCTTTTATTCGGGATAGAAAAAATAATCGCATGGCTGGAGCCGTTTATGCCGTCAAAAATGGCGGAAGCCAAAAATTATCTGGCCAAGCTCAAAAAAGGAGAACTGAAAAAGGAGGATAGGTTGGGGTTGTTTAAAAGGATATAAAAAAGATTTTTTAAAATTTTTGACCGGTCAGTTTTTCCATAACTTCGGCGATGGTTTTGTTGCGTTCGCCGGAGGGGTCTTTTTTGTTTATAAATTCCATCCACGCGCGCGGGGTGTTATGATCGCGGGCGAAATCCTCAATGTGAGTTACCACGCCAACGACATCGCTCGGCTTTGCCCGCAAATATTCCTCTTTCGCTTTTTCAACTTCGTTTAGGTTTTCTATGAACCGCATATCTATTTCGCTGACATTGTGTCCGGAATAAATCTCTTTTTTCAGTTTGACGATGGCCGTGCCTCCGATGTTGTAATCGCCGTTCGGCAGCATTACGATATTGTCCAAACTGTAAGGTATTTCTTCCGGCCAATCCGTTTTCCTGTCCGGCCCCATAGTCATTGTGAAAATTTTTTCCGAACCGGCCAGTTTTCTTAATAAAATCATATAGTCGTCCATGTTGCCGAAATATTTTTCCCCAAGATTGTTTTGTTTCGCCAAACTTTGAACCGCTTTTTTGTCTTGCCCGGAACGGCTATAAACTTCCTGTCTAGTTTTTTGCCATTCCGAGGCGGACAAATTGGTGTAGCCGTCCCATTCCCAGCCATGAGTGGCTCCGTGGTGGTGAGCGGCTATTTCGTGTCCGTTTGCCTGCCACTGGCGCAGAAGCCCCAGCTTGTTTTCATCGGATAAAATCATTTTTGCCCAAGAGGGAGTAAATTGGAGGGTAAGCTTTGCCTTGAAATCATCGGCCATTTGGATGAAATTTTTTAATTCTTCAAACCCCCGCTCGTCGGCCGAACGCGGCTCAAAATGCACTGCGAAAAAAACATCCGGCAGTTTGCGGTTTTGCGAATTATCCGGTCGCGCGGGTTTTTTGAAAACGAAATATGCGCCGATGCCACCGGCAATCAAAATAATAAAAATAAATATTGTAAATTTTTTCATAATTTCAGTATACCAAAAAAATTTCAGTTATCCCACACACCTGTTTACAGAGTTATTTTTTAAAAATTGTTTAAACATAAAAACAGGTGTGCGGGTTATCCACAGTCCGCTCTTTATCTTTTATTTTAAAACAATAGTGCTACTATTTCATCAGTGGCAAACCGCTAAATTATTATCAGTTAACTTTCCAGTTTTTATTTTTGAAAATTGTTTAGAAATTAGAAATTAGGATTTAGAAATTTTAAAACATGGTTCCTCAAAAAGTTTTTTTCACCAAAGGCGTCGGACGGCATAAAGATTATCTTCAGTCGTTTGAGCTGGCGCTTCGCGACGCCGGCATAGAGACTCAAAACTTGGTCACGGTGTCCAGTATCTTCCCCCCGGGAGGCAAAAGGATTTCCAAAGAAGAAGGAGTGAAGTATATGAAGGCCGGGTCAATCAGATTCTGCGTTATGAGTCGCAACGCCACCAACGAACCGAACAGACTTATCGCCGCGTCCGTCGGCTTGGCCATTCCTAAAGACAGCCAGCAATACGGTTACTTAAGCGAACATCATTCTTTCGGCGACACGGAAGAAAGGGCGGGAGATTACGCCGAAGACTTGGCGGCGACGATGCTGGCCACCACTCTCGGCATAGATTTTGATTCCAGCAAAGATTGGGACGAAAGAGAGAAACAATACAAAGCCAGCGGAAAATTCATCACCACCTCCAATGTGACTCAATCGGCCCAAGGGCATAAAGACGGATTATGGACGACCGTTCTCGCTTCCGCCGTGTTCATCTTGGAAGGGGAGCAGGCAATGGAGAATCAAAAAACGCCATTGATTTGATTTGACAAAAAAGTCGTCCCGTATTATATTATTTTTTGGATGGTTCTTTTTATTTGTCTAACTTAAATTTAGGAGGGTAGTATTGTGTGTAAGGAAAAAACCAACAAAGGGAAAAGAATGCTTGCGGGGAAAAAAGTTGTTGATACGGAAATAAGGGAAATAATTAGACATGCGGACAACCTGAAACTTCGCGGAAAGATTGAAGAAATTAAAGAGGAGTTGGAACTCTCTTAGTTGTGTTTGGATTGTTTTAAAAGCGTCTTGTTAGAAAACAAGACGCTTTTTGTTTTATTCTGACAATATTTGCGATAATCTTTCTGGACTGGCGAACTGGGAGAATTTTGACAATTTATTCGGATTCAAATAAAGCGCTTCTCTAAAGTTTAATTTTTCAGAACTCCTTATTTCGTCCTTCATTTCTTTTTCCAATTTTTCTGCCAACTCGGTGCAGTAATCAATTATTTTTCCTAGTCTTTTTTTGTTTTTTTCCGACAAGCCCCTGTTTATCGCGGCTTCTTTCAAAAGAGCGTCAAAATCAACCTCAGCCAAAAAATCAACTATCTCTTTATCTAAACGCAAAACAGCGGTATCGCTCCAACCTTGTTTGTATTCTTTTTCTTTTTTTGTGGCGTCAACATATTTATTTATGACTTCGTTTTTCTTGCCGGCGTATTCAAGCAAGAAGTCCGCCGCTCTGCCCCTTAAATCAATTCTTCTCGGCGTTTTCCAAACCTTCAATTTGCTTTCATCACCCAGATAATGGGTTATTTTTCTTATATCCGTTATAACTTTTAATTCATGTTTTTTGCCTTCATCCGGTTCAGCTCTTGTCGCTTCTTGATAGTATTTGAAGCTTTTGTCCCAGTCGACCTTGTTGCCGCTTTTATAAAAATCTTTCGCGGCTATGTCGCCCAAATAGGCGAGAGAGTGCGACTTGCTGGCAAAAGTCACTTCCTTTCCTTTTTCATTTTTTACTATTACTTCAAAATTTTTGTCTTTGATTGATTCCAAAAAACTTTCATTAGCTTGTTCCAACAAACTATCCATCAAATCATTCAAATCATTTTTTTCTTTTTTGTTGATGTCTTTATAAATATCATACAGTTCCAAGCATATTTGACCCTTCAAAAATTCTAAAGACTGGCTTGTTTCTCCGAGCAATTTTATTCTTCCCAACAGATCGCTCAAATCACCTTTCAGTCTTGTTTCATTGTTGTTAAATGACAAATATTCTTCGGCCAGCGCGGTTGTTTTTCTTTCCATTTCTCCATTATTTTCTTCTTTTTCCAAAACAGCAACAGCTCCGGAATCTTTTTCTTTTTCTATCTCAAATTCAAACCCGAGTTTTTCCATAGTTTTACTTCACATTAATCGCGCCGAAGTTTTTCGGGCTTAAGTGGTCGTGATATTTCCAGTTGCCGGCGATATCAAACTTAAACGACCAGCTGTCGCCCGGCTGAACGCCCATGCAAGCGTCAAAGGTGCTGCCGAGGCATCCGCCAGTTGTCGGGTAATCTTTGTGAGCGGGATGCATTGACGAAGCCGGCCACATTAATTGAGAGCTTTCGTTTTTAAAAGCAACGGTTTCTCCCGCCTTTATTTCTAAAGCGGAAGGGGAATAACCGGCATCGGTATAGGTGATCACATTAGTTTCATTTGTTTGGGTTTGTTCTAATAATGACTGTGAATTTGGTTGCTCTTCTGCTGGCATTGAAGTTTTTTGATATGTTCCACTAAAAATAAAATATCCCCCCAATACAACGATGGCGATGATAATAATTGTAATAATGGCTTTTTTCATATTTTTATTTTCAGCCAGAGGCTGATCCGCCTTTGGCGGAAAATCTAATAATTATTTTTTTAACTCGGCTTGTTGTTTGTTATTAATAAAGGCGGGGAATCAATCATTAGAGCCAACATTCCGGCCAAAAGGCCGATATCTCTTACTGTTATGTCCGTAATCCCGCTGACCATGAGAATAACCGCAAGATGAATGGCGCCGACGATGGCCGTAAGCCGCGGCAGAAAATTAATAAGCAAAAAAATGCCGATGATAATGTCCAAAATCGCCGTTCCCATCATCGCTTGCGCCAGAGGAACAGGCAGGAGTCCGGCCGCCCATGGGCGCATATATCCGCCCCAAGCTTCCGGATTTCTAAGAATCAAAACGCCAATCCACAAGAAAGTGACAGCCAATCCGATTCTTAAAACATGAAACGAGATTTTATTCATTTATATTCAGTATACAACTGAAAATTTTTTAAGGAAGAGAAATTGCGGAGGGGGTGAGATTCGGATACCACAAGAGTACTTCCAATTTCTACACTCGTTTCACTCGTAAGAAATTTAGGTCGCACCACAAGAGTACTTCCGAAAATACAGTCGTGAGTATACTCCTTATTTTCTAGGTCGCACCACAAGAGTACTTCTTGTTTTCTAATTCGCTTTGCTCACAAGAAAACAATGTCGCTCGCGGTCCTGTTTTTCCGCAGAGGGCGGTGGGGGTGAGATTCGAACTCACGGTACCTTTTAGGATACAACAGTTTTCAAGACTGCCGCCTTAAACCTCTCGGCCACCCCACCGCTCTATGCGGGAATATGGCTTTTTTACTCGCCTCGGCCGATGCTTTTCTTTTTGCCCTTTGAGAAAAATTGTTCCAAATGGATACCTTTTTTCTTTAAAAGTTTTTGAGCGAAAGATGGCTGGATATGATGGCCTTTCTTTATGCAGGAAGCGCAGATTTTCAATCTCTCGCCGTTTGGAAAAGTCGCCCATTGCAAATTGGGGTAGCGTCTTGTTTTTGATGTCGGATTGTATTTACCCCGCAAAAGGTTTCTCTTGGCGGCCATTGTCGTTCCTTTTCCGCAGGTTGGGCAGGTCTTCATATAAGTTGCTTTTTATGCTAACATAAGAAATCGCCATATGCAAGGCATAAATTTTATTTTCAGCATCGCAATACTGATTCTTTCCGTCGTTGTTCATGAAGTTTCTCACGGATATATCGCTTATCTTATGGGCGATCCGACAGCCAAGAGGGCGGGGAGGCTTTCTATGAACCCGTTTAAACACTTGGATCTGACTGGGTCTTTCATCGTGCCTTTAATGCTGGTGATTCTCAAGTCTTCCTTTGTTTTCGGCTGGGCCAAGCCTGTGCCCTACAATCCTTATAATCTTAAAAATCAAAAATGGGGCCCGGGCTTGGTGGCCGTTTCCGGACCGTTGTCCAACTTTTTAATAGCCGGAGCTTTCGGTTTGGTCGCCTTGTTTCTTCCGCTTGACTCGACGGCCAAAACGGAAATAGGCTTGGCCGCCGTAAACGGCGCGGCGATATTCGGGGCGGGCTACGCTCCGGCTCTTTTTTACTTTTCTTCCATGGTGGTC
>Ga0209211_10004469_pt1 | contig 21680 bp, 20 predicted proteins | sample RifGroA2_FD_183992 | JGI IMG/M metagenome (GOLD analysis project Ga0209211, IMG submission 183992) | Groundwater microbial communities from Rifle, Colorado, USA - Groundwater A2 (SPAdes) (version 2) | ecosystem: Environmental > Aquatic > Deep subsurface > Groundwater | place: Rifle, Colorado...
GATGCCGGGCGACAACGTGAAGATGGTGGTCAATCTGATCGCCCCGATCGCGATGGCCGAAGGCCTGCGCTTTGCCATTCGCGAAGGCGGCCGCACCGTCGGCGCCGGTGTCGTGGCCAAGGTGCTCAAGTAAGAATTCCCTCGCGCGGCAGGCGGTTCTGACCGCCCGTCAGCACGGATTTCTTGCTCTTGAAAAGGCAGGGCGGCGCAAGCCGCCGCTGCCATTTTCGGGAACAGGTTTTAGCAAGCCAGGATCTTGGGTCAGTAGCTCAACTGGCAGAGCAGCGGTCTCCAAAACCGCAGGTTGTAGGTTCGAGTCCTACCTGGCCCGCCATGTTTCAAGGTCGAATGCTTCTGCAGAAGGCCCACTTCGGTGCAAACCGGCAAGAGTTGGAATGAATACCAAAGCAAGCAACGTAGCCCCAAGTACCAGTGCCGCCGACCTGTTGAAGTACGTACTCGCGGCGCTGGTCGCCGCAGCGGGCGTGGCGGTGTTCTATTTCTTGCCGACTTGGCCCGCGCCGGTTCGTGGCCTGCTCGTCGTGCTTGGGTTCGCCGGAGCGTTGGGAATCGTTTCCCTGACCGCGGTTGGCCTGCGCGGCCGTGAATTCTTCTCGGAGTCGTTGTTCGAACTGCGCAAGGTGGTCTGGCCGACCCGGCAGGAAGCCACGCGCATTACTGGTGTCGTGTTGTTGGTCGTGATGATCATCAGCCTGATCCTTGCCGGATTCGATTTTGTGATTTCGTGGCTGATCAAGCTGCTGTTGAGTAACTGAGGAGTCTGACTTGGCCAAGCGTTGGTATGTGGTTCACGCCTACTCGGGCTTCGAGCATCAGGTGCAGCGCGCGCTGGATACGCGTATTGCGCGCGCCGGCATGCAGGAGAAGTTCGGCCAGGTGCTGGTGCCGACCGAAGAAGTGGTGGAAATGCGTGCCGGGCAGAAGCGCAAATCCGAACGCAAGTTTTTTCCGGGTTACGTTCTGGTTCAGATCGAGACCGACGAAGAGGCCGGCATTCCGCGCATCGACGACGAGAGCTGGCACTTGATCAAGGAAACGCCCAAGGTCATGGGTTTCATCGGCGGCACGCGCGAACGGCCGCTGCCGATCAAGGATTCCGAGGCGGACGTCATTCTTCGCCGGGTCCAGGATGGCGTCGACAAGCCCAAGCCGAAAGTGTTGTTCGAACCCGGCGAACTGGTCCGTGTTTGCGACGGTCCGTTCAACGATTTCAACGGTACGGTCGAAGAAGTCAATTACGAGAAAAGCCGCCTGCGCGTGGCGGTTCTGATCTTCGGACGTTCCACCCCGGTCGAACTCGAGTTCAGCCAGGTCGAAAAGGCATAACGAATAGGTCCAGTCGAGGTTTGCGCTGTCAATCGCGAACCGCCAAGCCGGATCTGAAAAGTTTCAAAAGAGTTGTACCCAAGTTTGCAGTGCGTGAAGCCAGGACACGACAAATTCCTGGAGTAACGGGGAGCCCCGCAGTCCCAGACGTGCAGGCGTTCGAACCCGAGGAGAGATTCAAATGGCAAAGAAGGTAGTTGGTTACATCAAGCTGCAGGTCAAGGCCGGTCAGGCCAACCCCAGCCCGCCCGTCGGCCCGGCTTTGGGTCAGCGCGGCCTCAACATCATGGAGTTCTGCAAGGCCTTCAACGCCGCGACGTCGAAGCTCGAACCAGGTCTTCCGACCCCGGTCATCATCACCGCCTATTCCGACCGTACCTTCACCTTCATCACCAAGACGGCCCCGGCCACGGTGCTGCTGAAGAAGGCCGTCGGCATCGCTTCGGGCTCCAAGCGCCCGAACACGGAGAAAGTCGGCAAAGTGACCCGCGCCCAGCTCGAGGGAATCGCCAAGGCGAAAGAACCCGATCTGACAGCGGCTACGCTCGATGCAGCAGTGCGCACCATCGCCGGTAGCGCTCGCAGCATGGGCCTCGTGGTGGAGGGCTAAGACATGGCACGTATCTCGAAGCGTTATAAGGCACTGCAGAAACTCGTCACCCCGGGCAAGCCGTACTCCCTGGACGAGGCACTGAAGATCATCCAGTCCAACTCGAAGACCAAGTTCGTCGAGTCCGTGGACGTCGCCGTGCGTCTTGGCGTCGATGCCAAGAAATCCGACCAGCAGGTTCGCGGTTCGACCGTGCTGCCCGCCGGCACCGGCAAGAGCGTTCGCGTCGCCGTGTTCTGCCCCCCGGGCGCCAAGGCTGACGAAGCGCTGGCTGCTGGCGCGGAAATCGTCGGCATGGACGATTTGGCCGACAAGATGCTCGCTGGCGACATCAACTATGACGTCGTCATCGCCACCCCGGACGCCATGCGCGTCGTCGGTAAGCTCGGTCAGGTTCTCGGCCCGCGCGGTTTGATGCCGAACCCGAAGGTCGGCACCGTCTCGCCGGACGCCGCTGGCGCCGTGCGCAACGCCAAGGCAGGCCAGGTGCGTTACCGCACCGACAAGGCCGGCATCATCCATTGCACGATCGGCAAGGCTTCGTTCGACGCGGCAGCACTGAGCAACAACTTGCACGCGCTGTTGGCGGACCTGGTCAAGGCCAAGCCGTCCGCAGCCAAGGGCCAGTACCTGCAGAAGATTTCGCTGAGCTCGACCATGGGCGTCGGCGTCACTATCGACCAGAGTTCACTGACGATCGCGAAGTAATTCGCCAGCCGGTAATTGCATTTACACGGCCGGGAGTGTCGCCCCGGTCGGAAGATTTTGAAGGCGCCCGCGAGCGAAAGCGAACGGGAGCCATCAAAGACCGCAGGTGCGGTCAGCGCGTGACGACGTCGGGCAAGGACGCACGATAAGGCAAGGAATCGCCGTCGCCACAAGCGGGATCGTTTAATCCGTGCTTCGAAGGAAGCTGGGCCTGCGCAGATGGTGCGCCCGATCTGGAATTAGCTGGTGCAAGCCAGCCTGGAAAGGCCACCACGTGGACGCCGTCGGCGTCCCCGGCACCGATGGACTGGTGTCGCCCCAGGACCGCAAGCGGCAGGAGTCGCAAGCGGAATTCAATAGGAGGAGTGCAATGGCTCTCAATTTGTCTCAGAAGCAACAAGTGGTCGCCGAGCTCGCGGAAGTCGCCGCGTCGGCCCAGTCGCTGGTTGCTGCCGAGTACGCGGGCACCACGGTCGGACAAATGACCGCGATGCGCAAGAAAGCCCGTGAATCCGGTGTGTTCTTGAAAGTAGTCAAGAATTCGCTGGCCTCGCGCGCCGTTGCCGGAACCGAATACGAATGCGTCAAAGACGCCCTCGTCGGTCCGCTGCTGTACGCGTTCTCGCAGGAAGACCCCGGCGCTGCCGGTCGTCTGATCAAGGAATTCGCCAAGGGCAACGACAAGTTGCAGGCGAAGGTCGTTTCAATGGGCGGCAAGCTGTATCCCGCGTCGCATGTGGACGTTATCGCGTCCCTGCCGACCCGCGAGCAGGCGCTGGCCATGCTGGCACGTGTCCTGGCCGAACCCGCGAGCATGTTTGCCCGCGCCGTTCGTGCCGTGGCCGACCAGCAAGGTGGCGGCGAAGCCGTTGCCGAAGAAACACAGGCCGAGCCGGCCTAAGACCAGCTGCGATCAACCAGATCGATTTTTACTGAACATCAACCCAGATAATTCCAGAGGTAAATAAAATGTCCCTTTCCAATGAGCAGATCGTCGAAGCGGTTGCCGCGAAGACCCTGATGGAAGTGATGGAGCTGGTCAAGGCCATCGAAGAGAAGTTCGGCGTCACCGCCGCCGCCCCGGTCATGATGTCTTCCGGCCCGGCTGCTGCCGCTGCCCCGGTCGAAGAGCAGACCGAGTTCCAGGTCATCCTGAAGGCTGCCGGCGAGAAGAAGGTCGAGGTCATCAAGGCCGTTCGCGCCATCACCGGCCTCGGCTTGAAGGAAGCCAAGGACCTGGTCGAAGCGACCGGTGTGGTCAAGGACGCCGTCTCCAAGGACGACGCCGCGAAGTTCAAGAAGGATCTCGAAGCCGCCGGTGCAACGGTCGAGCTCAAGTAAGCGTATTGCGTCGCCAGTTGCCATAGGCGACCACCGAGGCTGGGGGCGAAAGCCCCTGGCCTTTGGCCGTTCCTGACGGAGCGTCCAGAAGCTGAGTTAAACGAAACGAGTTGACAGTCTGAAGTAGCAAGAGAAGGCGTGCTGGTGCCGGCAATACCAGCGACTTCCGACTGGCAATTCATGCTCTCCACGGACTGCGGACGCGCAGCCCAAGAAAACCGAGGCGGTTTTTATCATGACGTATTCATTCACCGAAAAAAAGCGCATCCGAAAGGATTTCGGCAAGCGCCGGACCGTACTGGACGTGCCGTATCTGCTCGCCATCCAGATGGACTCCTATCGCGAGTTCCTGCAGGAGTTTGCCCCGACCGGCAAGCGCGAAGAGCGCGGCCTGCATGCCGCCCTGAAATCGGTGTTTCCGATCTCCAGCTACTCCGGTAATGCCGGGCTGGAATATGTCAGCTACAAGCTCGGCGAGCCGCCGTTCGATGAACGAGAGTGCCGCAACCGCGGCCTGACCTACGGCGCGCCGCTGCGCGTGACCGTGCGCCTGGTGATCTACGACCGCGAGTCGTCGACCAAGGCCATCAAGTACGTGAAAGAGCAGGAAGTCTACATGGGCGAATTGCCGCTCATGACCGGCAACGGCACCTTCATCGTCAACGGCACCGAGCGCGTAATCGTCTCCCAGCTGCACCGTTCGCCAGGTGTGTTCTTCGACCACGACCGCGGCAAGACGCACAGCTCGGGCAAGCTGTTGTACAGCGCCCGCATCATTCCCTACCGCGGTTCCTGGCTGGACTTCGAGTTCGACCCGAAGGACGCCGTGTTCACCCGTATCGATCGTCGCCGCAAGTTGCCGGTGACCATCCTGCTGCGCGCGCTCGGTTACAGCAATGAGCAGATGCTGCGCCAGTTCTTCGAGATCAACACCTTCCACATCGCGCAGAAAGACGGCGTCGAGTTGGAGCTGGTGCCCGAGCGCCTGCGTGGCGAAACGCTGAACTTCGATTTGCTGGTTGCCGGCAAAGTCATCGTCGAAGCTGGCAAGCGCATCACCGCACGCCACGTCAAGCAGCTCGAGCAGGCCAAGATCAAGACCCTGGAAGTGCCGGACGACTACCTGGTCGGCCGCATCCTGGCCCATGACGTGGTCGACACCAAGACCGGCGAAGTGCTGGCCGTGGCCAACGAAGAGCTCAACGAGGCGTCGCTGACCAAGTTGCGCAAGGGCGGAATTGATTCGATCGGCACCATCTGGGTCAACGACTTGGACCGTGGTCCGTACATCTCCAACACCCTGCGCATCGATCCGAGCAAGACCCAGCTCGAAGCGCTGGTCGAAATCTACCGGATGATGCGTCCGGGCGAGCCGCCGACCAAGGATGCGGCACTCAATCTGTTCTACAACCTGTTCTTCACCTTCGAGCGCTACGACCTTTCGGGCGTGGGCCGGATGAAGTTCAACCGCCGCGTCGGCCGCAAGGAAGTCACCGGCGCCTCGGTGCTGTACGACCACCAGTACTTCAAGGATCGCAACGACGAGAACTCGAAGAACCTGGTCAAGGCCAACGGCGAGAGTTCCGACATCCTGGAAGTCATCAAGACCCTGTGCGAGATCCGCAATGGTCGCGGCAACGTCGATGACATCGATCACCTGGGTAACCGCCGCGTGCGTTCCGTCGGCGAAATGGCCGAAAACGTGTTCCGCGTCGGCCTGGTTCGCGTCGAGCGCGCCGTCAAGGAGCGTCTGTCCCTCGCCGAGAGCGAAGGCCTGACCCCGCAGGAACTGATCAACGCCAAGCCGGTGGCCGCCGCGATCAAGGAGTTCTTCGGCTCCTCGCAGCTGTCGCAGTTCATGGACCAGAACAACCCGCTGTCGGAAGTCACCCACAAGCGTCGCGTCTCGGCCCTCGGCCCGGGCGGCCTGACCCGCGAGCGCGCCGGCTTCGAAGTGCGCGACGTGCATCCGACCCATTACGGCCGCGTCTGCACCATCGAGACGCCGGAAGGCCCGAACATCGGCCTGATCAACTCGCTGGCCGTGTACGCCCGTTCCAACAAGTACGGCTTCCTCGAGACGCCGTACCGAAAAGTCGTCAACGGCAAAGTCACCGACCAGGTGGAATTCCTGTCGGCGATCGAAGAAAACGAGTTCGCCATTGCCCAGGCCAACGCCGAGTTGAACAAGGACGGCACCTTCCAGGCTCCGTTCGTTCCCTGCCGTTTCCAGGCAGAGACCCTGCTCAAGCCGCCGTCCGAAATCCAGTACATGGACGTCTCGCCGATGCAGTCGGTGTCCGTCGCTGCCGCCCTTGTGCCCTTCATCGAGCACGATGACGCCAACCGCGCACTGATGGGCGCGAACATGCAGCGTCAGGCCGTTCCGACCCTGCGTTCGCAGAAGCCGCTGGTCGGCACCGGCATCGAACGCGCCGTGGCGCGCGACTCCGGCGTGACCGTGAACGCCCTGCGTGGCGGCGTCGTCGACCAGGTCGATGCCGGCCGTATCGTCGTGCGTGCGCATGAAAAGGAAATCGGTGCCAACGACGCCGGCGTGGATATCTACACGCTGGTCAAGTACACCCGTTCCAACCAGAACACCTGTATCAACCAGACTCCGCTGGTGCGCGTGGGGGACAAGATCGAGCGCGGCGACGTGCTCGCCGACGGTCCGTCCACCGACATCGGCGAACTGGCGCTCGGCCAGAACATGCTGATCGCGTTCATGCCATGGAACGGCTACAACTTCGAAGACTCGATCCTGCTGTCGGAACGCGTTGTCGAGGAAGATCGTTACACGACCATCCACATCGAAGAGCTGACCGCGGTTGCCCGCGATACGAAGCTGGGACCGGAGGAAATCACCGCCGACATCCCGAACGTGTCGGAAATGGCGCTCGGTCGTCTCGACGAATCCGGCGTCGTGTACATCGGTGCGGAAGTGCGCGCCGGCGACATCATGGTCGGCAAGGTCACGCCGAAGGGCGAGAGCCAGCTGACCCCGGAAGAGAAGCTGCTTCGCGCGATCTTCGGCGAGAAGGCTTCCGACGTTAAGGACAGCTCGCTGCGCGTGCCCCCGGGCATGGACGGCACCGTCATCGACGTGCAGGTCTTCACCCGCGACGGCATCGAGAAGGACAAGCGTGCGCGCCAGATCGAGGAAACCGAGATCAAGCGCGTCAAGAAGGATTTCGACGATCAGTTCCGCATCCTGGAAGGTGCGATCTATGCGCGTCTGCGCACCCAGATCGTCGGCAAGGTGGTCAACGGCGGACCGAATGGCCTGAAGAAGGGCGCCGAGATCAGCAACGAGTACCTCGACGGCCTGAAGAAGGACGAGTGGTTCGCGATCCGGATGAAGGACGAGGACGTCGGCGAGCAGATCGAGCGCGCGCAGAAGCAGATCGAAGCCCACAAGGCCGAGTTCGACAAGCGCTTCACCGACAAGCGCGCCAAGATCACCGCAGGCGACGATCTCGCCCCCGGCGTGCTGAAGATGGTCAAGGTTTACCTGGCCGTGAAGCGCCGCATCCAGCCCGGCGACAAGATGGCCGGCCGCCACGGTAACAAGGGCGTCGTGTCGATGATCGTTCCGGTCGAAGACATGCCCTACATGGCGAACGGCACCACTGCCGACATCGTGCTGAACCCGCTGGGCGTGCCGAGCCGTATGAACATCGGCCAGGTGCTGGAAGTCCACCTGGGCTGGGCCGCGAAAGGCCTGGGCCAGAAGATCCAGCGCATGCTCGAAGAGCAGCAGAAGGTTGCCGAACTGCGTTCGTTCCTGGACCAGATCTACAACCACGACAAGAAGATGCATGGCGTCCGCGTCGACCTGGACAAGTTCACCGACAAGGAGCTGCTGCGCCTGGCCGGCAACCTGACCGACGGCGTGCCGATGGCGACTCCGGTGTTCGACGGTGCCGACGAAGCGGAAATCAAGTCGATGCTGAAGCTGGCTGATCTGCCAGAAAACGGCCAGACCATCCTGCATGACGGCCGCACTGGCGAAGCGTTCGATCGTCCGGTTACCGTCGGTTACATGCACATGCTGAAGTTGAACCATTTGGTCGACGACAAGATGCATGCGCGTTCGACTGGTCCGTACTCGCTCGTTACCCAGCAGCCGCTGGGCGGCAAGGCGCAGTTCGGTGGCCAGCGCTTCGGCGAAATGGTTCAATGGGCACTCGAAGCCTACGGCGCGGCGTACACCCTGCAGGAAATGCTGACGGTGAAGTCCGACGACGTGCAGGGCCGCAACCAGATGTACAAGAACATCGTCGATGGCGAGCACGAGATGGTTGCCGGCATGCCGGAATCGTTCAACGTGCTGGTCAAGGAAATTCGCTCCTTGGCCATCAACATCGAACTCGACGAGAAGTAATCGGCGCTGCGACGGACGTTACAGGGGGCTGGCCAAAAGCTGCCCCCTAAACAAGGGAAATCGAAATGAAAGATCTACTGAACCTATTCAACCAGCAGCGCCAGACGCTGGACTTCGACGGCATCAAGATCGGCCTGGCTTCGCCGGACCTGATCCGCAGCTGGTCGTTCGGCGAAGTGAAAAAGCCGGAAACCATCAACTACCGCACCTTCAAGCCCGAGCGTGACGGCCTGTTCTGCGCCGCCATCTTCGGACCGATCAAGGACTATGAGTGCCTGTGCGGCAAGTACAAGCGCATGAAGCACCGTGGCGTGGTCTGCGAAAAGTGCGGCACCGAAGTCACCCTGGCCAAGGTGCGCCGCGAGCGCATGGGCCACATCGACCTGGCCAGCCCGACCGCGCACATCTGGTTCCTGAAGTCGCTGCCCTCGCGCATCGGCCTGATGCTGGACATGACCCTGCGCGACATCGAACGCATCCTGTACTTCGAAGCCTTCGTCGTCATCGAGCCGGGCCTGACCACGCTCGACCGCGGCCAGTTGTTGACCGAAGAGCAGTACATGACCGCGCGCCAGGAACACGGCGACGACTTCGACGCCATGATGGGCGCCGAGGCCGTGCACCACCTGCTGCGTTCGCTCGACCTGCACGCGGAAGTGATCCGCCTGAAGGAAGAAATCGCTGCGACCAATTCGGAAACCAAGCTCAAGCGCCTCACCAAGCGCGTGAAGCTGGCCGAAGCCTTCCTGGAATCGGGCAACCGTCCGGAATGGATGGTCATGACCGTGCTGCCCGTGTTGCCGCCGGACCTGCGTCCGCTGGTACCGCTGGATGGCGGCCGCTTCGCGACTTCCGATCTGAACGATCTTTATCGCCGAGTCATCAACCGCAACAACCGCCTGAAGCGTCTGCTCGAACTCAATGCTCCGGACATCATCGTGCGCAACGAGAAGCGCATGCTGCAGGAATCGGTTGACGCCCTGATGGACAACGGCCGTCGCGGCCGCGCCATTACCGGCACCAACAAGCGCCCGCTGAAGTCCCTGGCCGACATGATCAAGGGCAAGCAAGGTCGCTTCCGCCAGAACCTGCTTGGCAAGCGCGTCGACTACTCCGGTCGTTCGGTCATCGTGGTCGGCCCGACCCTGCGCCTGCACGAGTGCGGCCTGCCGAAGAAGATGGCGTTGGAGCTGTTCAAGCCCTTCATCTTCGCCAAGCTGCAGCGCCGTGGGCTCGCCACGACAATCAAAGCCGCCAAGAAATTGGTCGAGCGCGAAGAGACGCAAGTCTGGGACATCCTGGAAGAAGTGATCCGCGAACATCCGGTGCTGCTCAACCGCGCACCGACCCTGCATCGCCTCGGCATCCAGGCGTTCGAGCCGGTATTGATCGAAGGCAAGGCCATCCAGCTGCACCCGCTGGTCTGCACCGCGTTCAATGCCGACTTCGACGGTGACCAGATGGCCGTGCACGTTCCTCTGAGCCTCGAGGCCCAGCTGGAAGCGCGCGCGCTGATGATGTCGTCCAACAACATCCTGTCGCCGGCTAACGGCGAGCCGATCATCGTGCCGACGCAGGACGTCGTGTTGGGTCTGTACTACATGACCCGCTCGCTGGAAAACAAGAAAGGCGAGGGCATGGCCTTCGCCAACGTGTCCGAGGTCAAGCGTGCCTATGACAACCGCGTGGTTGAACTGCACGCGAAGGTCAAGGTGCGCATGCATCTGAATGAAATGAACGAGGAAGGCGAGCGCATCGATCGCAAGTACATCGTCGACACGACGGTGGGTCGCGCGCTGCTGGCTGAAATCCTGCCGGAAGGCCTGCCGTTCTCCTTCGTCAACACCGAGTTGACCAAGAAGAACATCAGCCGCCTGATCAATACTTCGTACCGCATGCTCGGTCTGAAGCAGACGGTCGTGTTCGCCGACCAGCTGATGTACACCGGCTTCGCGTATGCAACGCGTAGCGGCGTGTCGATCGGCATCGACGACATGATCATCCCGGACGAGAAGAAGGGCATCCTCGGCGAAGCCGAAAAGGAAGTGCTGGAAATCCAGGTGCAGTATCAGTCTGGCCTGGTGACCGCCGGCGAACGTTACAACAAGGTCGTCGACATCTGGTCGCGTACGAACGAGCGCGTGGCCAAGGCGATGATGGACGCGATCGGCACCGAGAAGGTGTTGAACGCGAAGGGCGAGTCCGTCGCCCAGAAATCGATGAACTCGATTTACATCATGGCCGACTCCGGCGCCCGTGGTTCGCAGGCCCAGATCCGTCAGCTGGCCGGTATGCGCGGCCTGATGGCCAAGCCGGACGGCTCGATCATCGAGACGCCGATCACCGCGAACTTCCGCGAAGGCCTGAACGTCCTTCAGTACTTCATCTCGACCCACGGTGCTCGTAAGGGTCTCGCGGATACCGCGCTGAAGACCGCAAACTCCGGTTACCTGACCCGTCGTCTCGTCGACGTGGCGCAAGACGTCGTCGTCACCGAGACCGATTGCGGCACGATGGCCGGACTGACCATGACCCCGATCGTTGAAGGCGGCGACGTTGTCGAGCCGCTGCGCGATCGCGTGTTGGGCCGCATGGTCGCCGAAGACGTGTACCTGCCGGGTAACGATGCCGATCCGATCGTGACCCGCAATACACTGCTCGACGAGAAGTGGGTGGACAAGCTGGAAGCCGCTGGCGTCCAGTCGATCCTCGTGCGTTCGTCGATCACCTGCGAAAGCACCTTCGGCATCTGCGCCCATTGCTACGGTCGCGATCTCGGCCGCGGTCACCTGGTCAACCACGGTGAAGCGGTCGGTGTCGTCGCTGCCCAGTCGATTGGTGAGCCCGGTACCCAGCTGACCATGCGTACCTTCCACATCGGTGGTGCCGCATCCCGAGCTGCCGCGATCGACAACATCACGGTCAAGACCACCGGCACCGTCAAGTTCAACAACCTCAAGCACGTACAGCACGACAAGGGCCATCTGGTCGCCGTGTCGCGTTCCGGCGAGCTGTCGGTGCTCGATCTCACCGGTCGCGAGCGCGAGCGTTACAAGCTGCCCTACGGTGCGGTGATCAACGTCAAGGACGGCGCTTCCATCAAGTCCGGCCAGACCATCGCCAACTGGGATCCGCATAACCACCCGATCGTCTCGGAAGTGGCTGGTTTCGTTCGCTTCATCGACTTCGTCGACGGCATCACCGTCATCGAGAAGACCGATGAACTGACCGGCCTGGCCTCGCGCGAGATCACCGACCCGAAACGTCGTGGCTCGATGGGCAAGGACCTGCGCCCGATCGTTCGCATCCTCGACGCCAAAGGCAAGGACCTCAACATCCCGGGTACCGACCTGCCGGCGCAGTATCTGCTGCCGCCGCGCTCGATCGTCAACCTGCAGGATGGCGCCCCGGTCGGCGTCGGCGACGTGGTCACCAAAGTGCCGCAGGAAGCGTCCAAGACCCGCGACATCACCGGTGGCCTGCCGCGCGTGGCTGACTTGTTCGAAGCGCGCAAGCCGAAGGATCCGGCGATCCTGGCCGAGCGCTCGGGCATCGTCAGCTTCGGCAAGGACACCAAGGGCAAGCAGCGCCTGATCATCAAGGATCCGGATGGAAACGAGCACGAAGAGCTGATTCCCAAGTACCGCCAGATCATCGTGTTCGAAGGCGAGCACGTGGAGAAGGGCGAGACCGTGGTTGATGGCGAGCCGAATCCGCAGGACATCCTGCGCCTGCTTGGCGTCGAGCCGCTGGCCGCTTACCTGGTCAAGGAAATCCAGGACGTGTACCGCCTGCAGGGCGTCAAGATCAACGACAAGCACATCGAGACGATTACCCGTCAGATGCTGCGCAAGGTCGAGATCACCGATGCCGGCGATACCCGCTTCATGAGCGGTGAGCAGGCCGAGCGCATCCGCGTGATCGAGGAGAACGCCAAGATGGTGGCCAAGAACGGCATCCCGGCCAAGTTCGACCCGGTCCTGCTGGGCATCACCAAGGCTTCGCTGGCGACCGAATCGTTCATCTCGGCGGCGTCCTTCCAGGAAACCACCCGCGTGCTGACCGAGGCGGCCGTTCGCGGCACCCGCGATTCGCTGCGCGGCCTGAAGGAAAACGTGATCGTCGGCCGCCTGATCCCGGCCGGTACCGGTCTGGCCTACCACACCAAGCGCCGCCTGGCCGAGTCGGTCCTGACCGACCTGGACATGGAAACGCTGCGCGCGGCCCCGGCCACCGTCACCCCGGCGCCCGCCCCGGAAGAGGCTGCTGCCTCGGAAACTGGCGCCGAAGAGTAAGCATGGCCGCCCCTCGGGGCGGCAAACAACGAAATGAGGCGCAAGGACGTGCCTCGTATTCGACTCCAGGAGGAGTGGTGAAAAGCCCGTCAGGTTGACGATTTGCTTAACGCCCTCTATACTTTTCTGTCTCACTGGGCCGAGTCACTCGGCTTGACCAATACTTTCGCAAGGTTCTTCGACGAATGGCGACGATCAATCAGCTGGTACGCAAACCGCGCCAGCCGCATACTTACAAGAGCAACTCCCCCGCGCTGGCCGATTGCCCGCAGCGTCGTGGCGTTTGCACCCGCGTGTACACGACCACGCCGAAGAAGCCGAACTCCGCGCTCCGCAAGGTCGCCAAGGTTCGCCTGACCAACGGGTTCGAGATCATCTCGTACATCGGCGGCGAAGGTCACAACCTGCAAGAGCACTCCGTGGTGCTGATCCGCGGCGGTCGCGTCAAGGACCTGCCGGGCGTTCGTTACCACACGGTGCGCGGTGCGCTCGACGCCTCCGGCGTGACCAAGCGTCGCCAGAGCCGTTCCAAGTACGGCGCCAAGCGCCCGAAGAAGTAAGGCAGCCGCAAATCTCCGCCGGGGTTTGCGCAATCGCGTAAACCCGGCAACTCCGCAATTTTTTGTTTCAAACCTACCAGGACTGCAGCATGTCTCGTAAAGGTTCTCCCGGCACCCGTTCCATTCTCCCCGATCCCAAGCACGGCTCGGAAGTCGTCGCTCGCTTCATCAATATGGTGATGAAGAGCGGCAAGAAGTCGATTGCAGAAAAGATCGTGTACGGCGCAATGGATGTGATCGGCGAGAAGAACTCCGACACGCTTGGTCTCGTCGAAAAAGCGCTCGCCAATGTCGCTCCGGCGGTCGAAGTGAAGTCGCGTCGCGTCGGTGGTGCAACGTACCAGGTGCCGGTGGAAGTTCGCTCTTCCCGCCGTACCGCGTTGGCCATGCGTTGGGTTATCGAATTCGCGCGCAAGCGTGGCGAAAACACCATGCCGCGCAAGCTCGCGGCCGAGCTGCTTGAAGCCTCCGAAAATCGCGGTGGCGCCGTCAAGAAGCGCGAAGAAACGCACCGTATGGCAGAAGCCAACAAGGCCTTCTCGCACTACCGCTGGTAAGACCGCCGGAAGCAAACGCCGGTTTTCTACACCGGCGGAGAGATTCCCGCCGGTACTCAGACAAGGATTACCCTCGTGGCACGCACGACCCCAATCGATCAGTACCGCAACTTCGGCATCATGGCCCACATTGATGCCGGCAAGACCACCACGACCGAACGCATCCTGTTCTACACGGGCGTCAATCACAAGATTGGCGAAGTGCATGACGGCGCGGCAACCATGGACTGGATGGAGCAGGAACAGGAGCGCGGCATCACCATCACGTCGGCTGCCACGACCTGCTTCTGGTCCGGCATGGACAAGTCGTTCCCGGCCCACCGCTTCAACATCATCGACACCCCCGGACACGTTGACTTCACCATCGAAGTCGAGCGTTCCTTGCGCGTGCTCGACGGCGCCGTGTTCGTGCTTTGCGCCGTCGGCGGCGTCCAGCCGCAGTCGGAGACCGTCTGGCGCCAGGCCAACAAGTACGGCGTGCCGCGTCTGGCCTTCGTCAACAAGATGGATCGCACCGGCGCCAACTTCAACAAGGTCGTAGAGCAGCTGAAGACCCGCCTTGGCGCCTCCGCGGTGCCGATGCAGTTGCCGATCGGCGCCGAGGACAATTTCGAAGGCGTGGTCGACCTCATCAAGATGAAGTCGATCATCTGGGACATGTCCAATCAGGGCACGTCGTTCGTGTATGGCGAAATTCCCGGCCATCTCGTCGATCAGGCCAAGGCCGCTCGCGAGTTCATGGTCGAGGCTGCCGCTGAGACGTCCGAAGAACTGATGAACAAATACCTCGACAGCGGCGAGTTGTCCGAGGAAGAGATCATGGCCGGCATCCGTGCCGGTACGCTCTCGACCAGCATCATCCCGGTGTTCTGCGGCACGGCGTTCAAGAACAAGGGCGTGCAGGCGATGCTGGACGCGGTCATCCGCTTCCTGCCGTCGCCGGCCGACCGTCCGCCGGTCAAGGGTATCGACGACAACGAGCAGGAAGACTTCCGCAAGGCCGGCGACAAGGAGCCCTTCTCCGCGCTCGCCTTCAAGATCATGACCGATCCGTTCGTCGGATCGCTGACCTTCTTCCGCGTCTATTCGGGCACCTTGAATGCCGGCGATCAGGTGTACAACCCGGTCAAGAGCAAGAAGGAGCGCATCGGCCGCATCCTGCAGATGCATGCCAACCAGCGCGAAGAAATCAAGGAAGTGCTCTGCGGTGACATTGCGGCGGCGGTTGGTCTGAAAGACGTGACCACCGGCGACACGATGTGCTCGCTTGACCACATCATCACGCTTGAGCGCATGATCTTTCCGGAGCCGGTCATTGCGATGGCCGTGGAGCCGAAGACCAAGGCCGACCAGGAGCGCATGGGCATCGCGCTGGGTCGTCTGGCGCAGGAAGATCCGTCGTTCCGCGTGCGTTCCGACGAAGAATCCGGCCAGACCATCATCGCCGGCATGGGCGAGCTGCACCTGGAAATCCTCGTCGATCGCATGAAGCGCGAGTTCAATGTCGAAGCCAACGTCGGCAAGCCGCAGGTCGCCTACCGCGAAGCGATCCGCAAGCTGGTGAAGCAGGAAGGCAAGTTCGTGCGCCAGTCCGGCGGTCGTGGCCAGTACGGTCACATCGTCATCGAGATGGAGCCGCAGGAACGTGGCGCCGGCTACGTGTTTGAGAACGCGATCGTCGGTGGCGTGGTTCCGAAGGAATACGTCCAGGCCGCGGACAAGGGCATCCAGGAAGCGATGAAGAATGGCGTGCTCGCCGGATTCCCGGTCGTCGACATCAAAGTGCGCGCCGTGGACGGCTCGTTCCATGACGTCGACTCCAACGAAATGGCATTCAAGATCGCCGGCTCGATGGCGTTCAAGGAAGGCTTCAGCAAGGCGAATCCCGCGTTGCTCGAGCCGATCATGAAGGTTGAAGTGGTTACGCCGGAAGACTACATGGGCGACGTGATGGGCGATCTTTCGCGCCGTCGCGGCCTCTTGCAGGGTTCTGACGAAACTCCGTCCGGCAAGGTTATCAACGCGCTGGTTCCGCTTGGCGAGATGTTCGGTTACGCCACCGCGATGCGCTCGATGTCGCAGGGTCGCGCGACCTTCACGATGGAATTCGACCATTACGCCGAAGCGCCGAACTCGATCGCCGACCAGATCATCAAGAAAAGCTAATTCCACGCAACATTGAATAGAAACTAGGAATACGTATGTCCAAGGAAAAGTTCCAGCGCACCAAGCCGCACGTCAACGTGGGCACAATTGGTCACGTGGACCATGGCAAGACGACTTTGACGGCCGCATTGACCAAGATCGGCGCCGAGCGTTTTGGCGGTGAGTTCAAGGCCTATGACCAGATCGACGCGGCGCCGGAAGAAAAGGCGCGCGGCATCACGATCTCGACTGCGCACGTGGAGTACGAATCGCCGAACCGGCATTACGCCCACGTCGATTGCCCGGGCCATGCCGACTATGTGAAGAACATGATCACCGGTGCGGCGCAGATGGACGGCGCGATTCTGGTGTGCTCGGCCGCGGACGGCCCGATGCCGCAGACCCGCGAGCACATCCTGCTGGCCCGTCAGGTTGGCGTGCCGTACATCCTGGTTTACCTGAACAAGGCCGACCTGGTCGACGACGCCGAGTTGCTCGAGCTGGTCGAGATGGAAGTACGCGAATTGCTGTCCAAGTACGACTTCCCGGGCGACGACACCCCGATCATTACCGGTTCGGCGCGCATGGCGCTGGAAGGCGACCAGTCCGAGATGGGCGTGCCGTCGATCGTCAAGCTGGTCGAAGCGCTGGACAGCTGGATCCCGGAGCCGGTGCGCGACGTGGACAAGCCGTTCCTGATGCCGGTCGAAGACGTGTTCTCGATTTCGGGTCGTGGCACGGTGGTGACCGGTCGCATCGAGCGCGGCATCATCAAGGTCGGTGAGGAAATCGAGATTGTCGGCATCCGTCCGACGGTCAAGACCACGGTCACTGGCGTGGAAATGTTCCGCAAGCTGCTCGACCAGGGTCAGGCAGGCGACAACGCCGGTCTGCTGCTGCGCGGCACCAAGCGTGACGACGTCGAGCGCGGCCAGGTGCTGTGCAAGCCCGGCTCGATCACCCCGCATACCGAGTTCGAGGCCGAGGTGTATGTGCTGTCGAAGGAAGAGGGTGGCCGTCATACCCCGTTCTTCAAGGGCTACCGTCCGCAGTTCTACTTCCGCACCACCGACGTGACCGGCGCCTGCCAGTTGCCGGAAGGCGTGGAGATGGTGATGCCGGGCGACAACGTGAAGATGGTGGTCAATCTGATCGCCCCGATCGCGATGGCCGAAGGCCTGCGCTTTGCCATTCGCGAAGGCGGCCGCACCGTCGGCGCCGGCGTCGTGGCCAAGGTGCTCAAGTAAGAAGTCTTAACGTCGCGTCTCAACGCGCGATGCGATAAAGCGGCAAGGCCACCCCATTGGGTGGCCCAACCAACGAAATGATGCGCAGGATGCGCCTCGTGTTCGGTCCCAGGATGGGATATAGAGAAATAAATGCGCCTTGTCGTTTGACAGGGCCTGTTCATACGCTCTATACTTTCCGACTCGGTGGACCCTGCGTGGTCCATCGTGCATTTTCAACGGGGGACTGGACCTAAGTTCCTGTTCCCGGCGCTCTTTAACCAAAGGATATTCGCCATGGCGGATCAAAAAATCCGAATTCGGCTGAAGGCTTACGATCATCGTCTGATTGATCGTTCCGCCAGCGAAATCGTCGAGACAGCCAAGCGGACCGGCGCCCAAGTGCGCGGCCCGATCCCCCTGCCGACGCGTATCGAACGCTACACCATCCTGGTTTCGCCGCACGTCGACAAAGACGCCCGCGACCAGTACGAGACCCGCACCCACAAGCGCGTACTCGATATCGTCAACCCCAACGACAAGACCGTCGACGCCCTCATGAAGCTTGAGTTGGCGGCGGGCGTCGATGTCCAGATCAAGCTGAGCTGAGGGGCCTGACATGACTATCGGAATCATTGGCCGCAAGGCCGGCATGAGTCGCTTGTTCACCGAAGACGGGCGTTCCGTCCCGGTGACCTTGATCGAGGCCTCTGCCAACCGCATCACCCAGATCAAGACCGACGAGATCGACGGCTACAGCGCCGTGCAGGTCACCGCCGGCATGAAGCGCGCCGCGCTGATCACCAAGCCGTTGGCGGGTCACTACGCCAAAGCGAAAGTCGAAGCGGGGCGCGGACTCTGGGAGTTCCGGGTTGACGCTAAAGACCTCGGCAACTTTGTGGTCGGCGGCGAAATCAAGGCGGACATCTTCACCGTCGGCCAGATCGTCGACGTGCAAGGCGTGACCAAGGGCAAAGGCTTCCAGGGCACGATCAAGCGCTACAACTTCAAGATGGGTGATGCCACCCACGGTAACTCGCTGTCGCATCGCTCGCCGGGCTCCATCGGCCAGCGCCAGACGCCGGGCCGCGTGTTTCCGGGCAAGAAGATGTCCGGTCACATGGGCGCCGTGAATCAGAGCACGCAGAACCTGCAAGTGGTCAAGGTCGACGCCGAGCGCGGCCTGATCGCAATCAAAGGCGCTGTTCCAGGCGCTCCGGGCGGCAACGTCATCGTTCGTCCCGGCACCAAGGGTTGAGGAGTTAGATCATGGAACTCGCCATTAAAGGTAGCGACCAGAAGTTGTCGGTTTCCGACGCTGTCTTCGGTCGCGACTTCAGCCAGGATCTGGTGCACCAGGTCGTCGTTGCTTTCCGCAACGCCGGTCGTGCAGGCACCAAGGCCCAGCTGACGCGTTCGGAAGTTCGCGGTACCACCAAGAAATTCAAGAAGCAGAAAGGCGGCGGCGCTCGCCACGGCGATTACCGCGCCCCGATCTTCATCGGCGGCGGCGTGACGTTTGCAGCCAAGCCGCGCAGCTTCGAGCAGAAGGTCAACCGCAAGATGTACCGCGGTGCGATGTGCGCGATTCTTTCCGAGCTCAATCGCCAGGGTCGCCTGACCGTGGTCGACCAGTTCGAGATCGATCAGCCGAAGACCAAGACCATGATCGCCGCGATCGACAAGCTGGGCCTGAGCAAGCGCCCGCTGATCATCACCGAGACTGGTTCGGAAGCTCTGTACCTCGCCGCGCGCAACATTCCCTACGTGGAAGTGCGTGACGTACAGGGTCTGGATCCCGCCGCGCTGGTCGGTGCCGAGCACGTAGTCATGACCTCGGAAGCGGTCAAGAAAATCGAGGAGTGGCTGGCATGAGCAACATCCGTCTTCTCAACGTAATCCGCGCGCCGCGCGTGTCTGAAAAGACCGCTCGCCTGCAGGAAATCAACCAGTACGTCTTCGAAGTGGCGACCACTGCAACCAAGGCGGACGTCAAGCTCGCCGTGGAAGCACTGTTCAACGTCAAGGTCGAAGCGGTCAATGTGTTGAACGTGAAGGGCAAGAGCAAGACCTTCCGTTTCAAGGCAGGCCGTCGTAGCGACTGGCGTAAAGCGTATGTTCGCCTGGCCGAAGGCCAGACGATCGACGTGATGGCCAAGGCATAAGGCACTCCCATGGCACTGATGACATTCAAACCGACTTCACCGGGCCGACGCTCGATGGTTCGCGTTTCCACCGCCGGCCTGCACAAGGGCGGCCCGCTGGAAGCGTTGACCGAGAAGAAGCCCAAGACCGGCGGTCGCAACAACAACGGTCGCATCACCACCCGTCACATCGGTGGTGGTCACAAGCAGGCTTATCGCCTGATCGATTTCAAGCGGGACAAGGAAGGTATTCCGGCGCGCGTCGAGCGCATCGAATATGACCCGAACCGCACCGCGCACATCGCGCTGCTGTGCTATGCCGATGGCGAGCGTCGTTACATCATCGCTCCCAAGGGTCTGAACCAGGGTGACCAGGTTGTCGCCGGCAAGGACGCGCCGATCAAGGTGGGCAACACCTTGCCGCTGCGCAACATGCCGATCGGTTCGACCGTGCATTGCATCGAGATGAAGCCGGGCAAGGGTGCCCAGATGGCCCGCGCCGCAGGCGCCGGTGCCCAGCTGATCGCCCGTGATGCTGGTTACGCCACGCTGCGTCTTCGCTCCGGCGAAATGCGCAAGGTGCCGACCGATTGCCACGCCACCATCGGTGAAGTCGGCAACGTCGAACACAATCTCGAGAAGCTGGGTAAAGCCGGTGCCAAGCGTTGGCGCGGCATCAAGCCGACCGTTCGCGGCGCGGCAATGAACCCGGTCGATCACCCGCATGGTGGTGGTGAAGCCAAGGCTGGCCAGGGCAATCCGCACCCGGTCTCGCCGTGGGGCACGCCGGCCAAGGGTTACAAGACACGCCACAACAAGCGCACGCAGAAGTTCATCGTGCGCGATCGCAGGGGTTGATAGGTCATGGCACGTTCACTTAAGAAAGGCCCGTTCGTCGATCACCACCTCATCAAGAAGGTGGAGACCGCGCAGGGCAGCAAGAAGCCGATCAAGACCTGGTCGCGCCGTTCCATGATTCTTCCGGAGATGGTCGGTTTCACGATCGCCATCCATAACGGCAAGGTCCATATTCCCGTGTTGGTCAACGAGAACATGGTCGGCCACAAGCTCGGCGAGTTTGCCGTCACCCGGACCTTCAAGGGTCATGGCGGCGACAAGAAAGCCGGCGGCAAGTAAGGAATCCGGATCATGGAAGCCAAAGCAATCCTCCGCACGGTGCGCATCTCGCCGCAGAAAGCCCGGCTGGTCGCCGACCAGATCCGTGGCCTGCCGGTCGCGCGCGCACTCAATCTGCTCAAGTTCAGCGACAAGAAAGCTGCCGAGATCATCTACAAGGTGGTCTACTCCGCGACCTCGAACGCTGAGAACAACAACGGTGCCGACGTGGACGAGTTGAAAGTCAGCTCGATCATGGTCGATGAAGGCCCGATCCTGAAACGTTTCATGGCCCGCGCCAAAGGCCGCGGAACCCAAATCTTCAAGCGCACCAGCCACATTTCCGTGGTCGTGGGCTCGGGCAAGAAAGGCTAAGGACAAGAATATGGGTCATAAAGTCCATCCGATCGGTATCCGCCTTGGTATCTCCAAGGACTGGAATTCCAAGTGGTTCGCCAACAAGCGCCAGTACGGCCAGTACCTCGCCGCTGACCTGAAGGTCCGCGAGATGCTGCGCAAGAAGCTTGCGCAAGCTGGTATCTCGAAGATCCTGATCGAGCGTCCGTCGAACACTGCCCGCGTCACCATCCACTCGGCTCGTCCGGGCGTGGTCATCGGCAAGCGCGGCGAAGACATCGAAAAGCTGAAGAAAGACGTGTCCGACCTCATGGGCGTGCCGGTTCACATCAACGTCGCCGAAGTCCGCAAGCCGGAACTCGATGCGCAGCTGGTGGCCGAGTCGATCGCGCAGCAGCTTGAGCGCCGCATCATGTTCCGCCGCGCGATGAAGCGCGCCGTCGGCAACTCGATGCGCCTCGGCGCCCTGGGCATCAAGGTCAACGTTGGTGGCCGCTTGAATGGTGCGGAAATCGCCCGTTCCGAGTGGTACCGCGAAGGTCGCGTGCCGCTGCACACCCTGCGTGCGGATATCGACTACGGCTTCTCCGAAGCACTCACCACCTACGGCATCATCGGCGTCAAGGTCTGGATCTACAAAGGCGAAATCTTCGATTTCTCCCAGGTAGGCCAGGAAAAAGTCGAAGAGCGCAACGAGCGTCCGGCCCGTCCGGCACGTGACCCGAGGTAAGCCCAGATGTTGCAACCAAAACGCACCAAATACCGCAAGGTAATGAAGGGCCGCAACGACGGCCTGAGCTGGAGCGGCGCTGCCGTCAGCTTCGGCGAGTACGGCCTCAAGGCTACCCAGCACGGCCAGCTCACCGCGCGCCAGATCGAGGCGGCCC
>Ga0209211_10004470_pt1 | contig 21675 bp, 20 predicted proteins | sample RifGroA2_FD_183992 | JGI IMG/M metagenome (GOLD analysis project Ga0209211, IMG submission 183992) | Groundwater microbial communities from Rifle, Colorado, USA - Groundwater A2 (SPAdes) (version 2) | ecosystem: Environmental > Aquatic > Deep subsurface > Groundwater | place: Rifle, Colorado...
AAAACTCCGGCCAAAAAATCAACAACCTCTAAGCAGGTTAAAAAGAAGACCGCAACGATAAAATCCGCACCAGTTGAAAAAGCCCCTGCAAAATCAAAAATAGCATCAAAACTACCAAAGAAACCTGTTGTTAAGAAAATAAAAACAAAAGCTAAAAAACAACCTCTCAAAAGAAGTGCTGTAAAACCAAAGAGGAAGGCCGCTGTTAAAGCAGCAAAAACGACAACCGCGAGACAAGTCCCCCAAAGAGCTGCGGCAAGGCCACCGAAGAAGTCTGCTGCTGTTATTACGACTGCTAAAAAACCGGTCAAAAAAATTGCGACAATTGCCAGAAAGCCTGTCAAGGCATTAAAAAAGGCGTCGGGAAAATCGCTCAGGACTGAATACAACTCAGTACCTGCCGGACAGTCCAGAAACAAAATAGTATCAATGTCTGTGACACCAAAAAGGATATATGTCTACTGGGAGATAACAGAGCCTGCAATCTCAAGTCACAAGGGCAGCCTGAACCTGAAAGTAGTCGCCGCCCCATTGAATGTATCGTTTTATCTGCCTGTATCTGAAAGGATCGGAGAGCATTTTATTAATGTAAGTCCCGGCAAAGGATATACCATTGAGATAGGGGTAATAAACCTAAAAGGCAAATTTGTAAAAATATCACAGTCTCAGGCTGTTACAACTCCTATTGCAACTGTTCAGGCCAGCGGGAGTTCGCGCATTTCCGGACTATCCGAACCGACCAGACCGGGAGAAGCGGACAGGCTGCCAGATGAATTCTTTGAGATACCCGAATCAGTGAGCCAATATTAATCTTTTTGAGTCAAAACAGCTGTCCCTGCAATAAAACCAATGAGCATATAGTTACCTTCTTTTCAAAAATACGATTAGGCCAATATTTTTCAAACATGTTAAGAATTATCAAATCATGATAGGCTAAAAGATGAGGAGCAAGGGGTCAGGTCTGGTTTAACAAGAAAACCATTAAACACCGGAAAGAGGATAGGTTGTATCATGCCGCCAAAAGAGTTTTCCTGCAAACAATGCGGAAACTGTTGTTTGAATCTTTCCGGTGCTTTTTCAACGTGTGCCGATGAGAAAGATATAGAACAATGGGAGAAGAAGGGAAGAAACGACATCCTGGAATGGGTTGTCTGTTTGCCGATGGGGGAAGACTCATTTGTATATGGCATTTGGCTTACCCCCAAAACAGGCGAAGATGTCCGGAGATGTCCGTGGTTAAGAAAGCTGCCCAATAAGGGTAAGTATATCTGCCGAATTCATGATGTTAAGCCACGTCATTGCAGGGAATATCCAAAATCAAGAAAGCATGCTGAGGAGACAGGCTGTAAAGGATTTGATTGATCATGGACAAAATAATCATCTGCATAGACATGGACGCGTTTTTTGCTTCTGTGGAGCAGCAGGCTAATCCGAAACTCAGGGGTAAGCCTATAGCGGTCATCGGCTCAGGCGGCAGGACGGTCGTGACCACACGCTCATACGAAGCGCGGAAATTCGGCGTCAAGACAGGGATGAACGTCTATGAGGCGAAGAAGCTCTGCCCTCATATTATCTTTGTCATAGGCGATAACGAAAAATACACGCACACCTGCACAGAGCTTCAAAAAGTATATAACCGTTTTACTCCTGATATCGAAGCCTACTCTATTGATGAGGCGTTCCTCGACGTAACGACTACCCACCACCTTTTCGGCGGCCCGGAAGAGATAGGCAGGACAATCAAAAAAACAGTCAAAGACCAATTCGGCATTAACTGCACTGTCGGCATTGCGCCTAACATCCTTATCGCAAAACTTGCGAGCGACATCGCAAAACCGGACGGGTTGAGATGGATTAAACCGGAAGATATTCAAACGGTCCTGGAAGACCTCCCTGTAAAGGAACTTTGGGGGATCGGCCCAGCGACTACAGTAAGTCTTGAATCAATGGGCATAAGGACATGCGGAGAGCTTGGCAGGGCGTCTGTCAGCCTGCTCAGGAACAGGTTTGGCATTATGGGGGAGACCCTCAAGGCAATGGGCCTGGGGCTTTGTGACAGGCAGTTGGTTGCGGAAGAGGGAGACCCCAAATCAATCGGCCACAGCAGGACGCTGCCGAGGGACATATCTGACAGGAAAGACATTGAAGCGCAGATGTTGAAGCTGAGTGAGATGGTAGGAAGAAGGGCGAGAAAGTACGGGTTTGCAGGGCGCAAGGTGACACTTACCATAAGGTATCCTGATTTCGAGACGTTCACGAGGCAGACGACTCTGCCTGATCACACAAATAATACCCATGAAATATACAGGTATGCGTTGGGCATTCTCAACAGCATAAGGCTGAAGGGCAGCATAAGGCTGATCGGCGTGACGCTGTCAGAGCTTGCCCATGAAAGCAGTCAGATGATTTTGTTCAGTGACAGGGAGAAGGAAAAATCAGTGCTCAGGGCGGTTGATGAGATCAATGACAGGGAGGGCGAATTCATGATAACCTGGGCGTCATACCTCAAGCGTAAAGCTCTTCCGTCTGTCATATCCCCGGCATGGAGACCTTCAGGTATCAGGAACATAAACGTAAAAAAATGAGTGTTATAATTCAATTATGCGATTAATGAAAACCTTGCTGCTTATTATGTTAGTTATGGTCCCAGGGTCTGTCTATGCAGAAGACTTTAAGGTCATTAAGAATAGTGCGGTCGAGGTGCGGTTTGATGAACATCTCGACAATGCTGCCCGAAAAGTTAGGGGGGCCTATACATCCGTAAGCGCAGATCTTGGGAAGCGTCTTGGCTGGGAAGTAGACTTCAATCCTGTAATAGTGCTGATAAGGGACAGAGGGAAATTCAGAAGGATTGCGGGTAATGATATGACTGTGGCCTTTGCTGTTCCATCAAGATACCTGATAGCAATTGACTATTCAAAGATGGAGACGGCCCCTTTTACGCTTGAGACAACACTGAAACATGAGTTGTGCCACTTGCTTCTGCATCATCATATAAGTCCCGGGTATGTACCGAGATGGGTTGATGAAGGAGTTTGTCAGTGGGCAAGCAACGGGTTGTCGGAAATTATAATGGACCCCCAATGGTCCCCCTTAAAAGAGGCTGCGCTGTCAGGCAGATTTCTGAGCATTGAAGATATGTCCAGTTTTCCTCAGGAAAGGAGGCCTCTGCTGCTCGCATATGAAGAGAGCAGAAGCATTGTCGAATTTATCACTGCTGAATATGGCGTAAAAGGCCTTGTAAGTGTGCTGGAACAGCTGAGGGAAGGAGAGACTCCGGAACGCAGTATTGAGAAAGGACTTTCAATTTCTTTGAGTGAACTGGAAGCCAAATGGCAGGGCCGCGTTAAAAAGGGCGCTACATGGGTTACTTATATCAGCAGCAATCTGTATGAAATGCTCTTTGTAATCGCCGGTCTTATTACTGCCTACGGTTTTATAAAGGTTTTAAAACGTAAGAGGGCATATAAAGATGATGATGACGAAGGAAATGGCGTGGATACTGATAACGATGTGTTATAATGAGACAGGTTGCGGCCCCGGCTTAGTCCGTATTGTTCAATAAAGTCCCACAGGAGTTTTAATATGAAGATATTTCAAACTGCGTTAATTGCGGTATCGGTTTTATTGTCCCTTCTGGCAGGTCAAAATGTTTGCGCTGCTGATGAGTTGCCAGGTTCGCATCCCAAGATTGAAGCGACGCAGGAAATTCCTTTACTGACGGGGAAGGTTGCAGAAACCATGAACAGCGGCGGATATTCCTATGTGCTATTGGAACAGAAGAGCGGTGAGAAAATCTGGATAGCGACCCAGGAAATGAAGGTTGTTAAGGGGCAGAGTATCTCTTTCAAGCCGGGACAGGAAATGGCCGGTTTTGAAAGCAAGACGCTGAAACGCACTTTTGATAAGATCATTTTTTCCGAAGGACCTGCCGGGCAGGATATAAAGGGCCAAAACAATACCACAGGCAGCAAGGGTAAGGTCGTTTCAGTAACTGAAAAGATAAAGGTCGAAAAGGCATCAGGCCCCAATGCATACACTATAGCCGAGATTTACAAAAACAAAAAAGGTCTCGATAAAAAGGCTATTATCGTCAGCGGTAAGGTCATCAAGGTCTCTGAAGGCATAATGAAAAAGAACTGGATACACATCCAGGACGGCACCGGAGACCCTAAAAAGGGAGACCACAACCTTGTTGTAACGTCAAAAGATGTGCCGGCCCCGGGTGATGTCGTAACTGTCAGCGGCACTTTGTATAAGGACAAGGACTTCGGCAGCGGCTACAAATATGACGTTATTGTTGAAGAAGCGGGCGTTAAGAAAAACTGATCTATGAAGGCTGTCTTCTTTGACGGGGCACTGAAATTGTCTGAAGTTGAGAGGCCTGAACGCTCAGACAACGAGGTTTTAATAAGGGTCTCACACGCGGGCATATGCAACACGGACCATGAGATTACCAGGGGTTATATGCCGGACTTTAACGGCATATTAGGTCATGAGTTTTTAGGGTATATTGAAGAAGCTGATGACAGTTCACTGATTGGCAGGCGTGTTACTGCTGAGATCAACCTTTCCTGCGGCAAGTGCGAGTTTTGTAAAAAAGGGCTTGGCAGGCACTGTATCAACAGAAGTGTGCTTGGGATAATAAATAAAAACGGGGCCATGGCAGAGTATGTTGCAATCCCGCAGGAAAATGTTTTTGAAATACCATCTTCAATCCCTGATACAGACGCAATCTTTATAGAGCCGCTTGCAGCAGCCCTTGAAATCCTTGATCAGGTAGTCATAGGCAAGGAACATTCGGTCCTTTTGATAGGTGACGGCAAGCTGGCCCTGCTCATCGCCAGGGTCATGAGCACAACCGGTTGCAGCCTGACAGTGGTTGGCAAGCATCCTGAAAAGCTTGGGTTATTAGAAGACCTTGGCATCAAGACTGTTCCTGCAGGCACATTCAAACAATCTCCGTTCGATATTGTTATAGAAGCATCAGGCAATCCATCTGCATTTGCCCTTGGCCTTGAATGTGTCAAACCGAGAGGCACGTTTGTACTTAAAAGCACCTATGCGGGCGGGTTTGTATTTAACCCTTCAGCAGTTGTTGTAAATGAAATAACCCTTATGGGCTCAAGGTGCGGCAGGTTTGAGGCGGCAATTAAGTTTCTTCAGATGCACAAACCGGGGCTGGAGACAATGATAAGCAGGGAATTCCCAATAGATGATGCGCTTGAAGCGTTCGCTTATTCGGCAAGGCCCGATTCCCTAAAGGTTGTTCTGAGAATAGCTTAGAGGGATATGTTATGCGGCCCTTTCAGCCAAAAGCTGACGCTTGATTTCACGTCTCATTTCTTCTTTTTTGTCTCTCATGATAATAGTAATAAAGGTGCCTAACAACAATAGGAATCCTGCCAGCAAAAACGCTGTCCTGTAATTTCCGGCGCTTGCCATAAGGGACTGGGAAATCCTGCTCATGACCAGACCTCCGATGCCCCAGGCAGTGAAAAGGATGCCGTAGTTCACTCCGAAATTTTTCATGCCCCAGAGGTCTTTTGTATATGAAGGGAATAATGTCAGGTTGGCTCCGTAGTTAAAGCCTACAAATGTTGCAAGAAGCACGATCAGCAGTGCATTTGAAGACCCTGTTGACGTTAAAGGTATGGAGGCGAACATCAGGATAGCCTGAAAAACGAATATGATTAGCAATGTCTGTTTTCTGCCGATCCTGTCGGACAACATGCCTGCTGCTATCCGTCCGCCTGCATTGCCGATTGCAAGTATGGCAACAGCCAGGAACGCATTTGCACCCATGCTTGCCTTTGCCATGCCTGCTATGCTGCCTATGACCATTAATCCTGCACCTGCGCCGATAAAATATAATATCCATAGCAGCCAGAACATGGGAGTTTTAATCATCTCCAGCGGGGTTGCATTTGTGTCTGAAAACATTGGCCGTGCCTGGGCGGTTGTATGGTTGCCCAGTCTGCGGTCAACAAAACCCGGCGGCACATATCCTGCCGGGGGATTAACAAGAAGAATAGCAAGCAGACTTACAACTAACGGGAATGCTATGCCGTAGAAAAGCATTGATTTGCCGATTCCCCAGGTGCTCATGAGATATTGGGAAAGAGGCGCAATGTAAACTGATGCAAGCCCGAAGCCTGCGACAACAATACCCGCAATCCTTCCTGTCCTGTTAGGCGGAAACCACTTCAGGGCTGCCGGGGTTGCTGCGGAGTATCCAAATGCTATGCCTGCGCCGGTCAGCACTCCAAATCCGAGGACCCAGCTTATATAAGCGGTTGTTTGAGATATCCATAAAAACCCCAGTCCAACTAAAAGTCCGCCGATCAGCGCTGTCTTTCTGGGGCCAATCGTGTCCTGGCACTTGCCGGCACCGATCATCGTAAGGGCAAAGATCAGGCAGCAAACTGCATACGGGTCATTGAGTGAGGCGATATCCCAGTTAAAGGCGCCCTCGCCCCCTTTTTCTATTGATTGTTTGATGGCTACCTTGAAGATGCTCCACGCATAAAGTACTCCGAGGGCAAGATTAATCCCGGTGCCTGCTGCGGTTACTACTAAGCCACGGTTGACTATCCGTTCAGACATGTTGCCCTCCCAATAAATGTTGTATTTTACGCAATGATAAGGCCATATGAACAATTGTAGCACTTAACATGAAAAATGCAATTTTCAGGCAGGAATAATGTCTGAAAGTAGTCCCAACGGGATTCGAACCCGTGTTACGGCCTTGAGAGCGTAAAATGTACCAATTTTATAAACCGGTCTCCAGCTTGAGTTTCAGAGATTTTAGCTTAAAAACAGATAGTTTCAGGTTTACGTCATTTCCATCCACTTCATGCCTTAATGTAGTTTCCGATATTTTCTGTCACGTTCAGGTCACATTTTTAGTCAAAAAACTGTTGCGGCCTTATCAATGCCATTACACATTTTATAGTCATGTCCCTGCCAGTGAAGTGAGTGCTGCGGGGGGCAAGCGAGCGCGCACAGGCAGGGGTTATTCTGATTTGGTATCTTGCAAGTCTACCGAGTCGGAAATAACTCCGTCCCTTGGGGACTTGGTATATATACTATACAAGTCAAACTATTTGACTATTCAGGAGGTTATTTTATGTCTGTAAATTATCGAGATAGGTATTATGTTATGAAAAGCTCAGAAGGCGAAAAGATTATTGTTGATACGTGGGACATATCCAGACGTTATAGGAAGATGGCCCGTGGCTTCGTAAACTGCACCCAGTTTGAAGGATTTACCTACTACAAGCACTTTACCCTTACTCAGACCGTTGAGAGCTTTAAACCCCGTATCTTGAATAAATTCCTTATGGCCCTTAAAAAGAGATATGGCAAGATTCATTATATCTGGTGTATCGAGGTACAGGAAGAAAGAAAACTGAAATATGGTGACAGCGTTCTTCATTGGCATTTGGTAGTAGCCTTTGAACCTGACACTGTATTTACAAAAGAGGACATCCTAAAGATTCAGAGCTATTGGGAATACGGCAATGTAGATATAAAACCTGTCCGCAAATTGAATCTCAACTATATTATGAAGTACATAACCAAGACCCTGAATTCTCCCCTTGAAGAACTTTATAAGATGCGTAAAATCGGTATGTCGAGGATAGGACAGGTTTTTAGGTATAGCAAGGAAAGACTTGCAGATTTGATAAAACATTTTTCATTTGATCTGGAACATTTGAAATGGTTTAAGGCCAACAGTAGGGGGATATTTTACAGATACAGGGATGCTTTCGGCGGATGGTCAAAGGATTTTATTTTTACTTTTCCCCGATGGAATATTGTAGGTACAATAAGCGGCTTTGAACCGGAACCGTTTTAGTTTTTTGATTGAAGGCGACTTATTAAAACATTTCGGAGAAATGTTCGCCTTAAGCCCCAAAACGAGAGTAACTTATTGAGATAATAAATATATAGAGAAAACATAATTATAACAACATAAAAATGATATACTAACTGTAAAAAATAGTCATGAAATCTAAAATATTAATATTTATAACGGCATTCATTTTAATTGATTCCATTACAACATACAGCACCGATTTTTATAAGTGCACATCCCCTGACGGGTCCAGCTACATATCAAACACATACATTCCCGAAGACTGTACTAATATAACAACAGTAAAATATATACCCAGAACACAAGTAGGCGGCTACACTGAACCTCAACCTGCAAAACAAGTTGCTAAAAAAGCGCGCACCGCTAAAACTGAGCAATCTAAAGATAAGCCAGCAGAAATCCAACCGACAAAAGGCAAAACCATCACAGCTTCAGTTACCCGAATATTTGACGGTGATACCATTGATGTAATGATAGGAGGCAAACCAGAACGCATAAGATATATAGGAATGGATTGCCCCGAAAAAGACCAAGAATACGGCAGCGAGGCAACCAAAGCAAATGAAAACCTTATAGGCAGAAATGTTGAGCTTGAGTTCGATTTAATCAAGCAAGATAGATACGGAAGAACCCAGGCTTATGTGTGGGTAGGCAATATACTAATCAACGAAGAACTTGTAAAAAAAGGATTTGCGGTAGTCGCTACTTTTGCTCCAAACGTAAAATACCAAAAACTATTTATTAACGCTCAAGAGCAGGCGCGACAAAAAAAGAACGGCTTTTGGGCAAAAGGAGGACTTGACAGATCACCTTACTCACACAGAATAAATTCCACGCCAATAAAATCCAACTAACGCACCTCACAGACATATACCTAATTGCGGAAAGGGGGAAGCGCCCCAATTCCATTTCAAGACTTCAGATGGTACAACAGAGGAGTTCCCTTGGCCAGATGAGAGTGAGAGCATTCGAACTAATAGAGTATGGCAGGATCTCTCTCTACCCTATAATTCGTTAGGTGTTTTTATTCTGAAGTATTGAGATGATGGCGTCACTATATTTTTTTGCACGAACGATACCAAATCCTTTAATTTTCGAGAAGTCTTGTTTTTTCCTAATAGGAATTTTTATCATTTGTTCAAGCCATTCATTTTTTGCAATGAAGTAAGCAGGAACATTTTCATTTTTTGCTTGTTCATTTCTCCACTTCCTTAGTTCATTGAACTTCTTTATGTCATATGGCACGCCCTCATCCCTATGGATAAGGGGTAAGCATCTTGATAAGGATTTGTCAATTATGTTTCCACCAGCATCATTGTTTTCAGCTTCAATTATATCTAATTCCGTTTTTGTAAGACGTTTCTTGTTCCAACACATAGGGAACTTCTCGCATCTCCAGAAATGAGGTGCTCCTTTTTGTATTACCATATTACTACCACATCTCTTGCAAATAGGAGCATTGATATCAAGAGTGCAAATCGCATGGTTCAGTTTTGTCAATTTATCTATTTCTTTTAGGCTCGGCAGGGATGAGATGTTTTCTTCGATTTGTCTTATTTCTTTCTTGATTCTTTTTTGAACCGGAAAACCTTGCAGCAGTTCTGCAAGGTGTCTTAGTTTTTCGATCATATCTTTAGCGTCCTCAGATGTGCAAATGTTCTCTATTTCGGAGAGTAAATCAGAAAAAGCTGCTACAGCGTTTAATGTTGCCTCAATTTTTATTAAAGCTTGCTGAGTCTTATCAAATAAATGGCTTCCGACTTCTATTATTCGAGTTTCACTTATTTCATTTTCTATTAGTTGCAATAGAGCTTCACTATATTCAGTTATTTCTTTCATTTATGTCTCCAGTAATTAGCATATCAAATGGGCTTTATGCTAACACATGGCATGAATATAGCATAAATATTAGGGAAAATAAATCTTCCAACTCATAGCCATTTCTGTTCATAAGACGCTAACACTGCTGTGGTGAAATGAACTGCTCCCTTAATTTAAGTGGTGATTATTCCCTTAGTGTCCTTTGAGTAGCGGAAAAAACTTTGCTGAATCCAAAATCTCAAATAATATCCGATGATTTATTTTGGAATCTGCAATGTTTTTGTAGCGGATATGGTCGGCCTTTCAGAATCGTCAATTTGCAATGTCGCTGTGTCTGGGTAATCTGAATATTGAAGCGACTTTGTAAATTGACACTGCAAGTTCTTTTTTATCTTTCCTCTTGAAAAACCGTTATAATTAAAGGTATGTTTAGGTGTTAATAAATTATGGGAAGACTATGAAGACCATTGAAGAAATAAAGAGCATATACTAATGATGAAAGCAAAAAGCATATATCTTGATGTCTGTGCTTTAAGCAGACTTTTTGACGATCAGGAATACCTGAGAATACGGATAGAAACGGAAGCCGTAAATCTGATATTATCAAAGGTAAGGGAAGGCAATTATAAACTGCTGTTTTCGCCTGTTCATATTAAGGAAATTGAAGCTATCCCTGATTCTTTTGAACGCATAGAATTACAGTCTCTTTTAAATAAATCCGGGAAACTGATAAATACAGGGTTAAAGGAAACAAGGAAGCGAGCTGAAGAATTGGTTGATTTGGGTTTTGGACTGGCAGACGCTGCACACGTTGCCTTTGCAGAACAGGCGGGAGCATCTTTTATAACTTGTGATGACAGGCTTATTTAAAAATGCCAAAACCACAAAATCAATGTTTGGTGTGATAACCCAGTTGCCTATTGTGAAATGGAGGGTCTAAGATGAGAGCAATTAAATATATGGATGAAGACACCGTAATAAAAAGGGCTGTCGAGGTGCTTATTAAAGAGTTAGGGCCTGTCGAAGCAATGCGCTTTATTAATATGCCCAAAAAGAAAAGGGTTGAGAGCGTTAAGCGCCATAGAGAATGGCAGAAGACGTTAGATAAAACCCAGTTCTTCAATGAAGTATTTTCTTAGTAGATTTTTTCTTACATTGAGATGATTCATTTATGAGCGATCAGACATTAAATCCGCTGAATATTAGAAAACAAGGGGTTGAGGCTTTAGCCAAAAAATTAGGCCCTCTTGGTATGGTGCGTTTCCTCCAACAGTTTGAGAGTGGTTCTGGGGACTATACGGAAGACAGAAAAAAATGGTTACCCGAATCTAATGTGAAAAGCATAGTTAAGGAAATAAAAAAAAGACGGAAACAAAAGGCATAACCGTTTTTTGTTGCTCTCCTCCGCCACATTATGTAAAATTCCCCGCTGATAATTAATTGCTCAGCCTAAAGCTATCTTGCTGTTATTAAATACAATTAATTGTATTTCTGGGGACTACTTGAAAACCGCTTGACAAGATTATGTAAAATTGTTATCTTAAGAACAATAGATTTATAAAAGTTCGGTAGTGCGCCGATAACAAATGCCATTTCTACTGCTTACAGGCGCCGGCTTTAGTCAAAACATGCAAAGCTGAACGATCTATAAGAAAGTAACTCTAAGGAGATACTCTTATGGGCGTTCGGCTTTTTTATTTGGATGAAAAGAACGGAAAGCGTAATCAGCTTATCACGGTAAAAGAACTGTCTGAAGTACTCAGTGTCAAAGAGTCTACCCTTTACCAGTGGGCTGAACTCGGACAAATCCCCAGTATTAAACTCAATGGCTCTCTTCGCTTCGATCTCTCCGATGTTGAAAAATGGATTCAGTCTTGCAAAAAACCGGTAATATCGGACTATAATCCATTAATCAAGCTGGAGGCTCGGAAAGGAGAGAAAAATAAATGAGCCTCTATAGAAGGAAAGATAGTCGGATATGGTGGATGTCGTTTAAAGTGAACGGCAGGCGTGTCAGGATGTCTACCGGAGTGGAAAACAAGAAACTGGCAGAAAAGATCAATGCCAAGAGTATTGTAGATATTCAGGAAGACAAGTGGTTTGAGAATCAGGGTAAAAAGAGGACACTACAAGAAATGATTGAGAGATTTAGGACAGAGTACACCGACCAGAAAACGTATCATTCAAAGGTCCGGGATACCAGTGTTTTTAAAAGTCTCTATTCTTTCTTTGGTGAAAACTGTACTCTGGCAAACATTGAAAACCTTATCGGCGGTTATGAGCAGCACAGGAAATCGGCAGGGATTAAACCTGCGACAATCCTAAAAGAACTTGGATTGCTCCGCAGGATGTTTAATGTCTCCCGTAAACAGTGGAAATGGAAAGTCCCGAACCCTGTGTCTGATATTGAATTGCCAAAGGTCAACAATGGAAGGATAAGGTATCTTAGTCCTGATGAGAGGGAAAAGCTTTTTGCTGTGCTTGATGAGATGCAAGCAAAATGGATAAAGCCATTTGTTGTTATTGCTCTTGAAACAGGACTGAGGCTTTCTAATCTGTGCAATCTGATGTGGTCGGAAGTGAACATGTTCAGCAAGATAATTACGATCAATGCCGAAAAGATGAAGAATGACGATCATATCGGTATCCCTCTTACTGGCATGGCATATGAGACATTGAAGGAATTGCAGAAGATTAGAAGCCTGTCTGATTGTGTCTTTCATGATAACGGACAGAAACTCTATCCATTCAAAGTGCAGAGGTTATTCAAAAAAGCACTGACAGCCTCAGAGATTGAAGACTTTCACTTTCACGATCTGAGACATACCTTTGCATCTATGCTTGTCCAGAACGGTGCTGACCTTTACGGTGTGCAAAAACTTTTAGGGCATAAGGACAGCAGAATGACACAGAGGTACGCTCATATGTCTATGGATGCATTGAGGGGAACTATTTCAAAACTCGATGTCACGTTTAAGACACATGCAGGGGGTTATGAAAAAGCAGTTTCCATATAACCCATTGAAAAGAATGGTAGTCCCAACGGGATTCGAACCCGTGTTACGGCCTTGAGAGCGTGAGTTGAATGGACTTAACAAGAGCTTGAAAATACTAGCAAACCAAAACCTGATAAGGATTTAAGCGACATTGTAGTTTATGTCTGGATTATTTTAAATTACTGTAAATTAGCATGACGTTTTCACGAATCTTTCACGCTTGATAATTTTCAAATACCACATTATTTATTTTTTCTTTTTACTGATAGGGTTGCCCTTGTAGTTGGATTTGAGAAGCCATATTGCTAAATAAAGTGTCGCTATGCGGATACTTCCTTCAAATTTCACGGATAGCCTTGTAGCTGGTCTCAAAAATAGAGGATCACACAGCATTGACTCAACAGCTTGAGTAACGTCGTTGTTTTCTAAGCCGGAATTGTGCTCAATGCACTCTTCAATATTAACAAGCGCTTTGTTAATGTCATCACTTTCTAAACCAGATAAACCATACGAAACTTTTTCCAAAATATCAATTGTTATATCTTTTGCATCGAGGAACGAGAATGGAGAAAAACCGAATTCTTCGAAATTAAGATATTGATAATGTTTTTCTTTTTTTGAAATATTGAGATACGAAAAATAATCGCAACCGACAATTTTTAAATTCTTATTCTCATTGCGAGTTCTCCCCTTAGGAGGATTTTTTTTCTTATTGCGCGCCCCTGTTAGCAAAAAATCGGTGGTAAATACTGCGTGTAATTTCGTAGCTATCTTGAAAAGTATTTCTTGGTGATGCTGTTTTAAAGAGCGTTCATAATGTTCTGAAGCATCTTCATTATCTCCTGAAAATTCTTTTTTTTGTTCTAACTCTGCAAAAACTTTAGCCAATAACCAGACATTATAGCCATTTGTAGTAGCAATATTTCCATTCTTTAAGTGGGATAGCCACCCCTTATATATTCCTAAATCACTTTCCCAGTTGTTATGCCCTAGTTGCAACATTCTTTTTGCGATCTCATGATCTGAAATGTCGAATTCAGAATGTATCCATTCATACATTTGCTGAAATCGCAAGCAATTGAAAATATTTTTCTTGGGCCTACCTCTTTCTTTGCTCTTAGTTTTCATTTTTTAAAGGGTTAGCAAAAACATATAAAAATCTATTTTTATTTGCAATCGATTTCATTTTATCTAATAAAGCAAAATGAATTCAAGTTAATCAAAAATAAGGGTTAATAATCAGTAAGGGGAATAAAAATGGAGATATTGCTTTCATCAAGACAGGTTGCGGATATTTTAGGAATAGATATTCTGGTCCTTTACCAGTGGACACATAAAAACTCTATTCCTCATATCAAAATCTCAAAAAGAATGATTCGCTTCAAAGAATCAGAATTAAACGAATGGCTGCAACAGAAACATGGAGAAATTCAGGGTGGAAAGGATTCTGCTCCAGTGTATCAAAGGAGAAAAAAACGAGCAAAAAATGGCAGCGTCGGAGATGAACAGATTTCAAGGGTTGTTGATAGCGCAAAAAAAGAAGTGCTTTGCCAATGAGCATTCCTGACAATGGGTATATAATTGATGCTTCTCGAAAAGGCTATACCATTTTTGATAACTGGCTTTTTGATTGTGCTTTAACATGTGCTGAGAAAATGGTCTATATAGTACTTAAGAGTCACGCATGGTCAGTTAATAGGGTGTTCCCAGCTCATTCAACAATAGCCCGAAAATCTTCATTGTCGATATCTACCGTAAAAAGGGCTCTGAAATCATTGATAGAAGCTGGACTAATAAGGGTAATGTCCAATAAGTCTAAGGGAGCTTCTAACATCTACTACCTATGTGACCCAACAACAACAGAAATGGATTTGAGGGTAGCTCAGTGTGACCTACCCGGTAGGTCAGAAAAGACCACCGGTAGTCCACAGAGAGCTACAAATATTACAAATAAGATTACAAAGACAACAACTACTACTGAAGAAGATGTCGTTTATCTAAAAGAGTTGGAAGATTTAATGAATGATAGTCCTTTCTGCGGTGTTGATATTACTACCTATCTGGAAAAAACAGAACCAAGCGACCTCCTCGATAGAATCGATAAACTGATTTTTACTTACCAGCAAAGTAATAAGCACATAAATAAACCCGCAGCGGTTTTGGCCGCAGCTCTCCGTAACGGAGTAACTACTCCTGACGGCTATATTCCTTTTGCAGAGCGCAGGGACAATGAAAAAGTTTTGTCGAGGAAAAGGCTTGAAGCCAAAAAAAAGGCTAAGGAACTAGCTGAAAAAGAGAGGGCTGAAATAACAGAAGCTGAAAGAAGATACAAAACTCTTTCCGACATCGAAAGAGAGTCGTTAAGAGCGAGGGCAAAACAATTGATACCCGTTGAGTTGAGGAATTTTAAATACGCAGTACAGGCAAAAGTCTTCGAATTGATCATAGAACCCAATCAGTAGGAGGAATGATGGTAAGTGTCTCAACCCCATTGACAGGTTCACAAGTCAGCGAATATCTGAGAAATGACCCGTTAGCCGCATCGGTAGCATATTACGAGAAAGACCCAAAGTATAGCAATGTCATCTGGGACGGCAGGGGGGCCGAAGCCTTGGGACTTCAGGTGGTGGCAACAAAAGAGAATTTTGACGCTGTCCTCAAGGGCTATGATCCGAGAACAGGAGATGTTCTTGTAGCCGAAAAATACAGCTCAAAATCTGGCGAAATGGAGCACAGAAGCGGAATAGATATAACAACCTCCGTTCCAAAGTCCTGGAGCATTGGAGCTTTAGCTCTTGACGATAAGAAGTTGATCGAGATAGCTGAAACAGCTGCAGAAAAATTAAGGACACACATAGAACAAAATAATTTACAAAGCAGGCAAAGCATTGAGGGGGAATACAAGGCAGTTAATACAAATTCGGCTGTCTGGGCTGTGTCAACACATTCCATTTCGCGCCCTACCGAAAAAGACGCAAGCTTACAACCACAATTGCATGTACACAACTTTCTTACAAACATGACTCAGCGATCAGATGGAAGCTGGGGAGCGGTTCATAATGATCTGATATATAAAGACCAGAAAGAACTTGGGAGAATATTCAGAAATGAGCTTATGCTCATGGCAAGAGAAAACGGATATGCAGTTGAAATTACAGATAGGCAGAACACCTTTTTTGAACTAAAGGGCATCCCCAAGGAGCTTAATGAGGAATTCTCAGGCCGGAGACAGCAGATAGTTGAAAGGGTTCAAGAACTTAAAGAAGAGAGTAAATACACCGGTATTTCAAATGGCAGGCTTTATGAGATAGCCAATCAGGACACAAAGGTTGCCAAGAATATCGAAAATGTAAAGATAGAGGATCTTCAAAATTCGTGGATAGAAACAATAAAGGGAAAAGGATATTCAGTAGGGCAGCTAAGGGACAACTTAAAGATAATAAATCTGGAAAAAACTGAAGGCCTTAATGAATATGAAGCAATCCGGTTATCCGCAGGGAACATAAGTAAATCACAATCAGCGTTTCTTGAAAAAAATGTCATTGATACGGCTATTGCCATGAATCCCGGCGAGAAATCGGTTGTGGAATACAAAAGAGCATTTGATGATCTGACTGCTGACAGGGAAATAATAAAACTCGGAGAACTTCAAAAAGGGCATATTGCCAGAAATGTCTATTCAACCCCTGAAATGATGAACGTAGAGCGCCAGAATATACGCATTATTAATGAGTCTAAAGGACAGGCAGAGGTTGTATGCGATAAAGCCAAGGTACAACACTTTATTGAAGAGAAACAGAAGCAGAATGGCTGGAATTACACTACAGGGCAGAAACATGCGATAGAGACTATTTCAAGTTCAAAAGATTCAACCGTGATAGTCCAGGGGTATGCCGGCGTTGGTAAATCAAAAAGCATGGGAGCTGTCAGAGAGTTTGCCGAAGCAAATGGCGTAAAAGTACGAGGCTTTGGGTTTACTGGTAAGTCAGCAAAAGAACTTTCAAAAGAAGGGATAGAAAGCCAGACATTACATTCTTTCCTACACTCAAATGCCGAAATTCAGCGCGGCAAAGAAATCTGGATTGTGGACGAGGCAAGCATGGTATCAAGCCGTCAGGGCCTTGAGATTTTGCAAAAGGCTAAAGAAAACGGCGTGAAAGTTGCCCTTGTAGGAGATGTAAGTCAGTTTCAATCAATTGAAGCCGGACGGTTCATGAAAGACATTCAGGATCATACAACTGTCGATAAGGTTGAGATGACGGAGATTCTTAGGCAAAAAACAGAACATATGCAGCAATTAGTAGCTGCATTGCAGGAGAAGAATACGGATAAGGCCCTTGAAATTTTATCTGATCGAGTAAATGAAATTGAGGACAAGCAGGAAAGAATGAACGTAGTCGTCGAACGATACCTTCAGGTCGAAGCTGAAGGCAAGGACGTAATCCTGCTTGTCAATAACAATTCTGATCGTATTCAGTTAAATGAAATGATCAGGGAGGCTAAAGTTGAGGCGGGTCAGCTTGAGAAGGGAGAGACCTTCAATGTCCTAGAACCAGCAAACATAAACAATCAGTTCAGAGGATTTGCTGATTCGTATAAGGAAGGCCAGGTCATTTTCACATCTGAAAGAATTCAGGATATTGAAGCAGGGCAGAAGGGCCATATCGAGGCTATAGATAAGGACACGAACAGTATCACAGTTACATTTAAAGACAACGAAATAGACATAAATATTAATACCCATCATGACAGTTTCAGCGCGTTCAACTTGAAGGAACTACAATTCAGCGAGGGAGATCAAATTGTTTTTCTGAAAAATGACGGAAAGCTGGAAATCCAAAACGGCACCCAAGGGGTCATTAAAGATATTGACGAAAGAGGAAATGCGATCATAAAAACAGATGAAGGCAAAGATGTCAGGCTGAATATCGAATATGACCACATGCGAGAAAAGGGCGACCACACCTGTAACTATTCACACATAACCCACGCCTATGCCGTTACCGAAATGAAAGCTCAGGGTGACACGTATGAGCATGTTATTTGGTCACCTGATACACATAATGAGCAGTCAGTTAACTACAACGCTTTTGATGTTTCAGCTACCAGGGCAACCCATGACTTTGAAATTTATACAGACAACAAGGAAGCGCTTACGGAGCTTGTGAGAGAGGAACAGTTTAAATCTTCAACTCTCGACTATGAATCAAAGGAAATTACTGAAACAGCAGACATCCAAAGTGAACATCATCAGGAATTATCACTCTAAATACAGAGTGAACATTAAAAAGAGGAGGTCGCATTATGAAAAAAACAAAGGCCGATGAACTGAGAGAAAGGGCAAAGGAGTTGATGCAGAAAGCGGCCAAGTTTGAGGAAAGAAAAAACCTTGAATTAGGCAAGTTGGTCAGGAAATATCACAGCATCAATTTCAAGAATTTCGATCTTGCTGCGTTTAAAACGGAAGTGTCCACAATTTTAGAAAGTTAAAAAACAGAGAAATGGTAAAAGTAAAGACTACTCATATTTACAGTATTGCTCGTATACCTACACACCCCACGCCATTAAAAATGGGATTAAGGAGTATACCGGAGGGCCTGCGAAATCTTATCCGTGCAGGACGATCAATGATTCTGAAGGTATACGAGCGAGGTTTACTGGAAGGTCAAACTATGCTGATCAGATAAAGCATTATCAAGAAACAGGCACGGTATACCGACTTTGTAATGTTTCGATGATAGAGGGTTTACCTCAAATCAGAAAAAGTTTGTTTAAAGGCAGGGAGAGGAGCATATGAAGAATACAGATTATCCCAAATCAAAGACAGTCAGTTTCAAGGTGTCTCCATCTGATTATGAAAGCCTTAAAAAGGCGGCAGTTGATCACGGAGATAACGTATCGAAGTATTGCAGACAGCATGTCTTGTCGACACTATCTCAAAACGATTATTTTGAAAAACTGGAGAAGTCCTTGAGAAAGATTTTTTATCAAGCATTCAGGGTAAATTGTGCAATTAATGCATTAGCACAAAACCAATTTAAAGATAAGGGCTATTCTCAGTTTCTGCAAGAGGTAGAGAAACAAATTGAAAACTATAAAAGCAAAAAGGAGGAACAATAATGAAAGACGTTTACAAAAAATACCTACTTGTTAGAAATGCTGTAGTGATGAACTGTGGAATGCTGAAAACGATATGCTTGATCCTGTTAATATTGCATTTGTTAGCCATTGCATCGTATGGCTATAACATTTTGAACAAACAGGCGGAATGTGTAGGGAGCCTCTCATTAATGACCTTGAAATATTGGTGGTTCGAATTTCATTTACTCCCTCTATTTGAACCTAAGACAGTTAACCTTGCTGTCTGTAATGCTAGCTCAGAGGTAACGCTTGAACAATTCAATTTATTCTATACACAGGATCTGTGGCCCTATATAAATTTGAGACTGCAAAAGATTATGACCTTCATAAAATGGTCCTTTATGATATGGCTACTTTTCCCGGCTGCACTCTTGTATTTTGCAGTAAAAAGCAAAGAGCTGAAGGACAAAATACATATCAGAGGGCCTCAGTTAATCAGTATCAAAGAATTACACAAGAAAATAAAGCGTAAATTTGGTAAAGATGTGCAACTGCCATTGTGTACTTTTAAGCGGGGGCACAGATCTTCTGTGCTGCAAATGCCTGTTTCGTTTGAGAATCGCATGACAGGAGTAATAGGAGGAGGTGGAACCGGTAAAACCTCAAACTCACTTTCTCCGATTACAGAGAGATTACTTGAACGGCAGGCTAAAGAAAAAAGCTGTGTAATTATATATGCATATAAAGAGTACTTGTCAGAATTTTATGATCCGTCCAGGGGACATATCCTTTTGAACCCACTAGACAAGCGGTCAGTAGAAAATAAGGCCACATGCTGGACACTGTTTAACGACATTAGGTCTGTTCTCGATATAGACGCTAATGCCTCTTCGATAATCCCCCTAAGTAGAGATGAAAAATCCAAATTTTGGGATACGGCGTCACGGCAAGTTCTGAGCGGCGGATTGCATGGAGCTGTAAAGCATGGTCTCCGTTCGAACAAGAAACTCTGGGATATATTTACAGCCCCCACTGAAGAACTGGTCAAATTCTTAAAAGACGTTCCGGAGGCAAGATTGGCCTTGAAACATTTGCATGATCCTAAGAGTTCGCGTCTTGCAAATGACGTTATGGCTGTCCTTGCTAGTTACATCATGTGTTTTCAATATATGGCTAAGGCAGATGGTGACTTTTCAATTAATAAATTTATAAATGAGGGAGGGGTTTTATTTATAAATGGCAATGAGGCGGTTCAGGATACACTGAGGCCTTATCTTTCTACCGTAATAGACTCATTGGCCAGGACTGTGCTATCACTGCCAACAGACACAAAACGCAGAATATATTTTGTTCTCGATGAGTTTCAAACCCTAAACCCTTTGCCGTCAATAATCAAGCTTTTAAATGCTCGAAGTGTAGGATTCAGCGCATTCCTAGGTTTTCACAGCAAGGGCCAATTAAATAGCTTATATGGTGAAAACGGGGCAAATGAAATTATTAATTTTCTCAATACAAAAATAATATATCGCATGAATGAGGTTGAAAGCGCTAAGTATTTCTCAGGCATAATAGGGGAAAGAGAAGTACAAAGATTAAATGAGAGTCAGGGGGGAGGCATTAATAACCTTTCAGACCGTTTTACTCTAACCCAGCAGATAGAAAAAGAGACTCTTATTATGCCTTCAGAACTGACTCACATGCCCGATTACGACTGTGTAATTCAGTTGCCTGGTTTTGACCCCTGCAAAGTGGAACACAAGAATTTCAAAGAGTATCCGAGGAGAAATGCTCATTTTGTGTTGCGAGACGATCTTGCACTGGAATCAATTAAGCAAGAGACGGCCAGTGTGAAAATTCTTAAAAAAGAAATTATCAATGAGTACGAGCTTCCCGAATTAAAACAAGATAGCCTGCCACTACTTATTGATCCTGACAGGGAGATGGATATTTGAAAATAAGTGAATATTCGATTTTCAGTGTTTCTTTTTATGCCTTTTCAACGGAATTATGCTGCAATTTTGCTATAGTGGGAAAAGCCTTAAATTGCTATATCTATCCACTTAAATGATATATATCATTTGGCCTGTATAACGGCAAAAAGTTTTTTGTTTATAGGGTTAGAAGTTGTTGCTATTGTAATCTTGCTTGTTCTGGACTTTTTCGAACTATTTGCCGCAACGGAATAACTTACCGTTCCATTGCCTGTACCATTGCCAGAGGTTATCGTAATCCAAGTAGCCTTAGCAGCAGTTGTTGCTGTCCATCCACAGCCAGTGGGAATAACCACATCGAAGCTATCAGTTCCGGTAATGTTAGTAAAGGAATTCTTTGTTTTAGATACAGAAGTTATTTTGCAGACCATGCCTTTTTGTGTAACGGTAAATGTCTTGCTCTCTATAGTTATCTTGCCTGTTCTTGAATTCGTACTCGTATTTGCTAAGATAGAGTAATTTATCCTCCCTCTTCCAGTTCCGCTACTGCTTGAGGTTATAGTAAGCCAGTCAGAATCGCTTGACGCTGTCCAGGTGCATGCAGATTTTGTTGCAATGCTTACAAAACCTGTGCTGCTTGATGCCGTAACCGTTTTTTTAGTTGAAGATACGGTATTCGTGCATGTTGAATTAGACCCTTGAGTTTTGTTAAAAGTGGCGGTTACGGCTTTGGCTGCGCTCATTGTTACGGAACAAGTGCCCGATCCTGAACAATCACCACTCCAACCTGTAAAGGTATAGCCGGAGCCAACAATAGCAGTTAACGTTACGACAGCGCCATTGCTATAGTGTGCAGTGCCTGTATTGCTACTCCAAATTATAGAGCCTGCGCTTGCAGAAACATCTCCGCTCCCTGATTTTGTAACGGTAAGAGTGTATTGAGTTGTATCGTCGCCGCCGGTTG
>Ga0209211_10004475_pt1 | contig 21662 bp, 26 predicted proteins | sample RifGroA2_FD_183992 | JGI IMG/M metagenome (GOLD analysis project Ga0209211, IMG submission 183992) | Groundwater microbial communities from Rifle, Colorado, USA - Groundwater A2 (SPAdes) (version 2) | ecosystem: Environmental > Aquatic > Deep subsurface > Groundwater | place: Rifle, Colorado...
TAACATAAAAGAAAAATGTGACGCTGTGATAGATACATGTGCATTCATCGGCTCTCAAACCAGTCGGGCTATAGAAGAATTGAAATTTGATTATTTTTTAAATTTTGGCACCAGTGCTTCGTATCAAAAAACTGAGATATTTCCGCTTGCAGAGGAATCTCCGATAGGCGATTGGCCTGCGTTTGGTGACTACAATAAGGGCAAGGTGGCATGTGAACGCGTTTTAGAAAAGAGCGGAATTAAATGTGGGACAATCCGCCCTGCGTATATTCTGGGTCCCAAGAATTATTGCGATCGGGAAAATTTTATTTACTCAAGGATAATAAAAAAAATACCTTTGATACTACCGGGAAATGGACTTGGCGTCACACAGTTTGTGTTTGTTGACGAAGTGGCGCTGGCAATTGTTGCACTGGTCGAGCATAGGGCACAGGGGGCATTTAATATCGCGGGCGACCAGATCATTACGAATACCGGTTTGGTAGGAGAAATGGGAAAAATTGTCGGTAAAGAACCGATTATTCAGTTAAATCCAGATGCTATTGGTCTTAACTTCAAAGAGGAAGAGTTTCCTTTTGATAACGAAAACTTAATTGTTTCCAATGATAAGATCAAAAAATATGGTATTGAATTTATACCATTGATTGATGGGCTACGAAGGGATTATAAAAATTTCTATCAAAAAAAACAGTCCAAATTACCCGGGCCGCTATAGAAAAAGCTATACAGCTTTATTTCTCTGGTCTGACCCTCTTGACTGTGGTATATAAAAAGTATATACTTCGTATATATGAATACAGCCGTCATCAATGTCAAACTTAATCCAGATTTAAAAGTTCAGGCCCAGAATGTAGCTCAAGAATTAGGGTTGAGTCTTAGTTCATTAGTGAACGCTTGTTTGAAACAAGTGGTGCGGGCGCGTACGGTGACGTTAAGAGCGGCAGAAGTACCGACTGACTATATGATAAAAACACTGGATAAATCGAAGAAGGATAAGCGTGAAGGAAAAATTATATCTTTTAAGAATAACGATGAGGTGCTTGACTATATAGATACTCTCATCACCAATGACAAAAAATCCCGTAAGAATTGATTTTTCAAAAAGCTTTGACAAACAGCTAAGGAAAGCACCGGTCAAAATCAAAATTGCTTTCCGGAAGCGATTAAGTCTTTTTCTCCGGTATCAACATCACCCGTTGCTGAATAATCATAGCCTAATTGGTAAACTTACTGGCTTAAGGAGTATAAATATTACCGGCGATTGGCGGGCTATTTATTCCATAGAGATGAAGAAAAACAAGGAATACACCGTTCTCTTCGAAATGTTAGGAACCCATAGTCAGTTGTATAAATAAATTAAATCACATATATTGTTTATAGAGAGCCGCATCCACACTTGTCTACAGTCTACACACACCAGGTGTGTGTAGAAAATATATGTCCATCAAAACACTCGTTACTGCTGACGATTTTGGTTTCAGTAAAAGTATTAATAGAGCTATGTTTGAGGCGTACGAACAATCAAGGGTTTCAGAACTGTCGCTGATGGTAGATTCCTACGGAACTGATGAAGCCGTATCTTATATTCGACAAAATAATATTCAAAACGTTGGACTGCATTTTTCGCTTTACCGTTTATCCAAAGGTGGCAAAATTCTTCAGGGCAACGACTATGACCGCATTTTAAAGGAGTGGACGAAGGAACAATTAGAGGGCGCTTTTGATGAAGAAATTGAGTTATTTCGGAAAAAAGTTGGTTTCTCTCCAAAACACGTGATTGGCCATAAACAAATTGCGCTCCATACCAAACTTGTTGAACATGTTGCTCATTATTGCACAGCAAATAATTGTTATGCGAGAAAAGAGGTTATACATAAGACACTTCAACCAGCTGAAATACCAAGAGGATTAAACATTAGTAGGACCGTTGATAGGATATTTGCTTACCACTGGGGGACTCCTGAAGAAATGTACAGCGAGTATAAAAAAGATGTAGAAGAAGCAAAAAGAGACAGCCACCTTTATTCAATTGAATTTATGTTTCATCCCGGATATGCGGGAGAATTTGAGAAAAACCTCACATCTTTCATTAAGCAAAGAATTGATGATATCCATTTTCTCCTTTCCCCTGACTTTTTAAAATTAATGAAAGAAGAAGAGCTTCAGTTGGTTTCTTCCGGAGAAATATAAAATATGAGATTTAGCTTCGCAAGGCGTCGCCTTGCGAAGCTAAATATTTTATCCTACCTGGTGAGTACCGAAAAGTTGTTTTCGGACCCGATCTTCATCCTTTTTTCCCAAAAGATCGATGTCTGATTGTTTAAGAATACTGCCCAATTCATTAGTAATATTTTTTTGTTGAAGCAATAAGAGAATTGTTTCTTCGCTATCATCTCCTGCGATTCTGTTGATATTTACTTTTCCGCATTCCATACACCTGTGGACAATCATCAATTCGCCCTGTCTTACTTTTCCATATTTATCAAATCCTTCATGTTTAAACGTCAATCCGATTGGTGTCATTTCAGCTTGGCACATTGATTTTCTATCTCCGGATTTCTCCTTATCGACATGCTTTGACCAGAGGCAATACGGGCAGTGGTTTCGATGCGCCGTGCCGATAGCTCCACTGCCCACAACTTGCCATTGACAGTGGATACAGGGAAATGATGGATTAACAGATTTCATTAAACAATGTTTTAATCAGACCAATAAGCCAATCAGACCAATAAATGGTTGAATGTTTAAATTATATAATTCAGATATTCATTGGTATATTGGTCGGATTGGTCGGATTTATTTCATTGAGCATTACTCATACCTGATTGCCTCAATGGGTGAGAGGTCAGCTGCTTTTTTAGCAGGCATGACCCCAAAAACGATACCGACTCCGGAAGATACGCCAAGAGCAATAAGGATCGTTGGAAGGTCAATGTATGCAGGGAATAGTGTTTGGAGAGCCAGTACGCCTATGCCTGCCACCAGAAGGCCCAATACTCCGCCGATGCCGGATAAAAGGACGGCTTCAGCCAAAAATTGCCAGAGGATGTCGTATTTTTTTGCTCCGATTGCCCGCCGTATGCCGATTTCCCTGATGCGTTCAACAACGCTGACATACATGATGTTCATGATGCCGACCCCTCCGACAACGAGCGATATTGCAGCAATGCCGATCAGGACGGAATTAAGGATATTGAAAATAGAATTAATCGTATTGAGGATTTCCGTCTGCTCGATAATTGAGACTTCATCCTTTTTATACCGTTTAAGAAGGGCCTTTGTTGCCTCTTCTTTAATTGAAGGAATGACTGTTTCGTCTGCGGCTTTTATATAAATCATCATATATTTTTTTGTCGGATTAAACGACCATGCTGCGGTATGGGGCATATATATGTGCTCATCAACGCTTGGAGTCCCTAATCCGCCGCCGCCTTTTGCTTTTACCACACCCACTACTTTATACGCCTGACCGTAAATTTTTGCGGTTTTTCCAAGAGCGTTTGAGGCAGACCCGAATATTTTTTCAGCTACTTTTGGTCCGATGACAATTTTTTTACTGCCCTTCTCCACATCGCTTTTCGTAAAAGGGACTCCATATTCGACGTCCAGAGACATGACGTCAAACACTTCAGCGGTGGAAGCGGCAAATTCAAACGTTTTTGTATCGATGGATCCTTGTACCCGGGAAACTTTAGAATAAAAAGGAACAACCGCAGTGACATTTCTTACTTTTTTGAGCGTCCGGACATCTTTATCATCCAATCGAATTTCAGAGTTGCCCGGGCCGCCGCGGGACATAGTTTCCATGGTACCCGGCATAGCGTAGAGGACATTGGTTCCCAGACTCTCGAATTGCTGTTTGATGTAGGCTTTCAGTCCGAGCCCAAGGGCAATGAGAAGAACTACAGATGCAACCCCGATGAGAATCCCCAAAGATGTGAGGAGCGTCCGCAGTTTATTTCTGTAAAAATCTTCAAACGCAGATTTAAGAATAAAAAGAAAATAGGTCATAACGAGTTTGTTTTGTCATTCCGGCCAATCCGTCAGCTGGCGGAGTGAGCTGGAATCTCGTGATTCAATTAGATTCCCGCTTTCGCGGGAATGACTAACGTATTACGCTTGTACAATTTGTCCGTCTCTAATTTGAACCTTCCGTTTTGTTCGGTCTGCAATATCTTTTTCATGTGTAATAATAACGACAGTAACCCCCTCTTCTTTATTGAGTTTTTCCAATAGGTTCATGATGGCGTCTCCGGTTTTACTGTCCAGGTTGCCGGTCGGTTCATCAGCCAGCACCAGTTTCGGATTCATGACAAGGGCTCTGGCGATAGCAACCCGTTGTTGTTGTCCTCCGGAAATTTTATTCGGAAATGAGCGGATTTTACTTTCCAGTCCAAAATCTTTGAGAAGTTTAAACGCCCGTTCACGAGGATGAAACGACAACGGACGTTTAGTGTAAATGGTTGGAAGGAGGACATTTTCAAGAACAGTCAGTTTGTTGATAAGATTGAACTGCTGAAATACAAATCCGATAAACTCATTGCGTGCCAGCGAGAGTTGATTATCCGTATACGTTGAGACGTCGATGTTATCGATAAGCACGTTTCCTTTACTGGGAAGGTCCAGAAGCCCCATGATGTGCATAAGCGTGGATTTTCCCGAACCGGAAGGACCAAGAATTGCAGAGTACTCACCCTTTTTTATATCCAAAGACACATTGTTGAGCGCGAAAAATTTCTCACCGTCAATAGGATATTCTTTATAGACATGCTGGAGTTTAATCATAAATGACGTCGCCCTCTGCCAAACCACCCGTTATTTCCACCGCAGTATCGGACTCTATTCCCGTTTCCACATACATTTTTTCTTTCTTAGTCCCTGTTAATTTTGTGACATATTTTTTGTCCTTTTCTGTTTTGAGAAACGAAAGGGGGATTGACAGGACATCAGGTTTCTCCAGTATTGTAAATGTTGCATCGCCGGTCATACCGATTCTGTATTTTGTGTGACTTTCATCGTTGAGCGGGTATACTATTTTCACCTCATAGACCGTGTTGGTTTCTCCGCTTTTGGGGATAAAAGCGATATTTTGTACGGTTCCTATAACTTTTTCATCAGGATAGGAGTCGAAGATAATTTGGGCTGACATGCTGGACGTGAGTTTTGTAACTTCTGTTTGGTCAGGAAGAAGAGAAAAGTAGAGAGAATCGGGATTGATGACCTCAAATTCCGCCTGCGTTGCGGTGGCATATACTCCTGCAACTGGGGCTGCTACTTTTGTCACAATACCGTTAATGGGAGAAGTGAGAGTGGTATATTTGAGTAAAATATCCTTCAGTTCTACATCCAGGACGGCATTATTCAGATCAAATTGAGCTTGTTCTAAAGCTCTGTCGATTTCATTCCGTTGATCCCACGTCAGCCCCCAGTATTTTTGGGCCGGTTGTCTGTACTCATCCTTCTCCTGTTCAAAATCCCACCGGGTATCCAAATAGGTATTCAGATATTTTTCAAGATTTTTCTTCTGTTCTTTCTGATCCAGTGTTGCAATAAGTTGATACTTTTTTACAAAATCACCTTCTTTGACACCGATCCATGAGATAAGGCCTGAGGATTGAAACCGCGGTGTTATCTTTTCTTCCGCATCAAGTTCTCCGGAGATCGTAAGGGTTTCTTTGATAGTATCCCGTTTGACTGTATGGGTCAGAGGTTTTTTAGCTTTTGATGACCCGTTGGAATTTTCCTGTTTTGGGATAATGACGAATTTCCATACGATAACTCCAATTGCTATGCCGATAAGGAAGAACCACATGATTTTATTGCGGAACAATGCTCTCATAGCTGTATAGTATATAGTTTTTTGTTCTTGACAAACAGAGGGAATTTCTGTCAAACTAAGGGCCTTATGAAAAAACAAACACCGAAGAAAAAAAATATTGTCGGAATACTTATTGCGCTTGTTTTTATCGGGTCTCTTGTAGGAGTGGGGATGCTGAAAAAAAACCGGGATCAGATGGTGAGCGCAAAGGCAAAAATTATTCCGGAAATCATACAGAAACTTGATCCGTCCGTGAAGTTGAAAGAAGTGGCGGGTTTGAAAGAAGAAAGCGGTATCTTTGTATTTGACCTTAAACTTGAAGTACAGGGGAAAGAACAGAAATTTATCTCCTATATGAGCAAGGACGGAAAATACTTTTTTACAGGAGGTATCAAAGTATCGGATCTTGATAAACAACCTGATGTCAAAGGGGCGGAAGAACAAAGAAAACCTCTGACCTGTACCGATGTCAAAAAAGCAGATGTTGCGAATCTGACGGCATTTGTCGTTGCAGACTGTCCGTACGGTTTGCAGATGCAGAGACTTATGAAAGTAGCCATAGCTGAAAATCAGGACCTCGGGAAATATTTTGCAGTGAAATATATCGGAAGCATTGAGAACGGCAAAATAACTTCTATGCATGGAGATAAAGAGGCACAGGAAAATTTACGGCAGATGTGTATTCGGGAAGAACAAAAAGATCTGTATTGGCCGTATATTTCCTGCTATATGAAAGAAGGAAAATCCGCAGAATGTCTGAATGAAGCGGGGGTAAATCAGACATTGCTTCAGACGTGTGTCAACGACGCACAAAAGGGACTCGCCTACGCTCAAAAAGACTTTGACGCAGCCAAAAAATTCAACGTGAGCGGATCACCCACGCTGGTAATCAATGACATGGTGGTATCGGAATTTGATTTCGGAGGAAGAAATGTTGATGCACTCAAGCAACTCGTCTGCTGCGGATCAAACGCAACGTTGGAATTTTGCGGTAAAACACTCTCAAAAGATGACGTAGCTACTTCATACTCATTGACTGATAAAGGTCAGGTAGCAGGGAGCGCGTCGGCCAACTGCGCACCGACACAGTAACGATCAAAACAATTGCACCTCAGAATTTTTGCCTCGCGGAGTTTTCTTAAGATGTTTATATGCTTGGTCGGTTGCGATCCTTCCCCTTGTTGTCCTTTTAATAAGTCCGGTTTGGAGAAGGTACGGTTCAATAACTTCCTCAATGGTTCCGATATCTTCCGATAAAGCCGCTGCCAGTGTCTCAATACCAATAGGACCCCCGTCATGTTTTTCAATCATGATACGAAGATATCGCCTGTCAGAATCATCAAGACCCAAATGGTCGATATCAAGCATGGATAGGGAATCGGTAAGAATGTCTTCTGATATTTCGTGAACATCCCTTACCTCTGCTACGTCCCGGACCCTTTTGAGGAGCCGCAGGGCTATGCGGGGTGTTCCCCGTGAACGTTCAGCCAATATTTTTCGTACCTGAGGCTTGATATTTATGTGGAGTTTTTTTGAAGCCCGCTCTATGATTTCTTCTAATTCCTTCGGTTGATAGAAGGATAACCGGAGAATAACGCCAAAACGGTCCCGCATAGGTCCTGATAAAAGTCCTGCCCGTGTGGTGGCTCCGATAATCGTAAACGGAGGAAGATCCAGGCGGAGTGTGCGTGCTGACGGGCCTTTGCCCAGTACAATATCGAGTGCGTACTCTTCCATAGCAGGATAGAGTGTTTCTTCTACTACTTTATTTAATCGGTGAATTTCATCAATAAACAGAATATCCTTCGGAGACAAATTAGTTAGAATAGCAGCCAAATCTCCGGCCCGCTCGATAGCAGGACCTGACGTAATTTTTACATTCACTCCCAATTCTTTTCCGATAAGGTGCGCAAGCGTTGTTTTTCCCAAACCCGGCGGTCCGTACAAAAGGATGTGTTCGATAGCTTCTTCTCTTTTTTTGGACGCATCAATCGTCACCCGCAGACTTTTTTTTACCTGAACCTGTCCTGCGAATTCATTCCAGGAGGATGCCCGAAGCGAGGTGAACAGTTTTTCTTCTTCAGGTGATTCTCCTCCTGAAGATACGACTGTTTCAGTGACAGCAGGATGAATAGTTTTTTGGTTTTTCATGCCCTTTTTCCTAATTGTTTGAGGCAGTACCGGATTTTTTGCTCAAGTGCCTCAATATCAGTCGGAATTGTCTGGATAGCGCGAATTGCCTCGCTTTTTATAAAACCCATAGAAACAAGAGCTTCCAGGATTTCTTTAGTTTCTGAAGACGTATGCTCTGTCAGATCAAGATCGCTTATGCTTCCGAGTTTTTGCTTGAGTTCAATAATAATTTTCTGGGCATTTTTTTTGCCGAGTCTCGGAATGGTCGTAAAAAAATCAACATCCGACTGTTGGACTGCCTGGGTCACCGCCAAAACACCCCGGTCAATGATGGCAAGAGCGGTTTTGGGTCCAATACCTGATACGGTTAACAAAAGTTTAAAAAGGTGGAGTTCCTGGGTAGTCGGGAATCCGAAAAGATCAAACACATCATCCCGTATGTGGGTGTGGATAAACAAAAACGCATCCGTATCGGTTTTTGTTTTTTCCAGGAACCGATTCGTTACAAAAACAGTGTAACCGACATCTCCTGCAAATAGGATAACGGAATTTTGGGATTTTGAAAATATTTTTCCCCTTAATGCTCCAATCATATTGTTTCTTTACTTTTTGAGATTTGAGTTTTGAGATTTGAGATTTTCATTTGTATATGCATGCGTTGCGGCTATTGCCAATGCATCCGTCGTATCATCAATTTCCGGCGTTTTTTTTAAGCGGAGAATCTGGACAATCATTTTTTCCACTTGTTTTTTATCCGCATGCCCGTCCCCTGTTATGGTCCGTTTAACGGCAAGCGGTGTATAGGATACCACAGAAACACGTTTTTGAGCAGCTGAAAGCAGTATAACACCCCGTGCTTCACCCACCGAAATAGCGGTTTTTGCATTTGCCGCAAAAAACAGGTCTTCAACGCTCATGATATCCGGCTGATACTTTGTAAAAACAGATAGCATCGCATCATAAAGGCTTTTAAGCCGCATTTCTTTTTGAATTTCTTTGGGGGTCGAGATGAGTCCGTATGCAATAACAGTCAGATCGGGTTTGGTATTTTTGATAATTCCCCAACCGATGCGCGCAACACCGGGATCGATGCCTAAGATAACCATAATTATTTATATATGTTCGCAAACTATATCCTTTTTTTCTTGGCGCCGCGATTACGCGGCATCAACAGCTAGTAAACTCACTTCATTCGTTAACTATCTGTAGACCCGCAATTCCCTGCCTGCTGGCAGGCAGGGCTTGTAGATTTCGCGAAAAAAAGCACATAGTTTGCTCCCTCATTAGAAATTCTTTAATAATTGTAGTGTTTGTCCTTTTATTTTTATTATAAGGAAGGTATACTGTTGAGGCTATGATACCACAATTTATCGGATCATTTGTTCTTGCCTCTGTCGTTCTTGTCGGCGGAAGTCTGCTGTGGCCAAAAATTATGAAACAGGAACGCCCTGAAGTTCTTCAGGCAGTGCATGACAAGGTGGTAGAAACGGACATAGGAAAGAAAGCAGAGGAAGTGTTGGGAACTGTCGATGTTCCGCAGAATGCCGGACAAGCAGCAGCGTCCCTTTCATCCCAAGTGGTATCTCAGGTGGGAAGCGTTATACAGAAGAAAACCGAGGAAATCGTAACGCACCGCGTCATTGAAGAAGTGGTAAAGCGATTCGAAACATTGCCGGCCCAGGAAAAAGAAGAAGTAAAATCGGTTATCTGTAAACCAGGCCAATAACAAAAGCTATATGAACTGTCATTGCGAGCTATTCTTATAGCGAAGCAATCTTTATAATAGAGATCGCTTCGTCTCCCGACGTGACGTCGGGATCCTCGCGATGACAATGTATGTAAATCTCGATAATAAAATAAATCTATGGATGAAGATCTGATAACGCGTGCAAAAACTATCATTGAAAAATTAAACGCTGATCAAAAGAGACAGACGATCAGGGAATTGGAACGAGAAACCCTAAAGCCGGATTTTTGGCAGGATCACATGCAGGGAGCCCGGGTTATGAAGCAGATTTCCGGTCTTCAGAAAGAAATTGAAGAAGCTGAAATGCTGGAATTATATATTCAGGAAGGAAACGCAAAAGAACTAACTAAGGAAGTTGATCGTTTGGAATTTGCCCTGTATTTAGGAGGATCGTATGACCGGTCCGATGCAATTTTTTCCATCCACTCAGGACAAGGAGGGACGGAAGCTATGGATTGGACTGCGATGCTCTATCGCATGTACAGCAGGTTTGTAGAACGGAAAGGATGGGAGAAAGATGAAATTGATTACACGCCGGGTGATGAAGCAGGTATTAAAAGCGTCACGATGACGGTATCCGGTTCCTATGCGTATGGATTACTGAAAGCCGAAAGCGGAGTGCACCGGCTTGTCCGCCAATCCCCGTTTAATGCGGATAATTTGCGTCAGACCTCTTTTGCTATGATTGAAGTTTTGCCGGTGATAACCGATGAGGGAGTGGCAGCAATAAAAGATGACGAGCTTGAATGGGATTTTTTCCGGTCAGGCGGGAAAGGCGGGCAAAATGTCAACAAAGTGTCAACCGCAGTTAGACTTCTCCATAAACCAACCGGTATTATTGTGACGTGCCAGACAGAAAGGTATCAGGGCCAAAACCGTGAGTATGCTCTCAAAATTCTCCGGTCAAAATTATGGGCATTGGAAGAAGAGAAAAGAAAAAAAGAAGAAACGAAGCTCCGCGGGGTGTACAAAACGCCCGGATGGGGAAACCAAATCCGTTCGTACGTGCTTCATCCGTATCACATGGTAAAAGATCTTCGGACTGACCATGAAACCGCTCATACGGATCGGGTGCTTGACGGAGATATTGAGGATTTCATCATGGCATACTTGAAAAAAATTTCATAAGCCGTGATAATAGATGCATATGCAAACACAGTATCGTTCTCATCAACCGGAAGTTGTAGAAAAACCTATCGTACAGCCATTGGAGAAAAAGCCGCAAAAGATGGACAAACGGACGCTTTATATAGCTCTCGGAGGCGTATTTTTGATTCTTGTTTGTGCCGGCGTCGGTACAGGATATCTTTTAGCAAGTCCAAAAGGGACTATCACGATTGCTGGACAAACAGTTTCAACTGGTGGCGGAAAAACATTCGGCAGTTCTGACACGAAAACGTTTACCGATACGGCTGTTGGCACTATAGAAAAAGACGGTATTGACGGAGAGGGGACGCACAAACTTATCCGTGAAGGCGGACCATCGCAAACCGCGTGTCTCGTATCATCAGTCTTGGATCTGGACGAATTCGCAGGAAAAAAAGTAAAAGTGGCCAGTAAAACCATGGCAGCGAAAAAATGCCCATGGCTTATGGATGTAGGACGTATTGAACTTCAGTAACAAGCAATGATTCAATTTGACCATGTATCAAAAGAATTCGGGGCCTCGTCAGTTGCCCTGTCTGACATAACCGTAGAGATCAGAGACGGTGAATTTGTTTTTCTTATCGGCGCATCCGGAGCCGGCAAAAGCACATTTTTACGCCTTATTCTTCGGGACCTTCTTCCCACCTCAGGGATCATTATTGTTGATGATTGGGATATCACCAAACTTCCCCAGTCAAAAATTCATTTGCTAAGAAGAAAAGTCGGCATGGTGTTTCAGGATTTCAAATTGCTTATAGACCGTACAATCTATGAAAATGTCGCATTAGGGCTTGAGATTTTGGGAAAATCAAAAGAAGAGACGGAAAAGGGAGTCGTGGATGTTTTGGAGTTGGTAGGATTATCGAACAAAAAAAATTCTTTCCCCTTACAACTTTCCGCAGGAGAAATGCAACGGGTGAGTATAGCCAGAGCCATTGTCGGCGGACCGAAAATTCTTCTTGCTGACGAACCGACCGGAAATCTTGACCCGGACACATCATGGGATATTATGCAGATATTGCGCGAGATTCATTCGTTGGGAACCACAGTCATAGTGGCCACGCACAATGCCGCCTTTGTCAATGAAATGAAAAAGCGGACAATTACCATAAAAAACGGGGAGATAACCAGCGACGAGGAAAAAGGCCGGTATCATCAAACCGAACGGGGCAAAGAGCATCGTCATCATCATTCTGAAGCGCATAAGGAGAAATAATATGAAACCATTAACGACATCCTGGACTCACATCAGGCGTTCTCCATACCAGGCACTTGCTGCGGTTCTTACGATGTTCCTGACGTTTTTGGTAAGCGGCGTATTCGGGCTGACGGTTGCGACGTCGTTTCTGGTCCTTCACTACTTTGAAAGCAAACCCCAGGCAACGGTATTTTTTAACGATACAGCTCAAACGCCTCAGATAGAGAGCCTGAAAGCGACTCTTGAGGCGACAGGAAAAATTGCAAACATCACGTATGTATCCAAAGATGATGCACTTGCTATCTATAAGGAACAGAATAAAAGCGATCCTTTGCTTCTTGAGATGGTGAATGCTGATATTCTCCCTGCATCTTTGGAGGTATCGGCAACTGACCCGAGGCACCTGAAAGAACTGGAACCGATTATGAAAGGCGCTCCGGGAGTTGAGGAGGTCATTTATCAAAAAGACGTGGTGGATACGCTTGTTTCCTGGACCAATGCCGTACGGCTTGTAGGAAGCGTTCTGGTTGTGCTTCTGTCCATTGATGCCATCCTTATTGTTATGACCATTATCGGCATGAAAGTTGCCATGAAGAAAGACGAAGTGGAAATACTCAAACTGATCGGCGCTTCCAAGTGGTACATCCAGCTGCCGTTTCTTTTGGAGGGGGGAATGTACGGGGTAGTCGGAAGCTTTATGGCATGGCTTGTTATGTTCATTCTTATTTTATGGTTTAGATCGTCAATTTTGTCATTTTTAGGGATTATTCCTATTATTGGCGCGGTGTTGGGCAATCTTCTTTCAGCTGCATTTTTTGGTTGTACTATTGGCTTCCTTTTTATCCTTTCTGCGCTCGGATTTCTTCTCGGAGGCATCGGAAGTTTAATTGCGCTGAAAAAGTACATAGCGTTTTAAAAAACATGCATGAAGAGTATTGTATATGTTTTTCTTATCATCATCCTTCTTTTTTATCCACTTACTTCTATCAAAGCAGATGATGTGTCTCCTGTTGATCAAAAAATTGAAGAGTTGAAGACAAAAATTTCGGAACTTCAAAATCAAGAGAATAGCCTATCAAAACAAATATCCCTATTGAATTCCAACATTGAATTAACGACGCTTCGCATTGATACGATTAAGCTTGCTATAGGAAAACTCTCCAAGGAAATTGATGAGCTTGCGGAAGAAATCGGAAGGCTTGAGGTGTTACTCACTAAACGTTTAGAACTCATGCTTCATAGAATTCCCGAGACATATAAACGACAGGTAACACCGGCATTTGGGATTTTATTGTTTAGCAGTGATGTATCGGATTTTATTTCCCGAATGAAATATTTGAATCGGGTTCAGGAGGAAGATGCTCAGCTTCTTCTACAATTAAAAGCGACCCAAAATAATTTTGGAGAACGGAAAGAAACACGGGAGAAAAAGAAAACTCAGCAGGAAACATTGAAAAAACAACAGGAAGAAGAGCAGGCAAAGCTTGAACGACAAAAAAGGGAAAAGCAAGCACTTCTGACCCAAACCAAAAATAGTGAGGCCGTTTACCAATCTCTTCTTGCTCAGGCTCTTGCAGAGAAGAATGCCATTGATAGAGCACGCATTGAAGGAGTGAAAGTTGGTCCGGTGAAAAAAGGAGACGTTATTGCACTCGTTGGCAATACTGGTTGGAATCCAGATCCAAATAAAAGTTGTTCGACAGGAAAACATTTACATTTTGAAATACAAAAAAATGGATCATGGATAGATCCTGCAGGATATCTTTCCTCAAAAACAATTTTAGATGTTCAAGATGTGGCGTCTGGAGTGAATTGGACGGTAGGAAGTGGAAGTTGGGACTGGCCTCTTCAAGATTCTATTCGTTTAACGCAGCACTTTGGTAAAACACCTTATTCGTGGCGATATCCGTATTCTGGATATATTCATACAGGATTTGACATGGTGTCGTCAAGTGATACTATCCGCGCCCCGGCTGACGGAACGCTATACTCATCAAGTGGGTTATGTGCTGGTAGCACTATCATTAAAATTAAATATATCGAACACGGAGACGGAATAACGAGTTTTTATTTGCATGTTCAATAATATCAAGGCTAAGCCTTGAATGAGTTTGAGCTGTCCATACAAGACATTTTTGATGGGGTAAAATCAGTCCATAAAGTTTAACTGTCCTCGTATGATAATCATACGATTTAGAGTATTGATATTATTCTTTTTCTTTTTCTTATTTGCACCTTCTGCTTTTGCCGTTACTTTTACCATCGAAAATCCACAAATTGATAATGAGGTTATTAATGTAACAGTTTCTCTTTCGGGACTTACGTCATCCAGTTGCGCATCGAGTTCTTGTTACCTACAGGGAGGTATAAAGGCGTCAAGTGGAGGGCAGTATTTTGGAATGACGAAAAACAGTAAAGGAGATTGGCATGCGTATCGGAGTAGTCCCGGAAAAGAAACAATTCAGAATTTGTTTTTTTCGTTTTTTCCGACAAGCGGGGCATGGTCGGGTATGCTTTCATTAAAAGTAAATCCTGATGATTTTGGTAGCTATCATGGTCCTGATCAATATTTTATGCGAGTTTGGCGTTATAGCGGGAAGTCTGATGATTATACGGATGTTGCCAATGAACTAACAGTAAATATTGTTCAACCCACATTAAGTCCTACGTTAGCTCCGACAAATACTCCGATGCCAACTAGTACTCCCACAAATACTCAGGGACCCACTTCAACCGTTACACCAACTCCAAAACCGACAAATACCTCTACTTCAAAACCGACGGAAAAGAAGACTCCTACGCCAACATCCAGTTCATTTGAGATAAGTACTTCATCCGGTCAAAATAGAGAGGAGGGAGATATTTTAGGAGCAAAAGAGGAAAATACTACAACATCATCAGCCACTATGGAGCGTGCACCATCCAAAAAAGTATTCATCATCACATTTCTTTTTATCGGCATCGGATGTGCTGGATTGTCATTAGCAATCGTCTTACGAAAGCAATTTTTCAGCTCATGATTTTTAGCTTCAAAAGGCACTTCCTTTTGAAGCTAGTTTTTGTTTTAAAGCATGAAATGAAATGAAATTGCGCAGATAGAATTATTTCTGCTACAATGGAGAAGATACATAGTATGGACAAAAAAGATCGATTTTACAAAGTATACAACAATCTTCCGTTAAATTTACGCGAAGAAGTTATTCTCGTTATTAATGATGAGCCGATTACCTGGAAAGTTGCGCGTCTTGAAATAGATGGTAATACCAACTTATCTAAAATAATTTTAGATAAGCTTGATGCTTTAAAATTCATATGAACACTCAAACTTCGGAGGTAACAGACGAAGAGATCCGAAAACTGGTTGTAGCACGGCTTCATTCATTTCCCGCCGGCCGGAAAATTTCTATCGGGAATGACGGTGAATTCACAAAAGACGAACTTATCAAAAGTGTAGAAAAAGATGATCGGATCGGTAAAAAGATCATTCAAGTCCAGCTTTCATATCTTCAATCACTGAAAGAACAACGATTTTTAGAAGAATAACTGCTTCATATGCTTATCACCCGCCCAAATCATGACGTTACCATAAACTATCTTTATTATTGGAGCCAATACATTATCAAAATCGGGAAAGCCCACAAATTAACCGTTACAGATGTTGCGGGGAGCCGGGCGAATAAAAAGGAAATTATAGGCATCATTTCTAAAACAAAACCTTCGTTTGTTTGTTTTAACGGGCATGGAGATGAGAAGACAATTTGCGGGTACGATAATGAACCGCTTATTCAGAAAAAATTAAATGAATCGATTCTTTCCGATGTGGTTGTATTTGCGCGGACCTGCCGGTCTGCAAAAGAATTGGGGCCGTCGTGTGTGAAAAAAGGAACAACAGCATATGTCGGATACACGGATGATTTTATATTTCTTACAGAAGAAGCAAAAGAATCGCGGCCGCTGACCGATAAGGTGGCAAAACTGTTTCTTGAGCCGTCCAATGACGTTGCAATTTCTTTTATAAAAGGGCATTCTGCGGGTCAGGCAAATCAGCGGTCAAAAGACTATTTTAAGAAAAACATAAAAAAATTGATGACGAGCGACACGCCAAAAGAAGATCGGGAGCTTATACCGTATCTTTTGTGGGATATGGATCATCAGGTCTGCATTGGAAACGAAAAAGCTGTTATTTAGACGTAGCTTCGCAAGGCCAGGCCTTGCGAAGCTAGTTTCAAGCTTATATGTATGTATTAACGTATTAACATGTTAACACGTTAATACGATATGACAGTTGTTATTTGATATATGAAAAAAGTCCTTCGTTATTGGCTGCCGGTGATTCTCTGGATGATCGTCATATTTTTATTTTCCAGCAGGCAAAAGATAGCCCTCACCGATTCGTATGCAGTAAGCTTTCTTGTATTTAAAACGCTTCATCTTTTTGAATATATATTTCTTTATCTTGTCAGTTTTCGGGCATTTTTTAATTCCGGATTCAGGGAAAACCAGGCATTTCTCTGGGCATTCACTCTGACAGTATTGTATGCAATGACGGACGAAATTCATCAAGCGTATGTTCCGACACGCGAAGGACGCTTGCGTGATGTTATAATTGACGGGTTAGGAGGGAGTTTCGGATGGGTAATTCTTACACAATTATTACCAAAAGCGCCCAAGAAACTAAAAGGTTTGGCCAAACACTGGCAGATTCTTTGATGGGAAAGAGGGGGAAGGAAAAAAATCAGCCTCTGGTTATTTGTCTCTCTGGAGAGTTGGGAAGCGGGAAAACCACGTTTGTTCAGGGATTTGCCAAAGGACTCGGTGTCACCTCTCGCCTATTATCCCCCACATTTATTATTGTACGACGTTATTCAGTATTAGATAAAAAAATATTTTTTTACCACGTTGACCTTTATCGGATAAAGAATACTGCAGATCTTGACGGATTAGGTTTACGTGAAATTTTTTCGGATCCGTTTGCAATTACTTGCATTGAATGGCCGGAACAATTGGGATCATTATTGCCGAAAACACGGACTGATATTATGTTTGAGGTAATTGGCGAGGAGGAAAGAAAGATTATGGTAAATTTGAGACCTTAAATTTTTAAAGCACATTACTTAAATCCCCGCCCGTCAGGGCGAGGGATGGAGTAATCCCTGTATCTTTTTTTCGGTAGGGTACAATACAGGTATGGAGTTAATCTATGCCTCACATTGTGTGTATTTTTGTGACTACCATATTGTGATTGTTACGAAATACAGAAAACCTATACTGAACGATGGAATTTTTGCCTATATGAAACTCAAGTTGGCGGAAGTGAGTGAACACTATCCCTTAATACGGTTTACAACCGTAAATCATGACATTGACCATGTGCATCTGGTGGCGAGTATTCCGCCAACGATGGGAGTTGGGAAAGCAGTAGGTATTGTGAAACAGAATACCGCCCGAGCACTGAAGCAAAAATTCCCCTTCATCAAACAGATATACTGGGGAACCGATGAAGTCTGGTCTGACGGATACTTTGTGACTACGGTAGGTGTGAATGAATTAGTAATCAAAAAATACGTTGAGAATCAAGGAAAAAAAGATACAGGGCAACTCCGTTTCGGAGTTGAATAATCATAAAAACCCCGTCCCGTAAGGGCGTGGGTTATTTATTGAAAAACTCGAAGCAACGAATAGTACTGTAGGCGGTTTCATGTGCATACGGTTTCTTGAATATTCATCAATGAAGAAACAAAAACAAACAAGCATGGTATTGTATGACTAAAATACCCGCGCTCATCCGCGGGCTTTTTTATGAACAAACATACGATAATTGAAAATAAAATTGTTAAGCATCAGGCGCTCACGTTTGATGACATTTTGCTTCTCCCCAATTACACCCAGTTCAGACGGAGAGATGTTGCTATTGGTACCGTGTTGCACCCCAAACTTGTGTTAAAACTTCCCATTGTCTCTTCTCCTATGGATACGGTGACAGAAGATATGATGGCCATAGCTCTTGCTAGACACGGGGGATTAGGCATTATTCACCGCAATATGTCGGTTTCAAAGCAGGCAGCAATGGTTGCAAAAGTCAAACAGGTCAAACCTCTTGATCGGAAACCGGCTGCAGTTGACCGAAACGGGAAACTCTTGGTGGGTGCTGCGGTTGGAGTTGGCCTGGACCTTGACGAGCGGGTTCAAGCGCTCGTCAGAGCGGGTGTTGACGTTCTCTGTGTTGACTCCAGTCACGGACACTCGAAGTTCGTTATAGACATTATTTCCTTAATACGAAAAAACCAAAGAGGACTCCCGATCATAGCCGGCAATGTTGCAACCTACGATGGTGCGCGCGCGCTTATTGACGCGGGTGCTGACATAATCCGTGTCGGCATGGGACCGGGATCAATTTGTACGACCCGAATTGTGAGCGGCATGGGAGTACCTCAGATTTCTGCAGTCGCAGCAGCAGTACGCGCGACCGAAGGATCTGGGGCAACGATTATTGCCGATGGAGGCATTCGGCAAATCGGCGATATGGCCAAAGCATTTGCCTTTGGCGCAAACGCCGTTATGCTGGGGTCTCTTTTGGGAGGATTTGACGAATCTCCGGGGAAAGTGATAACCATCAAAGGAAAAAAGTATAAATCATACCGCGGTATGGGTTCGATTGAGGCGATGAAAAAAGGTGGCGCGGAGCGCTACGAACAGGCACGGGACATGGACGACAAAAAACTTATTGCCGAAGGTGTTGAGGCGATGGTCCCGTACAAAGGCAAAGTGAGTGAATACCTGTATCAGGTGGCAGGAAGCCTTCGGACATCATTGTACTATCTTGGATCCAAAGATTGGAAAACATTTTTTGAAACATCACGGGTTATTAAAATTTCAACAGCCGGGCTTTTAGAAAGCCATCCGCATGAGGTGGCGATCGTTGATCCCGGCAAGAATTATCGACTATGATTCTCATTGTTGATTTCGGTTCGCAGACCACTCATCTTATCGGACGGAGATTGAGTGAATTGGGGATTACATCCTCCATTGTTGAACCCGAAGAAGCATTAAAAGAGATGAAAAAAAACAAACCCTCCGGTATCATATTTTCCGGCGGACCAGCCGCTGTCTATATGGCTGGGGCTCCAACGATTGATACAAAGATATTTACTGCAGGTGTACCAATTTTAGGGATTTGCTACGGACAGCAACTCATTTCTCACCTTTTAAACGGGAAAGTGAAAGCAGGAACAGTCAGAGAATACGGGCCGGCATTGCTTTATATAGAAAAATCTCCGTTATTTGCCAATATTGCCGACAGGAGTTTTCAGGTGTGGATGAGTCATGGTGATGAAGTAGTCAGGCTACCCAAAGGTTTTTTTTCAATTGCCCATTCAGAAAATATCAGGTCAGGGGCAATAGCCGATGAAGAGAAAAAAATGTATGGTGTCCAATTTCATCCGGAAGTTGCTCATACCCAGCATGGTATGGATGTGTTGAAAAATTTTACCAATATCTGCGGAGAAACTCCAATCAGTGAAGAAATAGATATTCAAACAATTGTGAAACGCATCAAAGAAACCGTCGGGAAGAAAAAAGTGATTATGGCATTTTCCGGCGGCACGGATTCCTTTGTTGCGGCGGCCTTGATTGTGAAAGCGATCGGAAAACAATTGATACCCGTGTACATTGAATCGGGGCTTATGCGGCCTCAAGCATTGATGAATGTCATACACATTTTTCCGAAGTATTTTGGATTTACGCCAAGCGTCGTACATGCGGAAAAAACATTCCTGCACCGGCTTATGGGCGTGACTGACCCGGAGACGAAACGGAAAACCATTGGGAAGCTCTATATCGAACTTTTTGAAAAAGAAGCGAAGAAGCACACCGGTGTTGCATTTCTTGCGCAAGGGACAACATACGCGGATTTTATCCACAGCAAAAGTACAAAATACGCGGCACTCATAAAATCCCACCATAATGTCGGTGGTCTACCCAAAGACATGAAATACACACTTCTTGAACCAATCAGATATTTTTATACCGATCAAGTTCGGCATATCGGTTCGGTTCTTAAACTCCCGAGGTCCGTTGTGTTTCAGCAACCGTTTCCCGGACCGGGATTTGCCGTACGTACCGTAGGAGCGGTAACGCAGGATAGAATCAGGAAAGTGAAACAGGCAGATACCATTGTTGTGGAAGAAATAGAACAGGCGGGATTGAAGGATCACATTTTTCAATACTTTGCTATCGCCACAGGAGCAAACAGTACGGCAATTAAAGGGGACGGGAGATTTTACGGTGAGGTGATTGCGGTTCGGGCGTATACCACCAAAGACAGGATGACAGCTGACTGGGCAAAGATTCCTTATGAAGTCCTCCAAAAAATTTCCACACGGATTGTCAATGAAGTGCAGGGGGTGAGTCGGGTCGTGTACGATATCACGACCAAACCTCCGGCCACTATGGAGTGGGAATAAAACGTTATCTTGTTTTTTTCATAAAAATCTCGTAGGATACGAACATGAATTTACATATAACCGATCCTGAAATAGAGAGACTTCTTTTTGCAGAGTCGAAGAGGCAGAAAAAAACGCTTACCCTTATCCCAAGCGAAAACTACGCATCAAAAGCTGTTCGGGAAGCGGTTGGATCAGTTGCGACCAATAAGTACTCAGAAGGCTATCCCGGACGCAGGTATTACAATGGGAATATCAATATTGATGCGATAGAACAAGCTGCAATTGACCGAGCTAAAAAACTGTTCAAAACACCGCATGCCAATGTCCAACCGTATTCGGGGAGTCCTGCAAATTCCGCAATTTACTTGGGACTTCTTAATCAGGGCGATACGCTTATGGGGTTGAAACTTTCCGGCGGCGGACACCTAACCCATGGTCATTTTGTGACGTTTTCCGGAAAATATTTTCGATCAGTCCAATATGATGTGGAGCAGGACGGAACTATCAATCTTGAAAAGGTCAGAGAATTAGCAAAGAAGGAAAAGCCAAAAATTATTGTCGTAGGTACAACCGCGTATCCGCGGATTTTCCATTGGGGAAAATGGGCTGAGATAGCTGATGCGGTAGGAGCATTGCTCCTGGCGGATATTTCTCACATATCCGGACTGGTTGTGGGAGGAGCGCATCCGTCACCGGTTCCCTTTGTGGATATCGTCATGACGACCACGCATAAAACGCTTCGGGGTCCGCGGGGAGCGATTATTTTAGTAACCAGGAAAGGACTGAAAAAAGATCCGAAGATGGCGGAAAAAATCGATAAAGCTGTTTTTCCGGGATTGCAGGGCGGACCGCATGAAAATATCATTGCGGGAATTGCTGTTTTACTGAAAGAAGCAGATAGTAAAAAGTTCCGGGCATACGCGCATCAGATCGTTTCCAATGCAAAAGCGCTTGCAGAAACACTTGCAAAAGAAGGATTGACATTAATTACGGGAGGTACGGACAATCACCTGATGGTTCTGGACTTGAGACCGCAGGGGGTGACGGGGAAAGACATCGCAGATACGCTTGAAACAGTCGGTATCGTCGTAAATAGAAACAGCATTCCTCATGATACCGCTTCTCCGTTTAATCCATCTGGCATACGGATCGGTACTCCTGCAGTCACGACCCGGG
>Ga0209211_10004476_pt1 | contig 21657 bp, 17 predicted proteins | sample RifGroA2_FD_183992 | JGI IMG/M metagenome (GOLD analysis project Ga0209211, IMG submission 183992) | Groundwater microbial communities from Rifle, Colorado, USA - Groundwater A2 (SPAdes) (version 2) | ecosystem: Environmental > Aquatic > Deep subsurface > Groundwater | place: Rifle, Colorado...
GCGAGCGCGGCTGTCAGGTTCCCATCTCGGGAGGAGATTTTTGTCGTGGTCGCTACAAACGATCCAATGGGATATTCACCTGGGATCGGTAACGACACCGCTTTCGCAGGGGAAGTTCTTGGTCGCGCGGGTCTCATGAAGTCGTCCGGCACTTGGTTGGAGGGGACAATCTCCGGCATGGATCGCCACGCTTTTGGATGGGTGCCTTCCACGGCATGCGTTACGCTTAGCTCGTCGGGCGCGCTTGAATATTTCGGGAGGGGGAATCTGCCACTCCCCGGATGAACTTGTGGGACATGCTGCCAGGATACTGGGAGAATCTCGGAACCCAAAAATCAGGAAGCTGGTTGAAGTCTCGCGGGAAAAGGCATCGATTCTTCAGGTGATTGCGAAGTCATTCCCCTCTGCAATGCCGTCGCGGGAATACCCAATAGCGGTGCCGGTTTCTAAGGAAATCCGAGAAAGCATGGTGAGGGAAGCGCTCAAGGATGAGCGCATCAAGATCGCCTTGGTGTCATTGGGCGAGGACGAGCAACCCGACAGACTCCGCGCGATTGCGGATCTCCGTCAGGCGAAGGCGGTTTCATGTCTGGCTGGCGCTTTGACCCATAATGACATCGCGGTGAGGATCCGGAGTGCAAAATTTCTTAGGGAGTTCAGTGATTCATTCCCCGGACACTTCCTAATGATAATTGTAGAGATGAACTCCGTTGCAGTGAGTGGTTCCGAGAATGGACGAACACACGCCATCTTTCAGCATGCCTTAGCCGAAACGTTGAACGTCCTCACCGGGGAGCATGTTTCCTTGGCGACTCAAAAGGATAGCAAGGGGATCTCTATTGAGGTCCAAGATCCCGAGGGGCTTCGACGAGGCATCTGGAGATGGTCCGCTGCGGCAAAAAAGAAGCGCGGACATTGGTGGTAGCATCTTCTCCAGAATCCCAGAGGAGTGCCGGTTAAAGAGGTTCAACTAACGCTTTCCTTCGATAGGCGGCGGGTGGGCCTGCGCCCCGGGCGGCCGGATTTCGCGAGCGGCGCAGACCACATGCAGCGACGCGAGCGTTAAGCGCGGCCGCAGGGCCGCGCGGTCCGGCCGCTCGGGGTCAGGCCCAGGCCCCGCCGCCGAACGGGGGGCAGCCGGCTTCCTCTTATCCCCCGTGGAGCGCGGTTGGACTGAAGACGGTCCGGCAACGCTTTCCTCTGACGGGCGCCGGGCGGCCATGGCCTCGGCGGCCGGATTTGCGGAGCGGCGCAGACCACATTCAGCGCCGCGAGCACCTAAGGGTCGGCCGCAGGGCCGACCCGGTCCGGCCGATGAGGCCATGGCCGCCCGGGGTCCTATATGGGGGATGGATCACCCGGGAGTTTAACAGGCGCGTAACAATTCTTTCATCCGCTGGACACAGGCCGCTGTTACACTGCCATCGTGCCGATGGGACCCCGCGGAAGTTGGGGCCCCGCGTACGGCTTTCCCCCGGCGGGGAAGCGGAGCGGATGAACACCGACGAGATACAGAACGAACTGGACCGGCTGTGGAAGCGGGTGACCTCTCCCGAGGACGCCCCCGCGTCCTTCGCGCCCGTCTCGTATGGCGACACTCCCTATTCCAACGCGCCCTCCATCACGCGCGAGGTGTCGCTGGAGGCCATCGCGCTGCTCAAGCGCCAGCACCGTGAGGAGCTTCTGCGTCTCCAGCAGTTCGTGGAGCTGAAGGAGCGGTCCTCCCGGGAGCTGGCGGAGCGGCTGGCTGCGGCCGAGCAGGAGGTCGCCAACCAGCGCCGCAAGAACATCCAGCACGAGGAACAGCTTTATCAGGAAGTGCTCGGCACCTCCAACGAGCTGGAGGCGGCGCAGCGGCAGGTCGCGGAGGCGGAGAAGCGCTTCCACGAGGAAGAAACGGTCCTGCGCTCCATCGCCGACAGCACCCGCAAGCAGCTCGCCTCGGAGACGGCCCGCTGGCGCGAGTTCGAGCGGCAGGCCGCGGAGCGGGAGCAGGAGTATCTCCTGCAGATCCGGTCCCTGGAGGCCCGGAGCGAGAAGGCGCAGGAGGATTCGGCCAGGAACGAAGGGTCCGCCCGGCGGGCCACGGGGGAGCTCCAGGAGGCCAAGGGCGCCATCGAGGGCGCCCTCGGCGAGCTCCTTAAGGAGCGCCACGAGCGGGAGACCGCGGACGCGGAGCGGGACAAGGCCCTGTCCCGGGTCAAGGAAGTCGAGGAGCACGTCCGGGAGCTCCAGAACCTCTGGCAGGAGGAGCGGGCGCAGTGGCAGGAGCTGTGGGACCGCGAGCGCTCCACTTGGGAGAGTCAGCGCCAGCAGTTCGCGGCCTGGGAGGAGAAGGTCCGCAAGGACCGGGAATCGTTCCATTCGAACCTCCAGAACATGGAAGAGCGGGAGACCCGGCACGCACAGCAGATGGGCGACCTCATCCGCAACGCCACCGACGCCGGTGAGAAGGTGACCACCTTGCTCCAGCGCGCCGGGAAGGAGGCGAAAGAGGCCATCGCGCTCCGCGCGAGTCTTCCCGAGCGGGTCCGGAAGATGACCTGGCGGCAGGGGCTCCTGGCCGGCCTGGCGGTGCTGACCCTCGCGTCGGCGTATCCCATCTGGATGCGCTTCCATCGGCTCGAGTTCGTGCTCGCGGCCTCCCACGCGCTGCCCCTGGCGGGACCCACGGGGATGGCCTATGAAGGCAACTCGCTGTGGCTCTCCCAGTGGAACGGGGATCTCGTCTCCGTGGACCCGCGCGACCCCGCCCAGACGCTCCGGCGCCTGAAGAGCGCGGAGCCCGCCCCCTATCATCCGGTCGCCCTGGCCGTGTTCGGGGACGCGCTGTATTCCCTGGACTCCGCGCAGGGCCGCATCCTCCGCCACCCTCTCCTGCAGCCCGACAAGGTGCAGCTGCGCTGGCCGAGCCCCGGGCCCGCGCCGCTCGTGCTGACCCATGACGGACAGAACCTCTGGTCTTACGACGCGGCCACGCACCAGGTCTACCGGCATCTGGGCGAGGGGCCCCAATCCCAGACCGAGGCCTACCGTCTCCCCATGGACGTGCTCCCCAGCGCCATGGGCTGGCTGAAGGACGAGCTCTTCCTCTACGACGCCAAGGGGAAGCAGTTCCTGCTGCTGCGCAGGAACGGCAAGTCCCTGGAGCTCGTCCGCTCCCGGGCGATGGAGGAGCCGGTCCAGGCCCTGGTCCTGTTCACCCGGACGGCGGCGGGAAAAGGGGAGCAGGCGGAGCTGTGGACCCTTTCCGTCCCCGCTTCGGGCGGACCCGCCTTGAGGAAGTATCATGTCCTGCGCTAGCTTCCGGTTTTGTTATGATTTCGAAGCGCAACACTTTCTTTACGTTCGGGTAACAAATTCGACACCGCTCCGGGGTAAAATCAGCTTGGGAGGCCTCTGAACCTCCCCATTCCATGATGACCTGCGATATCCGCCGGGTCTTGTCGGTCGCTTTACTGCTCCTCGCGGGGGCCGCGACGCAGGTCTGCGCGCAGCAGGTGTTCGTCAGCCGCCTGTGGGCGCACTACAAGAACGCCAACTGCACCGTCGATCCCACCAAGCACCAGATCAACTGCGACGACGGCGCCGGCGGCATCCCGCGCGACCCGACCACGGGCAACATCTCCAACCAGCCCAACATCGAGTTCGATCAGCTCCCCCCTTCCGGCGTCTTCACGGACTGCGAGAACAAGACGAATTTCCCGCAGGGCACCAACCTGCGCAATTTCTGCAACGAGAAGGTCTTCCTCTGCATGCAGGTGGGCTGGTCCAACACGGAGTCCGGCGCCACCAACCTGGCCCTGGACTACATCAATTTCGAGGTGTTCAAGTTCAAGGACGGGACGAACCCCCTCGACACCGGATCGGCGCCGCCGCTGCGCACGTTCTACATCGACAGCCCCGGCGTCATTCCCGCCGACACGACCTCGGAAGACCCGGGCATGGCCCTGCCCGCCGCCTGCGTGATGTGGGACGGTTCCATCAACATCGAGGGCGAGTTCGGCAAGTCCAACGGCCAGTACGGCTTCCGCGCCACGGTGGAGACGAACCAGCTCACCGCGCAGGGCAACGTGAAGATCACGCAGACCCGGGCCTATCCCGGCGGCTGGACCGAGGACGTCGACGGGCTCGAGGTGGATCAGAAGCCGGTCACGGTGGACGTCGTCAACATCCACACGGTCCGCAGCACCCCTACCGTGGTGGGCTCGCTCACGGGGGTGGCGGCCCAGCCCTACAACATCACCTATCGTCTCGCCAAGGACGCTACGATGTACCTCACCATCCAGCAGACCGACCCGGGCCTCACCAACCCGACCGTGCGCTGGGTCGTCCCCGGGCAGCCCCGCGTCGGGGAAGGGATCCCCAACGGGACGCTCCGCAACGGCGATTCCTGGGACGGCCGCTACGAGAACGGCAACCTGGCGCCTCCCGGGGTCTACCTCGCCTCCCTGCAGGCCTACGTGGTCGACCAGTTCGGCGCGGACCTGAGCATCGCGGTGACCCGCCAACTCGCCCTGGACACCCTGCAGATCACCGATATCCGGGTGCAGCCCCTGGCGGAGCAGTCCACCTCCCTGGCGGTCCTGAGCTATTTCCTCACCGAGCCGGCGACGGTCTACGTGGACATCTATCCCCCGGGAACGCAGTTCCGCACGGGCCTCAACAACGTCAACAACAACGCGACGCATCCCGACCTCGACCCGGCGACGAACGGGGGGGTGACCAAGCAGTTCGCCCCCTGCCTCTACTCTCTCAACGCGGACACGGACTGTTCCGACCCCGGAGAGGTCCCGGCGCCGTTGATCCGCCATCTGGAAGAATTCCAGGATTACCGGAAGAGCGTCATCACCTTCTGGGACGGCCGGGACACGAGCGGGAAGATCATGGCGGACGGAGACTACATCTTCCTGGTTTACGCGGCGCTGCCCTCCGCCAACGGCTTCGCCTTCACGGCCCCGGCCGTCAATCAGCAGGACCGGCGCATCTGGTCCACCAACGCCAAGAGCGGCTTCCTGCCGGTGGCGCGCGGGTACGTCACGGTGAGCCAGATCGGCCCCTCCTCCACGGTCATCGGTTCTTCGCCGTCCGTCGCCGGGTTGGATCCCTTCACCTTCACTTATTCGCTCTCCCGGGAAGCCCTGGTCACCCTGAAGATCCTGGATGCGAACGGCACCCGCCTGGTCAAGACCTTGGTCGACAACCAGGTGCGCCCCGCCAACTTCCAGAACCGGGAGCGCTGGTATCCCCCTACCGACGATAGCGGCAACTGGCTAAGCTCGGGGACCTACCTGGCCCAATTGGCGGCCGCCGACACCTTTTTCCCGGCCAAGGTGACCACCACCACCGTATTGTTCCCCATGGACCTCTACCGCATCACCGACGTCAACTCCACGCCGCTCCTCACCGGGGCGACCGACGTGCTGACCGTCAGCTACCAGCTCTCCCAACCGATGCTCGCGACGCTCAACATCTACACGCCGGGCACGACCATCATCGGCTCGACCGCCTCCTGGCCCCCCTGTCAGTCCCTGGAACCCCGCGATTGCTGGCAGACCGTCAACAACGGGGTCATATCCAATCCGCTGGTGACGATCAAGGGGATGCGGCCGGGACGGCTCCGGATCACGGAATTCTGGGACGGCCGCGACCAGAACGGGATCTACGTGCCCGACGGGGCGTACATCTATACCGTCACCGCCCAGTCCACGACGACCCCCAAGTACTTCGCGACCGACCGGATCGTGGGGACGCTGACGGTCGCGCGGGGCGCGATCGTGTTCACGATATTCAACATCACGCCGACCTTTCCGGCGCTCTTCAACTCCAGCGCGACCATCTCGCTCCCCTCCTATGAGGTGGACTATTCCGTGACGCGCCAGTCCTCGGTCACCATCCAGGTGCTGACCACCGACGCGGCGCCCTACATCGTGCGCAACCTCGTCGTGGGGCAGGTGCGCGACGCGAACACGCTCAACCGCGACTTCTGGGACGGCCGCAACGACGTTGGGCAGTTCGTCACCCCAGGTTTTTATACCGTCCGGGCCATCGCCGAGGACCTGGCCTCCGTCCTCTCCTCCGGCTCCACCGCCCAGCAGACGATCTCCGTGGACCCGCTGCGCATCTACGACGTGGCCGTCAGTCCCCTGGACGCGGAGTTCGGCTCCGCGCTCATCGCCTTCCAGGTCTCCGAGACCATGCGGGTGGGGATCAAGATCTTCCGGCCGGGCACCTCGTTCGACACCAACGGCAATCCCGCGCCGCCCGAGGGGCAGAGCCTGGTCAAGCGCATCGTCATGGTGGGGGAGGCCCGCCGGGAGATCTCCCAGCCCTGGGACGGGTTGGACGACCGCGGCAGCCCCGTGCCCGACGGCAACTACCTCTTCAAGATAGTCGCCTCCACGGACATGATGGCCATCGACCAGCTCACCGGCAACATCCGGGCCGGCGCGGTCCTGGCGCAGGACCTGGTCATCGCCGAGATCCCCGTGGTCCGCGGCGGAACGATGGACCCCTTCGGCGACTTCGAGCGGGACACCTACGTCTATCCGAACCCGGTGCGCTCCAGCCGGGCCCGTTTCCACGTCAACGTGCCCCTGCGCGCCCGCGTGGAGCTTAAGATCTTCGACATCGCCGGAGACCTGGTCCGGAGCCAGAGTTTCGGGGAGCGGGAATCGACGATCAGCTCGAATTTCTGCACGACGGACGGTCCGACCTGCGTCCTGGAGTGGGATTGGGACCTGAAGAACGACCACGGGCGCAAGGTGGCTCCCGGGACGTATATGTACCTGGTGCGGGAAGAGGCGACGGAAGGGTCGGGGCTGGTGCTGCAGACGGTCAAGAAGCTGCTGATACCGTGACATGGAAGAGGAGCGAGTGAGCGCGACGCATCCCGGGAGGACACGGCGGACCGCCGCGGTCCTGGCCGCCGCGCTGGCGCTGGGCCTATTCGCGCGCGGCGACGCCGGGGCGACCGATCCCTCGGCCGGGACCAGCGGCGCCGCCTTCATGAAGATCGGCATCGGCAGCGCCCGGGCGCTCGGCCTGGGGCGGGCCTATGTGGCCCTCGCGGAAGGCACCGACGCCATGAACTGGAACCCCGCCGGCCTGGGCACGGCCCAGCAGAGGGAGTTCTCCACTTCCTATCTCCGCTACATCCAGAACATCGGGCAGAATTACCCGACCTACGCCGCCTACGCCCATCCTCTGGGACGGACCGTGCTGGGCGCCAATTTCGGCTACCTCAGCGTGGACGGCTTCGAGAAGCGGGACGATGCCGGGCGCCTGGGCAACGGCGCCGACGTCCGCGCCAGCTACGGCTTCGGCACCTTCAGCATGGCCCGTTCCTTCTGGTACGAGAAACTCTTCCTGGGCGCCAGCCTCAAGGCCATCCACGAGGACAACGACGGGACGACCCACAGCACGATGGTGGGCGACTTCGGGGCGATGCTCAAGCCCAACTCCTACGTCACCTTCGGCTACGCGTCGCAGAACTTCGGCGCGGGGTCCGACTCCGTGGCGAACGTGACCCGGGGCGGCGCCGCGGTGCGCCTCCTGGAGCTCCTGACGGTCTCGGCGGAGCTGGCCAACACCTCCGACGGACCGACCCGCCTCGCCCTGGGCGGCGAGTTCATGCTGCCCGAGGACATGCTGCAGTTCGGGCAGATCTACCTGCGCATCGGCTACCATGGCACCGACGACATGGGCACGGTCATGGAGGAGGACCGGCACACCCTGTACCCCCTGGTGAGCTCGCCCAAGATCAGCTTCGGACTGGGGCTCTTCACGGCGCGGGCGTTCGGCTACGGGATCGCTTTCGACTATGCGCTGATGTCCTACGGCGCCCTAGGCACCGCGGACATCCTGACGCTGAAGATGAAGTTCTGATGAGGGGCGGACGGCGCGGCAGCGATGGGCGGACGGGCGTTGACGAAAGGGTGCGTACCTGATAGACTTGGGTATCGACGTTGCCGCGTGGGAATCGAAAAAAATGGCTGTTTTATCGCGAAAATCCAGAGGGAACCGGAGAGGCCAGGCCCTGGTGGAGTATCTGATGATGACCCTGATGCTGCTGGCGCTCTTCACCGGCCTCTATAAGGTGCTGCAATCTTCGTTGAAGGACTATTTCACCAAGGCCGGGCAGGTGATCTTGATGGTGTACTACTAGGTGGGAACGTGGGACTGCGGCCGTAAGGCCGCGAGGGAGAGGAGGAGGAGACAATGACCAAGCTGGTGAGCAAGACGCAGGAGATGAAGCGGTGGCTGCAGAGCGAGAAAGGCCAGAACACGGTCGAGTACTTGATGATGCTGGCGGTCATCGTGGGCGTCATCCTCGTGATCGGCAAGATGTTCAAGCCCCAGATCAGCCAGGTCTTCAATCAGATCATGGCCATGGTGTCGGGGGCCGCGCAGTCGGTCGGTTCCGGCAACTGAGCCGGGCGGCGACCGCGCGCGTCGCGCGGTCCGCCGTGCGTTTCAGTCCGAAGGCGGGGGTGGCGGTCATGCGGGGCGGAGAGCAGGCGAGAAGCCTGGGAGCGCGGGCATGGCACGGCGGGCAGGTCCTCATCGAAGTCCTGCTGATGCTCCCGATCTTCATGATGATGGCGTTCACCATCATGGAGATCGGGCATCTGGGCTTTCGCACCATACTGCTCCATCACGCGGCGTACGAGGTGGCCCGGTTCGGTTCGCTGTCGGCGATAGCCGCGGCGGTGCCGGGCTGCCCCGCCCCCGCCCTGCAGGGCGCGAAGATGCAGCAGGTCGGCAAGAAGATCCTCAAGGACGCGACCGTGGGGGCGACCCTGGACCGGACGCTGACCGATCCCCAGGAAGGCTGCGCGAACTACGACGTGGTGGTCACCATGACGCAGCGCGTGGACCACATCTTCCCGATGGCGGGGCTGATACTTTCGAACACTTCGGACCGGAAAGCCCGGACCCTGGCGGCCCAGGTGCGCATGCCGGTCGAGCGGCCGTTGTTCAAATGATCGGGCGGATGAAGCAGCGCGGCAGAGGGTGAGAACATGGAAAAGAAAGGCGTCCTGATTCCTCTGGTCCTGGCGATGGGGGCGGCGATCGTCTACCTGATGGTGCTGACGAGCCGCGAGAAGCAGCTCTCCCAATCCTACGAGAACGCGACGGTCCTGGTCTCGCGGGTCGATCTGCCGGAGCGGACCCTGCTCAAGGAGGACCTGGTCGCGACCAAGGCGGTCCCCCGCAAGTTCATGGAGCAGGACGCCATCGAGATCAAGATACCCTCCGACATCAAGCAGATCGCCAACCTAGTCACCCGGGTGCGCATGCCCAAGGGGAACCAGATCACCAAGTCCGGGCTGACCTCCCTTTCTCCGACCTCCGGCCTGAGCGTCAAGATCCCCCCGGGCTACCGCGGCGCGGTCATCCCGATCGAGTCGAGCCTGCTCGAGCTGATCAAGCCCGGCGACCGGGTCGACGTGCTGGTCACTTTCGACGCGCTGATGGCCGACAACCGGAAGGAGAAGGTGACGGCCACCATCCTGCAGAACGTCCTGGTCCTGGGCGTCGGCAACAACCTCGGGCAGGGCGTCTCCGCCAAGGAGTTCGAGGACAAGGAGAAGGCCGAGAAGCAGGCGGCGGCTTTCGCGGAGAAGGGCATCCTCAGCATCGCGCTGAACCCCAACGAGGCGCAGTACCTCTCCCTGGCCATGAAGCAGGGCGAGATCATCGTCATCGTCCGCGGGCTGGGGGACATCGAGATGCACCCGATGGAGATGGCCAGCTTCAGGAAACTGTTCCGATGACGCTTGCGCTCAATCGCCGGACCAACGGTGATACAACATGAGACGGCATCGACAAATCACGGGATTCGTCCTGGCGGCGGCCTTGTCCGTTCAGCCGATGGGGTTGCTGCGCGCCCAGGAGGCCGCTCCGGCGGAGGGGGAGGCGGAGGACCAGACCGAGGTGATGATCGCGGTCAGCGCCGACATCGTCGAGATCAGCGGCTCCATCTCCAAGGACGTGGGGTTCAGCTGGGCGCCCTTCACGACCGGGATCAATTTCGCCGAGAAGCTCCCGATCCCCGGGCTCATCAAGGTCGCGGATTTCGAGCGCCTGACCCAGCTCCAGACCTCCCTCAAGATGCTGGAGACCGAGGGCAAGGCCCAGCTGCTCTCCAACCCCAAGATCATCACCAAGAACGCGACGCAGGCCAACTTCGTGGTGGGCGGCGACCAGCCCTATCCGGTCACCAACAACCAGGGCGTGGGGGTCGACTTCAAGAAGTTCGGGGTCATCCTGAACATCCTGCCCGTCATGAATCCCAACAAGAAGGACTACATCGACGCGCAGCTGCAGCTCGAGGTGTCCAACCCCGATTTCTCCAAGCCCGTGACGGTGGGGAACACGACGGTGCCCTCTATCGTGACCCGGCAGATCCAGACCGAGGTCGAGATCAAGAGCGGCGAGACGATCGTGATCGGGGGCCTCAAGTCGAGCTCCAAGAACCTCGTGAAGACCCGCATCCCGTTTTTGGGGCGCATCCCGTTTTTAGGCGCGCTGTTCACGACGACCAGCCTGTTGGAGGAGCAGAAGTCCCTGTTCCTGTTCGTGACCTTCGAGATCGTGGAATAGATGTCGCAAGCCTCCCCCACGGGGAGGCGCGCAGTGAGGGGGCGGATGTCGGCGCCGTAGCCGTTCCGTAGCCGGATCGAATCATGGCCGAAAAGAAACCGCTGCCGGGGATATTCGTCCCGCCCGGCTTGGCGCCCCAACCGGGGCCGTCGAGCCCGGGGCCGATCGGATTGCCCATGCCCGGGGGCACGCCCGTCCCCATGGCGCCCCCGCCCGGCCGCGGGGCGCCCCCGCCGGGCCCAGCCCTGCCGCCCGCACCCATGGCGCCCCCGCCTGGGCCGTCCCTGCCGCCGCCGGCCTTCATGCCGCCGGTGGCCGCGCCCTTCGGCAGGCCTCCGGGGGTCGAGGCCCCGGCTCCCATGCAGGCCTCCATCTCCATGCCCGTCTCCGCTCCCGCCCCGTCGACCCGTTCGACCGGGACCAAGCCCACGGGACGGGTCGTGGTCTTCTCCGGCCCCAAGGAGGGCGTGGGCAAGAGCACTATAGCCCTGAACCTCGCCCTGGCCTGGGCGGGGTCGCAGAGCCGCAACGTCATCATCGTGCACCTCGATCCCCTCTGCCGCAATGACCTCGCCTTCATGCTGGGTCTGCCGCAGCCGCCCACCTTGGCCAACCTCATCCAATTCGTGGGCAAGGACGTGATGGTGCTCTCCAAGCTCCTGAAGGGCCGCATCCCCGTCTCGCAGTGGGGGGTGGGCATATTGCCGCTCGGGAACAAGCGTTCCGAGGCGCTGACGGTCTCGCCGCACATCGCGGTGCCCATACTCGAGAGCCTCAACCAGTCCTACGACCTGTTCATCGACGTGGACCCGTACTTCCCCATGCAGGTGTTCTCCTTCGACCTGGCGGACACGGTGTTCTGGACCTGCCTGCCCCAGCGCGGTCACTTCGAGGCGACCTACAATTTCTTCCAGGACCTGAAGGGGCTGCATTTCCCGCTCGAGCGGTTCCAGATCGTCATCAACCAGGGAAACCTCCCCGGCGCCCTGGCGCCCAAGGAAGTGGAGAAGTTCTTCATGACGATGAACCGCCGGGTGCTCTCCTACATGCCCTGGGAGGACCTCCTGCCCGAGTTCGCCAACACGGGGCGCATCCTGGTCGTGGAGCAGCCCCATTCGGACTGGGTGAAGGCCCTGCGCCCGCTTTTGGGCGTGATCATGGAGATCCAGCCGGCGGTCAAGGACTGGAACTCCGCGGTGAGCCAGGCCGATTTCGCCGGCGCGGCCGGACTGGCCTGGGGCGGGGGCGGGGGCGGGGGGGGCGGCGACGGCGGCAAGGCCCTGGCTCCGGCGCCCGGCAAGGGGATGGCCAAGCGCGGCGACGTCCCGGATTTCTGGGACGATCTCAAGGGACGGGTCCACGGCAACGTCGTGACGGCCATGGAGACCGAGCGCATCCGCATCTCCGACGACCCCAAGCTCAATCAGGAGGCCCGCAACAAGATCGGCGCCATCATCGACACCCTCCTGCAGAAGGAATCGAACCTCCCGCTCTCGCGCGACATGCGCGCACGCTTCGTCGAGGAGCTCATCGACGAGATCCTGGGTCTCGGGCCCCTCGAGGCGCTGATGCGCGACGAGAGCGTCAACGAGATCATGGTCAACGCGCCGGACAAGGTCTTCATCGAGCAGAAGGGCAAGCTGGTCCTGACCAACCTGCGCTTCCGCAACGATGAGCAGGTCATCCAGGTCATCAAGCGCATCGTGGCCCCCATCGGCCGCCGCATCGACGAGTCGGTCCCGCTCGTCGACGCGCGCCTCAAGGACGGCTCCCGCGTCAACGCCATCATCCCGCCCCTGGCCGTGAGCGGGCCCTCCATCACCATCCGGCGCTTCTCGAAGAAGCCCTTCACCTCCGAGCAGCTCATCAAGTTCGGCTCCGTGACCGCCGAGCTCATCGAGTTCCTGGGCGCCTGCGTGCGCTGCAAGCGCTCCTGCATCATCTCGGGCGGCACCGGCACCGGGAAGACGACCTTCCTGAACATGCTGTCGAACTACATCCCCGAGGACGAGCGCATCATCACCGTCGAGGATACCGCCGAGCTGCGCCTGGAGCAGGAGCACTGGGTGCGCCTGGAGAGCCGCCCGCCCAACGTCGAAGGGAAGGGCGAGATCACGATCCGCGACCTGGTCAAGAACTGCCTGCGTATGCGTCCCGACCGCATCGTGGTCGGTGAGTGCCGCGGCGCCGAGGCCCTGGACATGCTGCAGGCCATGAACACCGGCCACGAGGGGTCTTTGGCCACCATCCACGCCAACACCCCCCGCGACGCCCTGACCCGCATGGAAGCCATGTGCATGATGGCCTCCTCCGACCTGCCGATCTGGGCCGTGCGCGAGATGATCGGCTCCGCCGTGCACCTCGTCATCCAGCTCACCCGCTTCCCGGACGGCGTGCGCCGCATCACCTGGGTGACCGAGCTCACCGGCCGCGACGGGAACACCATCCTGACCCAGGACCTGTTCCGATTCTGTCAGACCGGGGTCAGCCCCGAGGGGAAGACCCAGGGCATCTTCACGGGCTGCGGCAAGCCGCCCAAGTTCTACCGGGAGTTCGAGCTGGGCGGCGTCCACGTCCCGCTCTCGCTGTTCAATAAGAAGCCCGGTGCGGACGAATACATGCGGGAGATGGGGCAGATGCTATGAAAAGGATCCTGCTTCTGGCGGCGCTCCTGTCGGCGGCCCTGGCGGCCGGGGCCGGAGCCCAGGGCTTCACGCGCGAGCAGATGACCGCGCTCATCGACCCGAACACCGGGGCGGAGGCCCGCGCCCAGTATTTCTACCACTACTTCAAGGTGGACCGCGATCCCGCGCTCAAGGTGCCCCCCTGGGTGGACGAGGTCCTGCCGGGCATGATGAAGCGCGCGGTGTGGCAGGACCCGGAGGAGGGCGTTCTCAACGAGGCCCAGCTGTGGCAGGCGCCGGTGTCCGTGCTCTACGAGTTCTTCGAGCACACGCGCAAGACCTTTCCCCAGGAGTTCAACGGCAGTTTGACACCGCCCTACGCCCTCATCAAGGACTACGAGGACAGCCGGGTCCGCTTCCAGATGGCGCTGGACCGGCTTTACCGCGCCCGCCTGCACGATTCGCTCGGCGGCCGGGGGCGCTCGGTCATCGCCTGCTTCGACCTCATCCTCAAGGAGATGGATTCGGTGCTCGACGCGCTCACCAGCCAGGACTCCAAGCTCTACGTGGAGGCGGTGGTGGCGGTGGGGGCGCTGAGCCAGCAGGCCTTCGCGATCCTGCAGAAGTCTCCGGCCGGCTTCGCCCCTCCGGGCGAGAAGCCGGCGCAGGGGTCCGTGCTCATCCCGACCATCCTGAAGATGCTCGGCGTGGGGCTCCTGTTCGTCGCGGGCTGGAGCTGGGGCACCTTGAACGCCCAATTCATCACCAACCGCATCGACGAGCGCCTGGAGGCCAGCAAGAACTGGGCCCAGGAGTTCAACAAGCAGTTCCTGAAGATCAGGGTGCAGTACCTGGTCTTCGGCCCGATGGTGGCGGGCTTCGTCATGGGCATCGCCACCCTGAACATCTGGGGCTTCCTCCTGCTCACCGGCGCGGGCGTCTACATCGGCTTCAAGCTGCCCGAGTGGACCCTCAACTTCATCCGCAAGCGCCGCGGCAAGCGCGTTGAGGCGCAGCTCATGGACGGGATGGTCCTCCTGTCCAACGCCTTGAAATCGGGCCTGGACATCGTGCAGGGCTTCGAGCTGGTCCAGCGGGACCTGGTGCCGCCCATCTCCGAGGAGTTCGGCCTGGTCATCAAGAACTACTCGCTCGGGACTTCCTTCGAGAAAGCCCTGGTCGGGATGGAGCTGCGCATCGAATCGCGCCTGCTCTCCTACATGATCAAGGCCATCGTCATCCAGCGCGCGGTCGGAGGCAATCTGACCAAGATCTTCGACCGCATCGTGGAGAATATCCGCGAGGAAGGCAAGCTGGAGGAGAAGGCCCAGGCGCTGACCGCCCAGCAGCGCATCCAGGCCATGGTCGTCGGCTTCATGCCCTGGGCCATGCTGTGCCTCATGTGGGCTTTCCAGCCCGACGTCATGGCGGAGTACTACTTCTCCCCTCTGGGGGTCATCACCGTTTTGTTCTGCGTGATCTGGATGACGATCGGCATGGGCATCGTCCGCAAGCTGGCGGATATCCAGGTATGAACGCGACCTCCATCCTCCTCTATATCGTCGGCCTGATCGGCTCGATGGGCGTCTTCACCCTCATCATGCGGGTGCTGAAGCCGCCCGCCGAGGATTCCAACTCCCTGACCCGCATCTCCCCCAAGGGGATGGGGGAGATCTCCCCCTGGGAGAACCTGAACCCCCAGGGCGGGCTGATCGAGCGGCTGGACATCTTCCTGGTGCACACGATCAAGCTCGGGGAGCGCATCGAGACCCTGCACATGCTGCTCGGCAAGCCCGAGAAGCCCACCCCGCTCAATATCCTGCACATGAAGGAGATGGCCGCGGCGGTGACCGGGGGCTTCCTCTACTTCATGTCCGAGAACGTCGCGCTCGGGCTGCTCGGCGCGCCGATCGCGTTCTTCCTGCCCGACTTCTTCTTCAAGGGGCGCATCGAGGAGCGGCAGCGCGATATCATCCGCAACTTCCCCGCCCTCGTGGACCTGGCCGCGCTGACCATCGAGTCGGGGCTCGACTACATGCAGGCCTTCGAGCGCATCATCGCCGCCGCGACCAAGAAAACCGAGCTGGAGAGGGAGTTCGACAAGACCATCAACGAGATCTCGCTGGGCTATTCCCGCCGGGACGCCCTGCGCCGCCTGGCCATGCGCACCGGCCTCCAGGACTTCCGTTCTTTCGTCGGGCTCATCATCCAGTCCGATGAACTGGGCACCAGCCTCGTGGACTTGCTGCGCAACTTCGCCGCGGACCTGCGCTTCCGGCGCTTGAACATGGCCGAGAAGGCCGCGGCGCAGGCCGCGACCAAGATGCTGATCCCGATCTTCTTCTTCATCTTCCCCACCGTGTTCATCCTGATGCTGTCGCCCATGGTGAAGAACATCTTCTCCAAGGGAGGGCTGGGGTTCTGACATGAAGCCATGGCGCGCGCTCCTGGCGGCGGTCTGCTGCGGCATCGCCGCGGGCTCCGTCCGCGCCGCCGAGAAATCGGTCCAGGAGGAGAAGCGGCCGACCATGGAGAGCCTGTTCTTGGACTACTCCAAGACCCAGCTCGGTCCCCTGGGTTCGAAGGACTCCAAGATCAAGTACCTCTACACCATCCAGCTGGAGAAGGCCCACCTGATGCAGAGCCTCCTGCGGACCATGTACGAGAACGCCTACGACATGTACCAGTCCGGGGATTTCGACGGGACCCGGGAGCTCACCGGGAAGATCCTCAGCATGGACCCTTCCTTCCAGGACGCGGCCATCCTGCACCGGGCCGCCGTCGAGCTGGAGGGGACCGCCAAGCCCATGGTCTCGGAGCGGGCCCTCCTGGAGAGCCGGTTCGAGGAAGGCCTGGCCTATTACCGGCAGGGCCGCCTCATCGAGGCCTCCCAGCGCTGGGACGAGGTGGTGAAGCTCTCCCCGGGCAATCTGAAGGCCCGCTACTGGCTCAAGAAGGTCCGCGGCGAGCTGGCCGACGAGCATTTCCGGCGCGGCCAGAAGGCCTACCGCCAGCACCGCCTGCGCGACTCGCTCAACCAATGGTACGCCGCCCTGGTCCTCGACCCCAAGTATCCGCAGATCCTGGGCGTCATCGCCAAGGCCGAGTCCGAGCTGCGCCGGACCGAGGCCAACGACAAGCTGCAGTCGGCTCTGAATCTCTACAGCCAGGGACGGACCGAGGAATCCCTGGGGCTCCTCGACGAGGTCCTGCAGATCGAGCCCGGCGAGGAGAAGGCCCAGAAGCTCATCGCCGAGATCCGCCTGGAGATCGCCAAGCAGCACGTGGCGCAGGGGCGCGAGCTCTACACCAAGCGCGAGTACACGACGGCCATCAAGCAGTGGAACAAGGCCGTGGAGTACGGCTACGACCCCCGCCGGGCGAACATCCTCATCGCCCAGGCCCGGACCCAGATGCGCAAGGAGGCCGACGCCAAGCGCGCGGCGGCGGAGCGTCGGAGGCAGGAGGAGGAGCGCCGCGCCCAGGAGGAGGAGCAGCGCCGCCGGGACGAGGAGGAGGCGAAGAAGAAGGCCGAGGAGGAGAAGGCCAGGAAGCTGGTCGCGGAGCCGCCGGATATGGGCGGCGAACCGGCCGCCGCCACCCCCACCAATGAGGAGAACCGGCGCCGGGCCCTCAAGCACTGGAACAACGGCATCCAGGCCTTCCAGAAGAGCGACTACGCCAAGGCCCGCGACGAGTGGCTGCTCTGCAAGCAGTTCGACGCCACCAACACGGACTGCGCCTCGGGGCTGCAGCGCATCGACAGCACCTACGGCGGAGGGATGTAGCGCGCCATGAAACTGGCGATGAAGTGGTTTCTGTGGTACGCCTGCATCGGGGTCTATGTGATGTTTTTGGGCGGCATCTTCTACTACAACCTCTTCAAGTGGACGTTCGACGAGAACCTCAAGCAGCAGGCCATCGACTTGGTCAAGGTCCATGCCTTCCAGCTCATCAAGGGGCTGTCGGCGCGCCAGTCCTCGATCACGATGGACGAGTTCGACATCATCAACAACGCCCTCTCCAAGGACGAGCGCGTCGCCTCGCTGTTGTACCTGAACCGTTATGGGGAGGTGCGCTGGTTCAAGGACCCCGCGCTCATCGGCAAGACCTTCGACGAGTTCCAGCAGGCCATCCCCGTGCCCACCAACTCCATCGAGCAGGCCTTCGTCTCCAAGACCGCCAAGGTGCGGGCGGTCCCCAAGCAGCCCTTCTACGAGATCGCGATCCCGCTCGCGGTGCGCGGCGAGGTGGTGGGCATCGTGGACATGATGATCTCGCGGGAGGGGGTCAACCGCGTCATCGCCCAGGCCATGAACAAGTACGTCCTGGGGGCCGCCGGCGTCCTGTTCCTGCTGGGCATCCCCCTATATTTCTTCCTCCATCATTTCGTTATCAGTCCCCTGCATTTTCTGTGCGACAGCGTGGAGGCGGTCTCCTTCAAGAACCTGGACCTGAAATTCCCCGTGCGCAAGGACGAGATCGGAGACCTCGCCAACGTCTTCAGCGTGTTCCTCCAGAAGGTCAAGGCGGAGCGGGCCAACGTGCTGGTGAAGGAGCGACAGCGCGGCGTGGCCGAGCAGCGCTGGTGGCAGTCCATCCTCCAGGCCATCGTCGCCAAGAACCACCGCGCCATCGTCGTGGACGAGGACAACACGGTGCTCTACACCAACTTCCCCGTGCCGCAGGCCGCGGACCCCAACGCGCGGCTGCACCTGCTCGACGTGATCGACAGCCAGCAGCAGGACGTCCTGCGCCTGGTGGGGGTCGCCCTCGACCGTCCCAACCAGATCGTCGAGACCGAGACCATGTTCCGGCAGGAGCCCTGCCACGTCCGCGCCGTGCACCTCGAGGAGGAGGGGGAGCTCCGGCGGACCCTGATCCTGTTCGAGCCTAAGAAGGCCGGCGGCGGCCCCATGATGGCGTAGGGACGGGGAGCGTCCCCGATCCTCGGCTAAGCAACTGTGCCCGGGCACAGCTAAACAAGTGAGCGAACCCCGCGCAGGTCTTCTGCGCCTCTTTCTTGTCCGATTCAATCAGGCTGGAGTCGACATCCAACGTCAGGTGTCCGGGACCCCTTTGCGCCAGCGCTCGCCTGACCTGACGTGCGTTGACCCGCTTCAAACGGCTGATCGTCATGTGCCCGAAGCGCCTCGGGAAATCGCCCAGGCTGTTCGGTGCAAGCCGCGCATCCTCCAGCCCTTCTCCGCCTGCGATCAGCGTCAACGCCAGGCGCATCACGTAGTCGGAGGTCGCATAGCGTCCGTGCCGCTCCCATAATCCAGGCACGGCGTCGAGATCTTCGATCAGCTTGCTTCGGGGAGCGTGCGCCCCCTTGCGGATAAACATTAATATTGCTACATATTCCTTTGTGAGGCGGGGCTTCGAGTCCCGTCGCGACAGGGAGGCACCATGAGCTATCGTATCCGCAGGATCGACCCCTTTTGGATCGCGCATCCGCTGGTGATCGCGGCCGCCGTCATCGGAGTGGCCCTCGCGCTCTTCGGCTACAGCCGCAACCAGCTCCCGCTCTCCATCACCGGGGGCGTGCTCATGGCCGTGGGCGTGCTGATCGCGACGAAGCCGGCCGTCTCCGGCGTGCTCGGCACCCTCGGGCTCCTGGGCGGGATCGTGACCTTCATCGTCCTCCCCAACCCCCAGCTGGCGGACTCCCCGATGTTCTGGAAGTTCGTCTCCTCCCTGTTCTTCGGGCTCCTGTACATGGTGCTCATGGACGCCCTGGTCCTCGTGGTCTCCGCCCTCTACAACCTGTTCGGCAACACGATGGGGATGAGCGGGATCCGCGTCGAGTTCGACGAGGAAGGGGCGGGAGCTCCTCCTGAAGCTTAACGCGGCGGTGCCGGCGTCAAGGAGTCGGATTTGAAGACCAACATCATCTGTGCCATGCGCGACCCCAACCGCGCGGGAGTGCTCCTGGAGACTCTTTCCCGCAACGGTCTCACCACGACCGTGGTCCAGCGGGGGAAGGAGGTCGTGGGGCTCCTGTCGCAGCGGGGCGCGGACCTGCTCCTGGCGGGCCAGAACCTGGCGGACGGGGAGGGGCTCGAGCTGGTCAAGACCCTGCGCTCGCGGGGACCCGCCCGGCACATCGCCATCGTGGCGCTCCTCGACTATCAGCCGGCCCCGCCCGTGGGGGAGTTCGGCATCCGCCGCATGCCGGCCTCCGGGCTGGGGCCCTCGCCCCGTCCCGCGGGCTCGTTCTCGGCGGAGACGGCCCAGCAGAACGCGCCCCGGAAGGCCAACCTGCGCGTGCAGTTCTTCCAGGCGGGCGCCGACGAGTGCCTGACCCTGGACCAGGACGTGGCCGAGTGCTTCGCCCGCCTGAAGGCGGTGCTGCACCGCACGATGTCCAAGCCCCAGGAGGAAGTCCTGAAGATGGCTTCCATCGAGCTCAATCTCACGAGCTACACCTTGAGGGTGAACGGCAAGAACGTGCCCCTGACCTCCAAGGAGCTCGACCTCCTCTACGTCTTCCTGAGCTCCCCGAACCGCGTCTTGAGCCGTCCGTACCTCATCGAGCGCGTCTGGGGTTACAACTATTTCGGCTCCCCCCGCACCGTGGATGTGCATGTCCGGAGGCTCCGGGAGAAGTTGAACAAGGCGGCGCGCTTCATCACGACCGTGCCGTGCGTCGGCTACAAGCTCATCCCGCCGGGTTCCGGGGGATAGCCCAGGAGATTCCCATGGCAGAGAAAGACGACATCAAGCTCCTCATCATCGACGACGACGCCCATCTGGCGGAGAGTCTCGCCGAGGTGCTCGAGCTCGACGGGTTCAACTGCTGTCAGGCGGGGACCGCCAAAGACGGCATCGACATGGCCAAGAAGGTCTGTCCCCAGGTCGTCATCATGGACATCCAGCTCCCGGATTCCAGCGGTTTCCAGATCTGTCAGGAGCTGCGCAAGACCTTCCGCGACGCCATCCTCATCATGATGACCGGACGGTTCCTCTCCGCGGAGGAGAAGACGCAGGGTTTTCAGCTCGGCGCCGACGAGTATCTGACCAAGCCCTTCGACCTGCAGGAGCTGTCGGTCCGCATCCGCCAGCTCCTTTCCAGGAAGCGGGCCGCCTAACTCGCGGAGGGCCGCACGGGACGCGATGCCCTACACCGAACCTCGGCGGGGGAAACTCGCCTTCAAATTCCTGTTCTGGTTCCTCCTGATATCCCTCGCTCCCATGGGGGTGGTCGGGTGGCACCTCGTGAACATCTCCCAGACCGTCCTGAAGGAGGAGTCGCTGCGCAGCCAGAAGTCCCTCGCCATCGGCTTCTCGGAGACCGTCTACAACTACATCTCGACCTTCAAGACCGTGCTCAACGTCGCCTCGCGCCTGGAAGGCTTCGCGGAGATGGACGCCGTCAAGCAGGAGCGCCATCTCAACCGCGTCATGCAGCAGAACCCCGCCTTCCTGGAGCTCTCGGTGTTCGACGTCAACGGCCAGGAGTCGGTGCGCATGGGCCGCTTCCTCGGGGCGGCGCCCGAGATGCGCAACTTCTTCGAGAAGACTTCCTTCCAGGTGGCGCTGCAGAAGGGCGAGTATTCCGGCGGGCTGCAGCGCTTCCAGGGGCTGTATCCCACTCTGACCCTGGCGGTCCCCATCGTGGCCGCGGGATCCAACAGCGTGGTGAAGAAGGGCGTCCTGCTGGGCAACGTCAGCCTCAACGGCCTCTCGCAGATGCTCCACCAGGAGTTCCCGGAGCAGGGGCGCAGCCAGGCGGCGGTCGTGGCCGGCAACGTCAATGACAGCTTCCTGGTCGCGCACTCCAACCCCAACGAGGTCTACAAGAAGGACGCGGCCCTGCCGCCGGAGATCCTCAAGGTCATCATGACCCAGAGCGCCCAGCAGGGGGGGGGCAAGGTCGGCCTCTCGGACGGCACCAGCGTGCTCGGCGCCTACTCCGAGGTCAAGGAGTTGGGCTGGGTCGTCTACGTGCAGCAGCCCATCGAGTCGGCCTACCTGGCCGCCAACCAGATGCGCCGGCAGATCGCCAAGGTCTTCCTCTGGGTGCTCCTCATCATCCCGCTGCTCTCCTTGGCCATCGCGGGGCACATCACCCAGCCCATCCGCGCCCTGCAGCAGGCCGGCGAGCGGCTCAAGAACGGCGTCTTCGAGGACCTGCCGGACGTCACCTTCACCAACGACGAGATCGGGGACCTGGCCCAGTCCTTCATGCAGATGAGCGAAGCCCTCAAGGAGAAGACCGGGGAGCTGCTCCACGCCAAGGACGAGCTCACCAAGTACGGCAAAGACCTGGAACGCCGGGTGGAGGCGCGCACCAGGGAGCTTAAGGCCGCCCAGGACGAGCTGATCAAGAAGGAGCGTCTGGCCGCCATCGGACAGATGGCCTCCGTGGTCGGCCACGAGATCCGCAACCCCCTGGCCGTCATCAACAACTCGATCTTCT
>Ga0209211_10004477_pt1 | contig 21657 bp, 25 predicted proteins | sample RifGroA2_FD_183992 | JGI IMG/M metagenome (GOLD analysis project Ga0209211, IMG submission 183992) | Groundwater microbial communities from Rifle, Colorado, USA - Groundwater A2 (SPAdes) (version 2) | ecosystem: Environmental > Aquatic > Deep subsurface > Groundwater | place: Rifle, Colorado...
CGGAGTAGTTCAACGGTCAGAACGAGGGACTCATAAACCCTAAACGGTGGTTCGACTCCACCCTTCGGCACTACTTCGCTCCATGATAAATCATGGAGCTTCAAGGTATTAGGGTCTGGAGGTGACTCCTTGGCATGAGTAAGGTGTCTCCTGGGTCATTCGAGGATTCCTCTCACGATTGAGAAAAGCCTGATTGTAAGGTATTCTGTGCCAGTTGCGGGCGTAGCTCAGCTGGTTAGAGCGCTCCCCTGTCACGGGAGAGGTCGCCGGTTCAAGTCCGGTCGCTCGCGCAAGCGAGACAAAAGGTCGCCTATACGGCGCCCTTTTGATTTATTCTGCGAGCAACACGAGATTTGAATCGATTACGGGCGCTTATTATTTTCCTCCAAAATGTCTTCAATTTCGTCAACCTCTTTTTTCATTTCCCGAACCATTCCTCGCACCTCGTCCAGCTCTTCTTTCTCGGTCTCAATTTCTAGCTCGGTTCTCTCCACAAGTTTCTTTTCCCGTCTTATTCCAGCTATGATTATGCTGTCTCCGATGAAAAAGGATACGAACAGCCCGGCCATGAGAAGGATGATGACGCCAATGACGGTTGAAACTGGACCTGTCATAAAGGCGAAAAGATCGGCCGTGTGCCACACTCCGCGCCAAAATAGAACTATGCCAACGCCTGCTATAAAGGCATATATGATAGGGTAATGGCTTAAATGGTTGCGCACGTTATCTTCCAGGCGGTCGAAGAATTTCTCAAGCACTTTAAACATACGGGTAAATTATATCGCGTTTCGGAAATTATACACTAATCAATGACAAGACTCGCTAAGAGTAGACCAGAGCCTTTAGTGTATAATACTCTAATGCTAGAAAAATCTAGACTTACCAAGCTCTATGTGCAGAAAAAGCTTTCCGTTTCAGTAATGGCAGGGCAATTAAAATGCTCTGAACACAAAGTTAATTACTGGCTTACCAAACACGGTATCGAGAAACGAAGTATCTCTGACGCTATATATCAGATGCACCATCCGCGGGGAGATCCTTTTTTTCCAACCTCCTCGCACAGTGCATGATGGAATCTTGTACGGAATGGGGCTAGGATTGTATTGGGGAGAAGGTTCAAAAAGAGGAAAAGGCGGCGTGAGACTTTGTAATACAGATGTTAGATTAATACAGAAGTTTATTGTGTTTTTGGACAAGAATTTTGGTATTAAGAAAAACAAGCTCAAATTTGGTTTGCAAATCTTTCAAGATCTTTCGCGAAATGACGCTCTAAATTATTGGATTCTGAAACTCAAAGTAAAGGAGAGTCAATTTTATAAGATTATTGTTTCTAAAGTTAGAGGAGAAGGAACCTACAAATATAAATCCGAATACGGCGTGTTAACCGTACACTTTAATAACTCCAGACTTAAAGCGTTGATATGCAAGCAGATTGATAATATTGACTAAATAGGATAATCTGAAGCGGGTTGAAATTAAATGTGCCGATGTAGCTCAGTTGGTAGAGCACGTTCTTGGTGGGCCGCAAGCCATGCCCATGCGCGCGGCGACGCGAGCATGAATCCCGAATAACGGTCAATACCCTCTCTAAGGGCAAGACCGTGGCGTCAAACGCCCGAACGACTGACAAGGGTTCGCCTCAGGCGAAAAGATACAGTCTAGCCCCCCGATAATAGAAAGTGGAAACGGAGGTATAAGCGAAGAACGAGGTCTCCGGTTCAATCCCGGACATCGGCTCTAGAATAGCGGTTAGGCAATAGGGTATAGGCAATTCTTTTCTTGGGTGCCATGGATATTTACACCTTTTGTTATTCCAGTGTTTTGCAAAACACTGGAATAAGAAATATGTGATGGACTGGGCTACTTCAAACGGGGTTGACAAGAAACGCGCGCTCGTATATCATGCTAGCACGCTAATACGTTAGCATTGCACCAAGCGTGATTTTACTAAATCATATGACAAACGATATATTCAACACAAAGAAGGCGCTGGCGCTTTTTAGGGCTATATTATCGCTCAAAAACGAAAAGGAATGCGAGAGCTTTTTTCGCGATGTTTGCACAATAAAAGAGGTTGAGGAGATGTCTTCGCGTTTTCGCATCGCACAAATGCTGTCTGTGGCAAAGCCGAAATCATACGCGGAAATCGCGAAAGAGGTTAAAACTTCTACCGCAACGGTAACGCGCGTCTCGCATTGGCTCCATCATGGCGCCGGCGGCTACCGCCTCGCCCTCAAAAGAATTTCCCACTAAAACTACTAACTACTTACTATTAACTACTTTCTACTCACTACTAACTACCCATCATGATGCACATCATCTACGAACCCGAGCGCCAGCGAATGGCGATACAAAAAAGCGGCCGCTTGCACAAGGCAAGCATGGATTTTCTCTCCGCGCGCGGATTAATCTTCCCCGCCAATGACAGGACTCTGATACTTCCATGCGAAAACTTCGATATAGACTTGCTCTATCTCCGCGATGACGACATACCGGAATATGTGCGTAGCGGCGTTGCGGATTTCGGAATAGTCGGCGAAAATGTTCTCGCCGAGAAAGGCGCCGACTTGCCCATTATCGCCAAAATGGATTTCGGCCGATGCAAACTTGTTATTGCGGCTCCGAAGGATTCCAGAATTAGGACGCCGGAAGATTTGGGCGGAAAAAGAATAGCCACTTCGTACCCGAAACTGCTCTCAGAATACCTTGCTCGGGAAGGCATTGAAGCAAGCATTGTGCCAATCTCTGGTTCCACCGAAATCACTCCGGAATTAGATTTGGCAGATGCCATTTGCGACTTAGTTCAAACCGGCTCGACGCTCAAAGCGCACGACCTAGTTCCCCTCTTCACCGTTATGGAGTCTCAAGCGGTGTTGATAGAAAGTCCGCTCAAGAAACAAGCGAAGGAAAGATTCTTGTCCCAGATTAATTTAAAATCAAAGTTATGAAAATACTTACAACAGATAAAAACACATTGCCCGATATCCTAAATCAGGTGAGACGAGCGCAGAAAAAATCGGCCGGTGTCGAACAGACTGTGCGGGAAATTATCGCGACCGTTCGCAAGGACGACGATAGGGCGCTGTTTGCTTTTACAAAGCAGTTCGATGGCGTGGAATTGCAAACACTTCAAGTTTCTCGAGAAGAGATAAACAATGCATACAATACTGAATCTGCAGAAGTTATACGGGCGTTGAAACGCGCCAAAAAGAACATCGAAAAATTCCACTCCAAATCACTTGTGCGAAAAGAGTCACCGGTAGAAACACAGAATGGTGTTTTTGTGTGGCGCGAGTTTCGGCCAATCGAACGCGTCGGGCTTTACATTCCGGGCGGAAAAGCGGCTTACCCTTCCACCACTCTTATGCTTGGTGTTCCAGCCAAAATCGCCGGGTGCAAGGAGGTGATTCTTTGCGTTCCACCGAACAAAAATGGCGAGGTTCCGAGCGCTGTTTTGGTAGCGGCAGACCTTTGCGGTATCTCGAAAATCTATAGGGTCGGGGGCGCGCAGGCAATCGCTGGAATGGCCTACGGCACAGAAACCATTCCTAAAGTTTCAAAAATCTTCGGCCCCGGCAATCAATTCGTGACCACTGCAAAGCTTCTTGTTTACGGAGAGGTGGACATTGACATGCCCGCCGGCCCCACTGAAATTCTTGTGTTCGCGGACGATTCCGCAAATCCATCTTGGGTTGCGGCGGATTTATTGTCACAGCTTGAACACGGAGAAGATTCTCAAGCGATTCTGGTGACGCTTTCCGGCGAGTTCGCCAAGAAAGTCGCGGAGGAAATTGGTAAACAACTTAAGAGCTTGAAACGAAAATCGATTATCGAACAATCTCTCAAAAAGAGTTTCGCCGTGGTTGCCGACTCGTTCTCGACGGCCGTTTCCTTCATTAACGAGTACGCGCCCGAACATCTGGAAATTGTTTTGAAAAACGGAGAACAGACAGCCATGAAGGCGATTAACAACGCTGGTTCAATCTTTCTCGGACCGTACGCATCAGAACCCCTGGGAGATTACGCGACGGGAGCGAATCACACGCTCCCAACATCAGGATACGCAAAAATGTTTCCGGCATTGTCGGTGGACTCGTTCGGGAAAAAGATTCAGGTGCAAAAAGTTACAAAGCAGGGAATAATCGGGCTTCGAAAAACCGTCGAGGTGCTGGCGGAGCGCGAAGGGCTGGGCGCTCACAAAAACGCCGTGAGTATCCGATTTAAAAGGTAAAATCATCGTTATGATTGATTCACTTGTAAGAAAAAATATCAGAGACTTAAAGCCGTACAGCTCGGCACGGAGCCTTTACCAAAAAGGCGTCTTTTTCGATGCGAACGAAAATGCTCTCGGAAGTGCAGTCAAACTTCAAGGATATCCAGAATTAAACAGATACCCAGACCCATACTCCGGAGAATTGCGGAAAGCTCTCGGAGAATTTCTCGGCGTAAGTGAGAAAAATGTCTTCGCCGGAAATGGGTCAGATGAAATCATAGATTTACTGATTCGCGTCTTTGTTGAACCGAGCGAGGAGATAATCGTGTTGGAACCAACCTACGGCATGTACAAAGTGGCGGGAGACACGGCCGGAATTAAAGTAAAAGTGTGTCCATTAAACAGCGAGTTCCAGATTGACCTTCCGTCCCTGTGGAACATCCTGTCCCCCGCCACGAAGATAATCTTCTGTTGTTCACCGAATAACCCGACGAGTAATTTGCTTCGCAGAGAAGATATAGAGAAAATGTGCAAAAGGTTCCGTGGCATAGTCGTCGTCGACGAGGCATACATTGAATTCGCTTCCCAACCTTCTATCGGAAATATGGCTACAGGCCTCGAAAATCTTGTCGTCCTTAGGACTTTCTCGAAGGCGTGGGGCTTAGCGGGAATACGGGTCGGCTACGCAATTGCGGACGAGAAAGTCTTAAATTATCTGGACAAAATCAAGGAGCCATACAACATAAACAAAATTTCTTCCACGCTCGCAATCAAGGCTTTGCGCGAGAAAGACACAATGCTAGGGTTTCGAAAGGTGATACTAGAGGAGCGCGAACGAATGTCGAAAAGGCTTAGGGAAATGGGGTTTACCGTCTTTCCGAGTGAGGCAAATTTCCTGCTCGTAAAATATCCGACATCATCGAAAATCGCAAAAAAACTTGCGGAGGAGTCGGGCTTGATTATCAGAGAATTCGGAAACAAGAAACTCTTGGAAAATTGCGTGCGAATTACAATAGCGACGCCGGAACAAAACAAATTATTATTAAACTCATTAGAAAAACTTATATGAACGCAAAAAACAAAGAACTTGTAAAAGTCGCTTTTATCGACCGCGATGGAACTATAATCAACGAGCCGAAAGGAACATTTCAAGTCGACTCATTGGAGAAATTAGAAATTCTACCGGGAGTTATAGAAGGGTTGAAGCGCATACAAAGCGACGGCTACAAGCTGGTAATGGTTTCAAACCAGGACGGGCTCGGCACCAAATCTTTCCCCGCCAAGAATTTTGAAGTGGCGCAAAATGCGTTATTGAAACTTTTCGAAAAAGAAGGCATCAAGTTCAGCGAGATATTCATCTGCCCGCACTTCGAAAAAGACAATTGCGATTGCCGAAAACCGAAAGCGGGATTGGTGAGTGGATTCTTGAAAAAGGAGACTGTTGATTACGAGAGATCTTTTGTGGTCGGAGACCGAGAGAGCGATGCGGAGTTGGCAAAAAATATCGGCGTGCGGGCATACCGCATGGAACCATACGGCAAATTTCCTCGAATCGCTTCTGTGGAGCGCGCCACCAAGGAAACTAAAATCTTCGTGCAGTGCAATCTGGACGGGCAAGGGCAATTTAGTGTCAACACCGGATTGAATTTCTTCAATCACATGCTGGAGCAGTTATCCAAGCACTCGCTTATAGACCTTGCAATAAAAGCCGAGGGAGACTTGCAGATTGATGAACACCACACGGTGGAAGATGTTGGTATCGCTCTCGGAACGGCTTTACTTGAAGCGCTCGGAGACAGAAAGGGCATCGACCGATATGGATTCCTCCTGCCGATGGACGACACTCTTGTAGAAACGGCGATAGACCTTGGGGGCCGCCCTTACGCCGTATTCAACGCAGAGTTCAAGAGAGAAATGGTTGGCGACCTTCCCACGGAACTCGTGGAGCATTTCTTCATATCGCTTGCCGAATCTCTCAAGGCAAACGTCCACATCAATGTGAAATACAGCAAAAATGAGCACCACAAGATTGAGGCGATTTTCAAATCATTTGCCAAGGCGCTGAAAATGGCCGTGTCTCTAGACCAGCGTATCCAAGGAGAACTTCCCACGACCAAGGGAGTGCTATGAGAGTCGCTATCATTGACTACAACGCGGGGAATATTGCCTCGGTTAGAAACGCACTCGAGCGATTCGGAATTGAATACGTTGTCACGCGAGACGCGAAGGAGATTCTCTCCGCCGACAAAGTGATATTCCCCGGACAAGGAAGCGCGAAACCGGCGATGAAATATTTGCGGGAGTCTGGCTTGGGCGGGGTAATACGCAAAATAAAGAATCCATTCCTAGGGATTTGTCTTGGCATGCAACTGCTTTTCGAATCCTCCGAGGAGGATGACACTGAATGTCTGGGCATAATTCCAGGCAGAGTCCGGAAATTTGCCGGAATAGAACTGAAAATCCCCCAGATAGGATGGAATACAATTATCGCAAAGAAGTACGGCCCGCTATTTCGGGACGTGCCGGACACGCTCTTTGCTTACTTTGCGAACTCGTACTACGCGGAATCTGCGAAAACCTACACAATTGCTGAATCTGCCTACGGAGATATTTCCTTTGCTTCGGTAGTTAAGAAAGATAATTTCTACGGCACGCAATTCCACCCGGAAAAATCGGGGGTCATGGGCGTGCAAATTCTTAAGAACTTCTGCGAGATGGGAGAGAAGCCGAAAAACCTACTAGTTCTTCCTGCAATAGACATCATCTGCGGAAAATGCGTGCGCCTTCTTCAAGGCGACTACGATAAGCAGACGACATATAGCGATGACCCGGTGGAAATGGCAAGGTCGTTCATCAGCGCGGGCGCGAAATATCTCCATGTCGTGGACCTTGATGGAGCAAAGGGCGGAAAGCCGATGAATACCGAGGTCATAATGAAGTTGATAAAAGAGGTGTCAGTCCCTGTTCAGGTTGGGGGCGGTATTCGCAGTGCCGAGGAAGCGCGAGCGTATCTCGAGGCCGGTGCGGAGCGCGTGATTTTGAGTACGACAGCACTGGCTGACCCAGAAACAGTCCGCGCATTGATTAGAGAGTATGGACCGGGAAAAATAGTGGTGTCCGTCGATGCTAAAACAGGACTGATCGCTACAGACGGATGGAAAAAGGTTTCCTCGGAGACGGCAGAATCCTTTTTGGAAAAACTTACGGAACTCGGCATTACCACAATTATCTATACTGACATTGGTAATGATGGAACGCTGAAAGGTCCAAACTTTGTGGCTGTCAAAAAGATTTTGTCTGCGCCATTCCGTGTAATGGTGGCCGGAGGAATAACGACGATAAAAGACCTTGAGAAACTGCGCGGTATGGGCGCGTACGGCGCAGTCGTAGGAAAAGCGATATACGAAAAAACCATTGATATTAAAGAGGCAACTACCGCCATTCCCTCGCCGAAAATCTTGCGAGCGACTGTTAAACCCGTCCGCTCCGTCACGAAACGGGTAATCGCCTGTATGGATATAGCCAATGGCCGGGTCGTCAAAGGTGTTAACTTTCAAAATGTGCAGGAAGCCGGAGACCCTGTTGAATTAGGGAGGGTCTACAGTGAAAAAGGCATTGATGAATTGGTGTTTCTGGACATAAATGCGACCGTGGAAAATAGGCCGACTCTGTATGAGCTCGTCAGTCAAATCGCGAAAAACATAAATATTCCTTTTACCGTGGGCGGGGGTGTGCAGACAATTCAAGATATTAAACGGCTTTTGAACGCGGGCGCGGACAAGGTATCAATCGGCTCGGCGGCAATCACAAATCCGAATTTGGTGAACGAGGCATCGGAAGCATACGGCGCGCAATGCATCGTCATTTCCGTTGACCCGAAGAAAAACGGCGCGGGCAAGTGGGAAATATTTATCAGAGGAGGCCGAGACGCAACCGGCGTAGATGCGATACAATTCTGCAAAGATATGGAATCGAGAGGCGCGGGGGAACTCCTCGTTAATTCTTTGGACAAGGACGGCACAAAAAGCGGTTATGACATTGAGCTTCTGAGCGCGATTTCCAACTCCGTCTCCATTCCTGTGATTGCTTCAAGCGGCGCAGGCACGATGGAACACTTTGCGCAAGCGATTGAACTGGGAAAGGCGGATGCCGTATTATCTGCCTCGCTTTTCCACTCCGGCGAGATAAAAATCCCGGAACTTAAGAGTTATTTATCAGAAAAGGGTATACTTATTCGTGTATGAACCGCATAGAAACAGATGAAATAAATTGGGAAAAGGTAAATATGCTCATTCCTGCCATAGTTCAGGACAGTGCAACTGGCACGGTGCTGATGCTGGGCTTCATGGACGAGGAGGCGCTCAAAAACACCATGAGAGATAGTGAGGTTTGGTTTTACAGCCGAACCAAGAAACGGTTGTGGAAAAAAGGCGAAGAAAGCGGAAATGTATTGCGCGTGGCCGACATAAAGCTCGATTGCGACAACGACACGCTTCTCGTGAGCGCGCTCCCGAATGGGCCGACATGCCACAAAGGCACAGTATCGTGTTTTGACTATGAGCTGGAGACAAACGCATTTCAAGAGCTGTTCGCCGTGATAGCCGAACGAAAAGCAAAGATGCCGGAAGGTTCCTATACAACGAGTTTGTTCAAGTCGGGGGTAGATAAGATTTCGCTCAAAGTCAGCGAGGAAGCGATGGAGGTGATACACGCCGCACAAAAACAGACCAAAGAGCGTCTTACGGAAGAAACAGTGGACCTACTTTATCACTTGTTCGTACTGCTCGCGGAAAAAGGAGTGACGCTTAAAGAAGTTACGGAAGAAATGCGAAAGCGCGCCAAAAAGTAGTGCGAGGCGATGTAATCGTGGTATTTATTGCATTCATACTGAATACCAAATACTGAATACAAGATACTCTGAATTTATTTCTATGTCGTATCTGAAAATTGCCACACATGTTCCATTAACTCATGCTGATGCTGTGCGCGAAGCGATTGGGAAAGCCGGGGGAGGCAAGCTTGGCAAATATTCTTTTTGCAGTTTTTCAAGTAAAGGTACGGGGAGGTTCCTTCCGAACGCTGGAGCGAAACCCACGATTGGTAAAGTAGGAAAACTGGAAGAAGTAGAAGAAGAGCGCATTGAGTTTGTTTGTGAAGAAAATCTTAAAGAAAGAATTGTAGCGGCGATACGGCAAGCCCATCCATACGAGGAGCCATCGATTGACATTTGTCTTGTTGAAATATAGAAGTAGCGGTTCACGACATACCAACATACTTGAGAATGTTGGTATGTCGTGAAAATATTCTTGACACGCTACTTCTCGGTCATTGAACCATTCGCGCGAATTAGCCAATGGAATTTGAGGATTTTGAATTAAATTTGAATCTATACTAAATACCATATACTGCATACACGATACTGTGCTTATGGGGTATACTGCAATGGTAACCGTGTCTATAAGACTTCTCTATTTCTAAACATCATGTCTGACATCGGAGAAAAGTGCGGCGTCTTTGGAGTTTATGGAAAGGGCTTGGACGTCGCTCGCATCTCCTTCTTCGGGCTGTTCGCACTCCAACATCGCGGGCAGGAAAGTTCCGGCATTGCGACATCCGCGGGCTGGCGCATCGCGTGCCACAAGGGCATGGGGCTTGTGTCGCAGGTCTTCTCGGAAGATGACATAAAGAAGTTAACCGGACATATTGCGATAGGGCACAATCGATATTCCACCGCCGGCGGGTCGCATGTGGACCACGCACAGCCGACCATTGTCGGCGATTGGAGCATCGCTCTCGTACATAACGGCAACATCCCCAGCACTGTTGCACTTGAGGAATTTCTGCGCGGTAAAGATATTGAAACGGACAAACTTTCCGATTCGCGGATGATTGCGCAAGCAATCGGCGTATTCGTAAAAGAGGGCGCGACCATCGAAGACGCGATTAAAAAAACATTTCCGTTAATGACCGGCGCATTTTCCATTCTTGTAATGTCGAAAGATAAATTGATTGCGATTCGCGACGAATGCGGAATCCGTCCGCTTTCTATAGCGACTCTTAATGGAGGATTCGTGCTTTCGTCGGAAACTTGCGCATTCCAAACAGTGGGAGCGGAGTTCTTGCGCGATGTAAATCCCGGCGAAATGGTCGTTATTGATGCGAATGGGCTTCGTTCAGAGCAGATTGTGAAGCCGAATCCCAAGTTGGACATCTTTGAGTTCGTTTATTTTGCGCGCCCGGACAGCCATCTCCTCGGTAAATCTGTCTATAGCGTGAGGAGGAATTTTGGTGTACAGTTAGCCAAAGAATATCCATTGCGAGCAGATGTGGTGATTCCCGTGCCAGAAACAGGAGTTCCCGTTGCAATTGGGTACGCGAGCGAATCAGGAATTCCGCTAGAAATGGGAATTGCAAAAAACAGGTACATACACCGCACGTTTATCCAGCCTGAACAGCACATTCGCGACCAAGGAGTTAAAGCAAAGCTCTCTCCAATTATTGAAACGATTAAAGGCAAAAGAGTCGCAATTGTTGATGATTCAATCGTACGAGGCACAACTTCTCGCAAAATTGTTGAAATGCTATTCGGAGCTGGAGCGACTGAAGTTCACTATCTAATTTCATCTCCGCCTATAATGTTTCCTGATTTTTATGGAATTGACACTCCGAAACAGAGGGATCTTTTGGCATCAGATAAGTCTATTCCTGAAATGAGGGCGTATTTGGGTGCGACTTCACTCAATTTCCTTTCCTATAACGGGATGATAAAAGCGACCGGGATTTCAGAAGATAAGTTCTCCACATCGTGCTTTACGGGCGAGTACCCAATAGACATTAAAGAGCGGATGAAAGAAATTGTCGCCAAGAAAGTATGCTACACGCCGTTTGTGGAGTAACCACTCGCTAATGTGCACGAATTCATTGTGTGTTATAATACATCTTATGAAAAAGAAAAATCTTTCTCACACACTTAATTATCCGGCAGTCTTTGAACCAGCCAAAGAGGGCGGGTTTAATGTTTCTTTCCCGGCTTTTCCGGGTTGTGTGACATTTGGTAAAACATTTGAAGAAGCGAGAAGGAAGGCGGGAGAGATTTTGGCGTTGTGGCTTGAGGAATTGGCAGTTCACCATGAATCGGCACCCATTGCTACAAGATATCCAATGGTTGACGAAATTACTGTCAACGCGCCCAGTTCCCTCACCTTTGTGGCATGAAGTCTCTTTCGGCCAAACAATTAATTAGGATTTTGGAACAAAACGGCTTCATTCTCTCGCGGCAAAAAGGAAGCCACGCTATTTTTCGCCACTCCGTGAATGGCACGATGGTACCGGTGCCATTTCACGGCAAAAATAAATCGATACACATAGGAACATTTTTGGCCATCGTAAAGCAATCAAAGATTCCAAGAAAAGAATTTCTGCGATAAGGAGTATCCAATAGACATCAAAGAGCGGATGAAAGAAATAGTCGCTAAAAAGGTTTGCTATACGCCGTTCAAAGAGTGACGCTCGAAGGCTGTGTGATTTTTGACGGAGGAATCACTCAAACCGTCAAAAACCACACAGCCTCCTCGCTGGAATAGAAGTTGGGATGTGCGACTTGTCATTTCAAGAAGGGAAATTTAGTGTAAGATTCATGACATGAGAGAGAGAATTGTTATAAGGTCGCCAGAACAGAATACGGATTCGCGCAGAGATAACCTCGCACATGCTCCAGAAGTCCAGCAATTGATAATTGAAGAGATGGCCCGCCTTGGCATCACTCCGCAAAAATATCCTCGAGCGATAGACCTTGCCGCAGGAAACGGCAGCTTTGCCACAGAGATACTTTTGCCTCAAAAATGGCAAGCTCGTGACATTACTAACGTTGATATTGCCATTCCTAATCCTGACATAAGTCCGGGAACCAGATGGTTGTATCTAAATCTGGAACAGTTGGGACACACTCTATCGTCCCGAGGTGAGCTACCTCGCGAGATATTAAGTGAACAAGGCAATCACGACTTTGGTTCTGAGGAAAGTGGGTTCGACATTCATCAGCACATTGATTATCTAGCCGATTTTTTCCTTAGAAAAGGAGGTGTCTTTTGGACAGTATCGGGGAGACATAGATTATTGCGGCCTAGGATAGGAAGGTGGAGGCAAACAGGGCCGTTTTTCTTTGAGAAAGAATAATAAGTTCGAGGAATAATATTTCAAGAAACCCTAAGGTGTAACCAATTTTTTTCACTGGACAATCAGTTCTAGAAACTGTACCCTCTTTCACATGTACACACCAAGCGACAAGATATTAAAAAACTATGCGGATGTCTTAGTGAATTTTGCACTCGGCGGAGGAAAGGGAATTAAGAAAGGGGAAGTTGTGCGGGTTTCCGCTTCGGAATCAGCCAAGTCGCTATATATCGCGGTGTGCAATGCGATAGTAGATGCAGGCGGGCATGTGATGTCAAACTACGGGCCAGATGAAGAGCAGGGCGACAAGCGCCGTAATATATCCGTTTCGCGTTATTTCTACGAGCACGCGACCGAAGAGCAGATAAAACATTTTCCCGCAAAATATCTCAAGGGCATAATTGAAGAAATGGACCACTCGGTATTCCTTCTTGCGGAAAAGGACCCGCACGCGCTCAAAGGCATTGATGGGAAAAAGATTATGATGCGCGGGCAAGCGCTCAAGCGCTTTACGGATTGGCGGCATGTGAAGGAATGGAAGGGGAAATTTACATGGACAATCGCGCTCTATGGCACGCCGGCAATGGCCAAGGAGGCAGGTCTCTCTCTAAAGGAATACTGGCAACAAATTATCAAGGCCTGCTTTTTGGATGAAAAAGACCCGATTGGAAAATGGAAAGCGGTGTATCGCGATATCGAAAAGTATCGTACTCGTCTCAACAACCTCTCGCCCCGCATCGACAAACTCCACGCGGTGGGGGAAGACATGGACATGTGGTACTCGTTGGGGGAGAAAAGAGCATGGCACGCGGGCTCGGGACGCAACATTCCGTCGTTCGAGATTTTTACCAGTCCCGATTGGAGAGGAACCAACGGCTGGCTTCGCGTAAATCAACCGCTCTACCGGTACAGCAATAAGATTACCGGCATTCAATTGTGGTTCAAGAACGGCCTTGTCGTTAAGATCAAAGCTAAAACGAATGAGAAACTTCTGAAAGAAATGATTGCTACAAAGGGGGCAAACAAAATCGGCGAATACTCTCTTACCGACAAGCGCCACTCCCGCATCACGAAATTCATGGCGGAGACTCTTTTTGATGAAAACATGGGCGGACCCTACGGCAACTCCCATATCGCGCTTGGCATGAGTTATCGGGATACTTATTCAGGCGATGTATCGAAACTCACTGACGCGGAAGCAAAACGGCTTGGCTTCAACGACTCCTCGGTGCACACTGATGTTGTCTCGACCACTGACCGGACAGTAACAGCGCACCTCAAAGACGGCTCTAAAAAAATCATTTATAAAGACGGAAAATTCGTACTCTAGGGAAAATGAAAACCGTTTACTTCGTGCGGCATGGGGAGAGCGAAGGCAACATAGCGCCGATATACCAGTCCACGGATCCTTCTCTCACTGAAAAGGGAAAACAACAGGCGCGAATCGTCGCGGAACGATGTTCTCGTTTGCCTATACAGGCGATTATATCTAGTACGCAATTGCGCGCTAAAGATACGGCGAACATCATCGGGGAAACCACAGGTCATACGGTAGAATTCTCGGACTTGTTCCGCGAGCGCAGGAAACCTAAAGCCCTCAATGGCAAACCGTTCAGCGACCCTGAAGCACAGGCACTAAATGGTAAATGGTGGAAAAGTCTCATGGGAGAAGGTCCGCGCGCTGAAGACGGCGAGAACTTTGAAGATATTTTAACTAGGGCCGGAAAAGCTCTCGCATATTTAATCCAACGACCAGAAAAAAATCTTCTTGTTGTGACCCACGGATTCTATATGAAGTATCTTGTTGCAAAAGCGATATACGGCGGAAATTTGACTGGTCCTATTTTCAGCTCGCTTGCCGGCAGTCTTATCATGGAAAATACAGGGATTACTGTTTTGCGTCATGGGTCAATGAAAGACCCCGAAAGGTGGGGCGAATATGGACCCTGGCAATTTTGGATTTGGAACGACCACGCGCATCTCGGATGATGTGCTAGTATTCGTATTCTATGAGGTTTGCGGTACCGACTGGCGCACTCAAATTCCTTCTTGGCTGGGTCATCGTTTTTCTTTTTCGCTTGATTCCTTTTAGGCCGCCGAATTTCGAGCCGATGCTCGCGACAATAATGCCATTCTCCAAGAAGTTTGGAATTTTTGGTTCATTTATTTTTGGTTTTTTAGGGATAATTCTCTTTGATGCAGTAACTTCCGGCTGGGGTGTATGGACCTGGATAACTGCCGTTGCATATGGCGTTCTTGGCATCGGCGCGCGTTTATTCTTTAAAAACCGCGAGGCGTCGGTTAAGAATTTCTTAAGCTTTGGCATCGTTGGCACTATTTTCTACGACGCGGTTACCGGCCTCACCATCGGCCCGATTTTTCAAGGCCAGCCGTTTATGGTCGCGCTCACCGGGCAAATTCCTTTTACACTCATGCATCTTTTGGGCACGGTGGTATTCGCGACGCTTTTGAGCCCCGCGCTTTACCGATGGGTAGTAAAGTCGGAAAAACTGGAACTGGCCGTTATTCCGTCTATTGCGTCTCGTATTTCATAACTCTTACCTCCTATTTCATATCTCGTATTTCGTGCTGTATACTGTCCACTGATGCGCCACCTCGTTAAAACACAGCAGTTCACAAGAGAATCGCTTAAGAAACTTTTTGATTTGGCAAGTGAACTTGAGGGGATGCGAGACGATTCACTAAGGGGAAAAATCTTAGCCACTTTATTTTACGAACCATCTACGCGAACAAGACTGTCATTTGAATCCGCAATGCTACGACTCGGCGGAGGAGTCATTACCATGGAAAATGGCAGGGAATCCTCTTCTCAATCTAAGGGTGAGACGCTTGAGGATTCCATCAAAGTCGTTAATCATTATGCCGATGTAATCGTAATGCGCCATGCAGAGGTCGGTGCGGCAGACCGGGCCGCCGCAGTTTCCAAAATTCCAATCATCAATGCGGGAGACGGCAATATGGGCCAGCATCCCACGCAAGCGCTTCTTGATTTATACACTATTCAGAGAGAGCTGAAACGAGAAGACGGTATTCACATCGCGTTTGTTGGTAATCTTAAATATTATCGTTCACCGCGCTCTCTCGCATATCTTATCGGAAAATACAAGGATATGAAAGTCACTTTCGTCTCATCGCCGGAATTGAAGATGCAGAGCGACGTAAAAACGTATCTAAAAAGACATGATGTTCAAGTTGAGGAAACAGAGGACATGAAAAGTATTATCGGAAAAGCGGATGTGCTGTATCAGACCCGCATTGCGAAAGAGTGGATTAATAATGACGAGGAGTACGAGCGCCAGCGCGGGCGATACATTATTACTCGCGCTGTTGCAGACTCAATGAAAAAAGGAGCGATTATTATTCACCCTCTGCCGCGCATCGGGGAAATTTCACCGGATGTGGACGATTCGCCGCACGCCGTGTATTTCAGACAAATTGGTTACGGTCTTCTAGTTCGAATGGCGCTATTGAGGACAATTCTCACGAAACAAAAATAGTCTTTTGCTCCAGTATTTTCGCAACCTTAATTCCGAGGAGAACGAATAATCCTCCAAGCGCGTATCCAGCGAAAACATCGCTCGGGTAATGAACTCCGAGATACAAGCGACTAAATCCTATCGCGAGGATGATTATAGATATTGCGGCAATCGTCAGATATTTTCGTGTTGCCGATAATGTGCCGTAAATCAGCCACATTATGAATACATAGAAAGCAACGGCAAGTGTCGCGTGTATGCTGGGGAATGAATACAATGTTGAGGCAGTGTATGCCTGCATAGCAACTTCCGGACGCGGTCTTGCAATCATCTCCTTCAAGATATACGCAGTGACAGCGCTTCCGAAGATGCTTGTGAAGAGGCCGAACACCAACGACCACCGTTTGCGGTATGCGAGGATGATTGCAACAACCAAAGTCAAACCAAGAATTGCATAGGCACTTCCAAGCCAGGACACCCAAATGAAGAATTGAGCATCGGAATGGTCGCGAATTGCGTAAAGCGCTTGCTCAATTTGCAGGTCAAATGCGGAGATAAAGTTCATAGAGAAGCAATAAAAGTAAAAAAACGAGGCACAATAATTATGAGACCGATTAGTGTCGCGGTTATGGCAGAAGAAGAAACAGCGGCGGATGCTAGGTCTTTTATTTTGGCGATATGCGGGTCGTGCGTCGGCTGAAATTTGTCGCACAGTTCTTCCAGAGCGGTGTTGAGCAGTTCGGCCACAAGAACGAAGCCGATCATGGCAATAATGATAAGCATTTCAATATAAGGCACGCGCACGACAAACGCGGTTAGAAGCGTCAAGAGCGCCCATGCGACATGAAATCTGAAACTGTGTTCTTCTTCCCACGCGATGCGAAATCCTCTCGCGGGGTACTTGAATTTCTCAATCCTTTCTTTTAGAGACATGAGCGGTTGCTTATCAAACTAGTATTCTGTTACATCGGTTTTCCGCTTTCTGCGCTGTCTGCCACTAGTCTGCGATGTTCTGCGAGTGCCGCTGTAGTATACGCTGTATGCACTGTTGAATCTAATATGTCGAGACGTGAAGTGGGCAAGAAATTGAATTAAAGCGGCACTAAATTCCGGCAAATGAAGTAGCGATATATATAACCGCTATACCAAACGCCGTCATCGCGGTAGTCCATATTGTCGGATGACGGTGATGACTTTCCGGCAGGAGGTCGCTTGCTCCGATATACAAGAAGAAGCCGCAAAATACCGCTAGTAGAATTCCGAGAGTCTTATCGGGGAGAGAGAAGAATAGAGATAAGAACATGCCTAACACGGGCGCCGTAGCATCTACCGCGAGCCATCGAAAGGCAGTGTGCTTCGTGCCGCCATTTCTCAAAATTAGGCCTACTGTATTTATGCCATCAGAGAAATTATGCGCCAAGACGGCTATGGCTACGATTGCGCCGACTACGGAGGAAACCTGGAAAGCCAATCCTACCGCGATGCCGTCCAAGAAACTGTGGATAGAAAGACTGCCTACTCCAAGGACGCCTTTCTGGCCATGGCCGCTCTCATCGGTATGCGCATGCAATGTGATGACCCTGTCAAGAAAGAGATACGCGACAAAGCCAAGGGCTACGGTGCTTGTAATTGCCGCCACGCCCCAACTACTTCCGGCAAGTTCGATAGACTCTGGAAGCAAGCCAAAAAAAGCGACGCCTATTACGGACCCAGCGCTGAACCCAAGTATCAGATGCAATTTGTCACTGAACTTGAGCGCGAACAATCCCCCAAGAAGAGTTGTGACAAAAGCCGCAAATGCGATGATGGCCAGCATGAAAGAACTATATCAGACATGTCAGACCGCAAAAAGCTGAGGCATTGATAATGTCCGAGAAAAATTATAAGCTCAATGCATATGGAAAATGTCAAGAACTTCATTGCTAAGTGGCCGTGGATCATCAGTGCCGTAGCCGTTGCCGCAATCGGCGGCTTTTGGTACTTTACTCGTGTCAACGTTCCAGAGCCTGTAGATTATTTCGTGGTAAAGCGCGGAACGGTGTCCCAGTTGGTTTCTGTTACCGGAACTGTAAGAGCCGCAAGCGCAGCAGATCTTTCGTTTGAAAAAAGCGGTAGAATCTCTGGAGTATTTCACGGCGTGGGCGACAGAGTAGGAGCGGGAGAGGCGCTCGTATCTTTAAGTAGCGGGGAATTGGCGGCACAGATTGCGCAGGCGGAAGCAACGGCAAGGGCACAGGCGGCTCGACTTGCCGAGCTTAATAGGGGCGCTCGGCCGGAAGACATCGCTGTTTCAGAAATTGACGTTGAGAACGCGAAAAACGATGTAATAAACAGCGTGAAGAACAGCTACGTTAATTCGGACGATGCTATACGAAATAAAGTTGATCAAATGTTCTCAAATCCGCGTTCATACTCTCCGCAATTCAATTTCGCTTTAAGCGATTCGAGGCTAAAAAATAAGTTGGAAACGGACAGAGTGAAGATGGAATCATCTCTTACGCAATGGAATTCCGATATTGCTGATGTTTTTGTGACGGATGATGTCATGCCGTACATTGTCGCGACAAAGAATAAGTTGCTTTCTGTTCAATATTTTCTTGATGATGTCGCGCTCGCGGTCAATTCTCTTCAAGCCAGTCCGCCAGTCACTCAAACTACGATTGACAGCTATAAAGCGGCTGTTCTTGCTGGTCGAACCAATATATCGACCGCGCTTGATAGTCTAGTTTCTTCAGAAGAGAAATTGCGCACGGCCGCGTCAAAGTTGGCGCTAAAGAAGGCCGGGGCAAGCAAAGAGGAAATTGATGCTCAAGAGGCCGAGCTAACTTCGGCAGAAGCTAACGTTTTAAATTTGAAAGTACAATTCGGGAAAACAACGCTCTATTCTCCAATAGCAGGGATAATAACTAGGCAAGATGCAAAGCAGGGTGAAATAGCGAGTGCTGGAGCAGTTATTACATCCATCATTTCAGACGCTAAATATCAAATCGAGGCAAGTGTTGCGGAGGCCGATATCGCGAAAATAAAACCCGGGGACGAAGCAAGTGTTACCCTTGATGCGTATGGCAGCGACGTCTTATTCATAGCCACTGTAACAAAAATAGACCCCGCAGAGACGATTATCGACGGCGTTCCTACTTACAAAACCACTCTTCAATTCAAACAGAGCGATGAACGAATCAAATCTGGGATGACCGCGAACACAGATATTGCCGGAGAGAAGCGAGAAAATATATTGTTTATCCCCGGCCGGACAATTTCAGGAAAAGGTGCATCCAAAACCGTGAATTTGATTGATGGAGAAACGACTCGCGAAGTGGCAATTGAAACCGGCTTGCGCGGTTCAAACGGCGATGTGGAAATTCTATCCGGGCTCAAAGAGGGGGATAAAGTGAAAACTAGTCAGTAGTAAATAGTCTGTAGTTAGTAGTCCATAAGAAATTTTTGCCTTGACACTACAGACTACTAACTACTATCTACTAACTATTCTTATGCCTATAATGGAAGTGAAGAACTTGGAGAAAACCTATCAGGACGAGGATGTCGCTCTCGTCACGCGAGTTTTAAATGGTTTAAATCTGAAAATTAACAGGGGAGAGTTCGTTGCCGTGATGGGGCCTTCTGGCTCCGGCAAATCTACCCTGCTCCATATTTTAGGTTTTTTGGATCCTCCCACAGGAGGCGAGTATCTTTTTGATAATAAGCTCTCAAGCGACTATTCGGAAGATGAAGTTGCAAGAGTGCGGAACAAGAAACTTGGATTTGTTTTTCAATCATTTAATTTATTGCCGAGAACGACTGTGCTTGAAAATGTAAAACTTCCTCTCCAGTATTCCGATGTGAGAGAAGAACTTTGGGACGAGATGGCACGAAAGGCGATAGAATCGGTCGGATTAACGCAACGGCTTGATTTCGAGCCTTCCCAACTTTCCGGTGGCGAGAAACAGCGGGTCGCGATTGCTCGCGCGCTCGTTAACAATCCGGATGTAATATTTGCCGACGAGCCTACAGGAAATCTAGATTCTAAATCCGGCGAGCTTGTTATGGAAATTATTCAGAAACTGCATTTTGAAATGGGTCATACTGTCATACTGATTACACACGAGACATACACCGCGGAATATGCTGAACGGATTATCAAACTTCGAGATGGAGAAATAGAAAGCGACACGAAGGTCGAAAAGCGGCGCATCGGAGGCAAGTTTGTAAAGTAATATGACTATAAATCACAGTATTAAGACAGCTCTTGGAGGACTCAAAACGAACAAGACTCGTTCGGCTCTCACAATTTTGGGAATAGTTATCGGCGTTACCGCCATCATTATGGTTGTTTCTCTTGGGCAAGGTGCGAAGCATCTTATATTGGGGCAAATTGAAAAGGTCGGCGCTCGAACAATCGGTATCATTCCAGGGCGCCAGCCGAAAGGTCCGACCGAATTTTTGGCCACATTATCTGCATCTCTGAAGCTACGCGATCTCACAGCGCTTGAGAGAAAGGAAAATGTACCGCACGCAGAAGATATAATGCCTGTTGTTTTCGGAGCAGAAACAGTCTCGTTTGAGGGAGAGACTTATAGGCTTACGATACTTGGAGGAAGCGAGCTTATGGCCGATATAATGGACGCGCATACAGTGCGCGGCCGCGGTTTAGCCGTTGATGATGTGCGAGGCTCGGCTGATGTCGTAGTTTTGGGCCAGACGGTTATCGACAAACTTTCTCCCGGCAGTGATTTACTGGGAGAGCGAGTAAAGATAAAAGGAAGAAACTTCTTGGTCATAGGGATACTCCCGAAAAAAGGCGGCGTTTCTTTCATAAATTTGGACGAAGCGGCGTTAATGCCGTACACCACTGCGCAGAATTACATCTTGGGAGTAAAGCATTTCAACAGAATAATAGTTCGAGCCGACAACGAAGCGAATGTGTCTTCCACTGCAGAAGACATCAAGGCAACATTGCGAGAATTACATGGAATAACGGACCCGGATAAAGATGATTTTGGGGTTGAAACGCAAGAGGATGCCTTACAAACCGTTGGGGCAGTCCTGGGCACGCTCACGATTCTTTTGACGCTCGTTGCCGCTATATCTCTCGTTGTCGGGGGAGTTGGCATTATGAATATTATGCTTGTTTCAGTTATCGACAGAACCCGCGAAATTGGTTTGCGAAAAGCGCTCGGAGCGACGAACCGGAACATTCTCACTCAATTTTTACTCGAGGCAATTATTTTGACGGGAATCGGCGGGGTAGTGGGAATTGCGTTGGGGACAGGACTATCGTTCGCAATTTCGCTTGTAATATCCAGGGTTTTCGAGCTTTCCTGGCAGTTTTCGTTTCCTTTGGGCGCCGCGCTTCTTGGTATAATTGTTTCTACATTTGTCGGCCTCGTTTTCGGGCTTTACCCCGCACGAAAGGCCTCACAGATGAGTCCCATAGATGCGCTTCGGCATGAATAAGGATTTATCTTACAGTAATTTATCCAGACTGGCTGGCCTTCATACCGGGCAGGCCCCGCAAGAAAGGCCTCAGAAATGAGTCCGATTGACGCATTGCGACACGAGTAACACAATAAGGGCGATATATCGCCCCATGTGAAGTGTTATTAACATTATATTTTATTTGAATATATGTGATAAAATCTCTAACTTATGGACACAGAAAAGATGCAGGAACATATTGATAGAACGTTCCATAATCATGGCGACATATTGATAAAAGTATTTTCTATCCTTGTCGCGCTCCTCCTTCTTGGGCGCTAAAAACCATAGCAAGAAGGA
>Ga0209211_10004480_pt1 | contig 21652 bp, 23 predicted proteins | sample RifGroA2_FD_183992 | JGI IMG/M metagenome (GOLD analysis project Ga0209211, IMG submission 183992) | Groundwater microbial communities from Rifle, Colorado, USA - Groundwater A2 (SPAdes) (version 2) | ecosystem: Environmental > Aquatic > Deep subsurface > Groundwater | place: Rifle, Colorado...
CCGCAAAACCTTACAATCCCCATAGGTTCCGCTCTCCGAAGGTTCAGTCCAACGAGGTTTATCTGCCGCCATTGCAAGTCGCGGGTTAAACGAGTTTGGGCGGGGCGGCAGATAAACGCTATTCGTTAGCCCCTCAAAGGGACAAAAACGTGATGCGCCTAAAGGCGCAAGCTCACATGCCTAATTTCAGTTGATCGTAATGGGCATCTTCTTGGTCTTGATTTCTGACATATGCCCTGACCATCTCTTCATCGAATCCTATCGTGACCGCTCATTTCGGTCGATGCCCAAAGTTGGTCACGACTTAGCGAAACAGCCGGTCACATGCAGTGAATCAAACCAGCCCTCACTGGCGCCACCCCGTCAGCGAGCAACGCGAAGCAATCCGCCATTAAGCTTGACCCTTGAACCTTGAATCTCATACCTGTTTTTAATGCCCCCCGCCCCTCACAATCACCAAAATCCCGCGCCAAATCACCCACAAATCCAGCATCAACAAGCCAAACGAAGAACGCATCAAATATTGATCAACATACTCATATTCGTACACCGGATTGCCCATCTCCGGCGTGCCTTTATTGATATGCCCCAAGCCCAGCAAACCGCCCTTGATCAAAAAGCGCGTCACATTGCCCTGCGCCCGGTCCCGCTCATAATGCAATATCGACAAAGGCCGTGGCCCCACAATGCTCATATCCCCGACCAGCACACTCCAAAACTGCGGCAACTCATCCAGATAAAACTTCTTCGCAAATTGCCCAACAGCAGTGCGGCTGTCCGGCGTCCATTCCGCCGAATAGGCAATCCAGTCGTGCCGCTTAGCACCTTCCGGATCGATATACTTCATCTTGATCAGGCGAATTTTGTACTTTGGAACGATTTTCCCAGCACTCACCGCGTTGTAATAAAAAAACATCGGCCCGGCATTCTCGGGAATCAGCCAACCCTCAATCACATATGCGACCTTAAGCAACAGCAACACTGGTGCCGCCGCAAGCAACAGCAACAAGGCCACACACTTATCAAACAGCACCTTAAAAAAACGCCCCGGCAGGGGCTGATTCAATTCAAAAATGTGCTGGTACTTCTGCTTGATTTCCTCGGTGGGCGGTTTATAGGGGAAGGCTTCTTTAGGTTCAATTTTGTCCGTCATTATTTTCTCTCTATCAACTGCATTAACTTCTGCTCAATACGCAAAAACTCAATATTGATTCATCAATACTGGCCCTTGGAATCATGCAACTTAACTCTCAACAACTGCCTAGCCGCACCAATAACAAATAAGGTATTCGTCACCAGATACCGCTTCCATAAGCGCCTCGGCTCAGACACCAAGCGATGAAGCCACTCTAGCCCGCAATCCTGCATCCACTTTGGTGCGCGCTTGATCGTACCTGCGTGGTAATCAAACGCAGCCCCGACACCCACCATCACGGCATTGATTCGACCATGATGCGCCGCCATCCACAACTCCTGTTTAGGGCAACCCAAACTCACCCACACCACGCCCGCACCCGATGCATTAATCTGCGCCACAATGGCATCATCTTCTTCAGGGGTGAGCGCGCGAAATGGCGGAGAGATAGCGCCTGCAATTTTCAAGTTGGGGAATGAAGCTAGTAGCTTGGTCTGTAAAATCGCTAGCGTTTTATCTGTGCTACCGAAAAAAAATGCCGACTCATCACGCCCCTGTGATTCGGCACAATACTTCCACATCAAATCCGGCCCATTAATGCGTTTCTGATCTACATGTCCCAGCTTACGCATCATCCAAGCCACCGGCGCACCATCCGGCGTTGCCATATCCGCTTCATTTACAACACGGCAAAACTCAGCTTCTTGCGAAGCAGTCACCACCGAATGCACATTGCAGATACAAACCACGCTAGACTCTCTATGCTTGGCCCATACATGAAGCTTCAATAACACCTCATCCCATTCCAATGTGTCAATGGGAACACCGAGGACAAGGCTGCGCTGGCGAGCCAATGACACTACCAAGCCCCTTGTTGCGCAAAATACATGGTGGGAATCTCACTAGTAAACAAGCTTTTTTGAATAGCGTGAACGCCCCCAAGATAATCCTCCGCCACAACTGATTGCCTGATAACCGTTTCCGACACCTTACCTTGTTCAGACATTGACCAAACAATCCAAGCCTTCTTTTTGCCTTTGGTTAACTGACAACTCCAAACATCCCCCTCAACATTGCAAGTCTTAACAGTGCTGCCCACAAACCATCTCATTGCCGCCAAATAAGTCAACCCAGCCTTTCGTACGGGCGATCCCAAACCACTGGTTAAGCCCATACCGTTGTGATTCCAGCCATACCAGTAAAATCTTTCAATGCCTACTAAGCGTTCAATTAGTAACGCACGAATCACATAACCAGCAGCTTGTTCTGGTGTCGGAAGCGCCCAAGTTTTCCACATCGTACTATTGCGAGGATCAGAAAAGTGACCATCGTCTTCGGGAATTAACCAGCCCGTTTCCGTATTCCAAATTGGCTTCCCAGCCAAGCCGTGCTTATCTAACGCGTCTCGAAGATATGGAAGATATTTCAAAAAAATTGGTCCTGCCGGGGTTTCAGGCGTATAAAAATGATAACCTATCACATCCGCAAACTTCCCGTTACCAGCAGAAAAGTAATCATTTAATGTTGCTTTAGTCGTCATAGTCATACTTGCCGACACCACAGTAATCGAGGGATCAATAGATTTCAGGATGGTATATGCCTCTCGCTCCAACTCAGCCAACTTAGTAAAGCTACCCGACCAAAACGCTTTATGATCAACCTCATTCCATATCTCATAAGCATGAATTTTTCCACGATATCGAGTCGCCACGGTACGAACGTAGCGTCTCCAGTCTTCAATATCTACCGGCTCCGCAGCATTACCCGGAAAATAGGGTGAGGCCTCTTTAGGCCTAGCTGATGCCCATGTTGGTGTCTGTCCCAACACAAGCAGTACATCTACCTTACTTTTCTGCGCCTTACTCACGAGTCGATCAAGGTCTTCGAAATGCCATTCACCTTTTTTTGGCTCCAAATTTGACCAATTTACATAGTTGTCCCACAGACGTAACCCGCCAAACCTTTCACTCGGCCAGATGGCTGTTCCTCGCGGATCTTGCATATGCAAACCAAAATAGCCCCTATCAAACGTTGTGGGAAATAAAAATAATTTCTGGTCCGGCTGGACATTTTCAGCTAACAGTCGCCCCGAGTAAGCACAAAGAAGTAACAAGGGAACAAGGAATAAACACACCCATAACCCAGTTCCAATATTGCACCTACGTAAGAGCGTAGTATTCACAACGTCTTCATCCACTGCCAAGTTTTACTCACCCCTTGAGACAGCTCAACTTCCGGTTTCCAGTCCAATTCCTTTCGGGCTTTGGAAATATTTAATACGATGCTAGGCACGTCGTAAGCACGCCCTTGTTTATACACCGGCTCTATCGCCTGTTCCGCAGCACGGGCTGAAACATTCAGCACTTCGCGAATCGAGTGACCAACACCACTACCCGCATTCAATATCCCACAATATTCACTTGCACCAGCCTTCACACAGAGCCCGGCCAAATCTGCAACATAGATGAAATCACGCACGACCGAACCATCACCCCATATTTCGATTCGTTCGCCCGATTTAATTTTCTGCAGGAAAGTCCCAATCACACCCTGCACACCAGCATGGCCCTGCCTTTCGCCATAAGGATTGGATGCCCGCAAGACAATAGGCCTAAGACCATGTAGCGACTGATACATGAACAAATAGTTTTCGATTGCTACCTTGATGACACCGTAAGAACAAATTGGACGCAAAGGATGTGTTTCAGGTATGGGCGACACATCTGGGATGCCATAAACCGTACCACCTGATGATAGGTAAACAATACGCGAAATACCTTTCTGCACCATCAATTGCAACAAGCGAACAGTATTAATCAGGTTGCCTTGAATATCGGAAACGGGATCAAGATTAGAAGTGGATGGCACAGTGGTACTAACTAAGTGATAGACGACATCCACCCCTTCTATCGCCTCCGCCAAAGCCGGAGCATCCCCAAAATCACCTAAACGATAATCCACACCAGCTAGGGGAGGGCGATACAGCTCCGCACCACGATCAAATACTCTAACTCTTCGGCCCGCCAGCACCAAAGCATCAACCAAGTGCGATCCTATAAACCCATTGCCACCAATAACCAGTGCTCTCATATGGGAGTTCATAACGTCCTGTGCTTCCAGTAGTCAAACAGTTCTTTACCCTCAGCGTTAATCCACTGAATAGTTTCTTTTACGTTTTCCTCTAAATTTGGATGCGACACACCAAATGCCGCTACTGTTTTATCTGTCGGAGCAGGGTAATCTTCGATCATATTCTTGAAACGTGCGGTATATAGCGGCGACGGAATTCCCATTTTTAACAGTAAGTCGCCGACCATCGCAGGGAGAGTAAAAAGATAACTAGGCACGCGCCTGAGTGTTTTACCTTTCAAGCTTTTTGAAATCGCATTTAACCATTCATAAGAATCAATGGGAGTATCGCCCAAATAATAGGTTTGTTTATCTACACGAGTTGCATCGGCTTGTACGATCTGCAAAATTTGATATGCAACATTTTTTACATACCCATACGTCCGAATAACCGGATGATTACTGGGATGGATATACAAACCTTTATCAATGATCCTCCACAATTCCACGGGATAACGCAGATGCCACGGCCCCCAAATGTTGGCAGGACGAACGATAGTCCAACAACACTGTAGATCAGATTCGCGTGTTAATTGTTCAGTGATGACCTTGCTTAGGCCATACGCAGTGTAGTGAACATACTCATCATCGCGAGTAGGAAAAGGCTTTTCTTCTGACTTATACACATACTGCGTTGATGCAATGATTAGTCGGCCCCCAAAATCCACTCCCTCCAAGCATCTAATTAAATTTTCTGTGCCTTTCGTATTATCAATATAGTCTTCCAGCTTGTCGCTCAGCGTGTCTGTGCGCGCGGCCAAATGAATCACCACAGTTGGCCTAAATGCATCAAGCACTTTTTCAATATCAGCGATTTCTAGCAAATTGCCTTGATGCAAGAATTGCTCATGACTATTTTTATTGGGTTTGGCCTTATCGAAATTGCTAACTGTGTAATTTTGATCCACTAACAAATCAATGAGGTTGGTTCCTATAAAGCCTGAACCACCTGTGATCAATATTCTTTCGTTATTTTCCACCATACTATTTACCCATTATTTTGTTGATTACCTGCAACATATTCATGCTGTATTTATCCAGCGTGTAGTTAGCCAGAAACCGATCCACACATCCCTGAGATAATTTCGCATAGATTTCAGGGTTGTCCATTAGAAATAAAATCTTTTTCGCAATTTGTTCAGGCGATTTTGGCTCAACAAACAACCCAACTTCATCAGTTACCATATTTGGAATCATACGGTAATGCGTTACAACTGGAACCGCCCCGTATGCCATTGCTTCAAGAATTGAAACGGGTTGTCCTTCAAATTTAAAGTATGAAGGCAATAAAAAAACATGTGCCTTTAGGAAAGCCTGCGCCTTAGCTTCACCCATTAACCCCTCGCAATACGCGATATGCGGCTGTAAATTATTATCAGCAATGTATTGCCTAAACCCGTCTGCTGCTTCCAATTCATTCCCATGCATTTCAGCATCAACAGAATGCTTGAACGCACCCGCAAAAACACAATGAATATTTTTTTTATGCTCCTGCACAAGTATTCGAACGGCCTTAAGCACATCCCAATACCCCTTGCTCTCGATCATATAACTCAAATAAATCAAGTTAAATGTCTGTTCCGCGCTGTAGGTTTTTCCCTTATTGGAACTAAGAAGGTTTTTCTCAGGAAGCCCATTGGTTATCGATACAACCTTACGTGCATAGTCATCCAGCATTGAAAACTGCTGTTTTGTAAGCTCACCCTCAACGACAATATAGCTTCCCTTGTTGAAAGTGCTTCTCACTAAATATTTCAAAAAAGGGGAAAGTCCGTTGTAAAAATTTTCAAAATTTGAACCAAATTGCTGCATCAAAATTTTATAGTTAAAAAATGAAGCCAGATTAATAAAAACCAGATCCCGTAAAAACCCTGCTTTAGTCTGAGCGGTAGTGATATACAACAACCCGCCGCGGCACTTATAAAATAATCCGATTGCCCCAAAGATGATGGCGAAATATTCCAGCGTTCGCTTTAAAGAAAACTCCCCCACCTGGATATTGGTGTACTTCGAGGTTAAATCGACGATACTGACACTGAAATTGTTGGCCTGGATAAAATCGACCAACGCATCAAACATCATCGCTTGGCCGGAAAAGATATTGTTCTTTTGATCGGACCTCAAACCGACGGCAAGGATTCTCGAATTCATATCGCCGCAATCACGTCAACTTTTTTGATGCAATTGATGCTGGTCAATTGTTGGCTTTATGCCCCAAACCACACTACTGCAGAATAGTTCATAGCGCTTAGGCAAAACAGTATTGAGAAGGATCGAAATTAGATTTAGTGGGAAAATCAAAAAAAGCTGAAAGAGCCTAGATATAAAAATATTTTTTGGCAATATATGCGTAAGGTATGCGATAAACAATTGGCAAGTGGCCATGAAAAATGTTGTAGTTTTTTTTATCTCCAAAATTCCAAACCCATTCTTTTCGAAGATATGCTTTATGCCACTACTTGTATATCTAGCAAAGTCAAATGGCATCTCGTGCTCATACAAGGCAAATGGAATAGTGATAAGTAACTGACCTCCGGGTTTTAATACACGTCTAATTTCAGTGATCGTCTTGTCAATATTGAAGACATGCTCAAATACTTCAAAAGCAACCACAGCATCAAAATGATCATCCGGAAATGGTAGTGTTTTACCGTCGAAATAAAAATCAACCCTGCTATTTTTATGATTGTGGCCAGTAACCTCAACATCAACGCCGATATAGCTATTCGCGTTGGTAAATAATTTTTCGTAAGGCTTGGAGCCGCATCCAAAATCCAATACATCACCTTTAATGCTTGGAGCCACGTCCAAAATGCTTCTGTAAAGCCCGTTACGGACTATATATACGGGGCTTATTACAATTGCTAACGGTGATGTTATAAACGCCTCACGATGAAGTCTATTTTTTAGTTTTTTCCACATATGATTCAGTGTGGTCTGATCGGATTGATCTTGTCCTATAACATCATCATTACCCATACAATCACCTACCTCCATCACCTTTAGAAGGTTTTTCTTCTGAACGCGCGCGTAGTTTACGAACCCGCATGACAATAAAATGCTTCACACATTCGTAGCAGAATGTAATCAGCGCAGGCAACACGCCTTTACCGTGAACCAACGCCACCGCCATAGATTCCTTATAGCTTTTCACTGGATTGCTATTGCTGACCCCCCCCCATTGCATTTGCACAATGACCTTCGGTAAGAATCCGATTTTTACTTTTGACCAAATTCTCAAAATATAATCGTAATCAGCAACAATCTTAAAGCAGGAACTGTAATCTCCGAAGCGATGATAAACGAATGCCCTAACAAAGCATGAAGGATGCGCAACACGCATCTTTTGAAATAACTGCTCTTTGCTGACATCTGCACCAATACGACAAACCTCATCCCCTTCAGAATCTACTTGCGCAACATATGCGTGACAAACGTCAAATTTACCAGAGTCCATCAAGTCCACCATCGTGGAAACGACATCATTCTCCGAATACCAGTCATCCGAATTTAGAATGTGAATGATCTCGCCAGAAGCCATCCGCACCCCTTTGTTCATGGCGTGATAAATCCCAGCATCAGGCTCCGATAAGCAGCGCACCCCCATTTCTCGCAGCAACTCAACCGTACCATCGGTTGATCCTCCATCAACCACAATGTGCTCAATGTCTGGATAGGTTTGGGCTTTGACTGATTCAACACAGCGGGCGATTGTTGCCGCGCTGTTATAGGCAGGCGTAACGACTGAAACCCTGTACCTATTTTCGCTCATGACGTTCAATTTAGTACGTCGTGATAAAGCGCGGCATATCGATTGGCCACTGACTTCAACGCGTATCGCTCGACAACTGTTTCCCGCGCACATTTGGACAATTCATCATGTCGATTTTGATTCTCTAGCACCCACATTATTCCATTGGCAAGATCAGAGAATTCAAAGGGTTTTGCCAAGTAGCCATTTTTTTGATGGTCAATCATATCTGGCATGCCGCCGATTCCAAATGCTACGACCGGCGTACCGCATGAAAGCGACTCCATAACCGCATTTGACAAATTCTCTTGCATAGAAGGAGCAACCACAACGTCGGCTGCCGAGTAAAGCAAGACCTGACTTATTTCATCCTGCAAATAACCCATGTAATGAACCTTCATCCCGAAATCGGGAGGATTTGCCGGTCTGCTTGCACCAACAATCACCAGTTCTGCTTGGTCGGCCCACCCCTCCTTCGTCAATTTTTCAATGGCTGGCACTAGAAACTGATTCCCTTTGCGTTTATCTGAAGTGGCACTAAACGCGGAAAATAAAATTAGATGTTTATTTTGTGGCAAGTTATAGACCGAACGGGCAACCTGCTTATCTACTGGCTTGTATTTCTCGGTATCCAAACCGTTCGGAATCACTTCGATTCGTTGGCTCTTAAACAAAGAACTTGCTCGCGCCATATCGGCAAGCCAATGGCTTGTTGCGACAACCACGATCGGTACTTCTTTCCATGCGTTGAGCTTCCGCAACAAAATCCGCCGAGATAAATCCTGCTCACGGCCCGAATGTAATATTGGGCAATTACCACAAGACTGCCTAAATTTTCCGCACTCCTCGTCATAATGACAGCCACCGGTAAACGGCCACATATCATGCAAAGTCCAAACAATTGGGCGTTGAAAACTCTTCAAGGTCTCGATTTTCATAAAACCACTGTTGACCCAAAATAAATGAACAATGTCCGGATCGATCTTCGCTACAGTGCTCCCCAAGTTTTCAGGTAGCCAAGCCGACGAGAACAATCCTTTCTCGCGTTGACGATACAACTTGGTTGGAATCCCATCCAAATCTGGCCTATACCGTGCGAGTGCTTTGCGCCACTTGGTTGGCTGACCAATCACTGTGTAGTCATCCGTTTGCTTGGCTTGCACCAACAATTGCGAGTCGAGTCCTATCGAGCACAGCCCCTTATGCAATCGGTTAGTCGCAATCGCAGCACCGCCAAAATTCTCGTAGGTATTAAGCAGTAACGGTTTCATAAATCACGTGCCCAGTATCTTGCGCCGGATTGAACCAAAAACCGGGCGCACAACATTCAGAAGTGGGCCTGCCAATTTTGCGATGCCCGCAATTAGCCCAACCAAAATCTTATTACTGCTTCCTGTCCGCTGGAAAATCAGAGCATGATTGACCCCAGGCACATGCCCGACATACTTGAGTCCCATAGCTCGAACTACCCACGCGAAGGTGTGCCGCAAATAAAAAGTAGCGGGTAAGTGGCTCTTAATTACTGGGAAAAAACAATTAGCGAAAATCAGATACCCCCCAGGCTTGGTCGCTTGAACCATCTGTGCTGCCAACGCCAGAGGCTGCTCAACATGTTCGAGAACATCCTGTGCAATCACACAGTCGTACTGCCCGTCAAAGTCTTTTACAAACCGGATTCCAGCAATACCCTCCACTCGCATCAAGCCAAGCTTGGATGGATAAGGCTCCACAATATCTATCTGGCCTTGTGGCGCGACAGTACTCAACTTCATTGCCAATTCACCAAAGCCACCACCATAATCTGCAATCCGCATAACGCCCATCTGGCTGACATATGATGCAATCGAATCACGATGTTGAACTGAGTCTGGATCAGTGGCAGAGAAAACACCATTTACTACCCACACAGGGTGAGCATAAAAAACACCTATCGCTTGCCCGTCTAACTTCAACGTGTTATCGAGACTTAACGCATCCCATACCCTGTCCATTTCTTGCCATACCCATTCAACAGGAGGACGCTCCATCTTGGCAACTCCTCCCAGATATTCGATATCAGTCTGTAGCAAAGATTCAGCAGGCAACCGCACCCCCCAAAGCAATATTTCATTCATAATTTTCCGATTTCTACTCAAACACTCTGCCAAGTTAATCAACGCACGTGGGGACCATCATGCAAACTCACTGCACACTTTCAATGGCGATCAGCTTCGTTATCCACCTGCAGTTCTAAAGATTTGATGCAGCGTGCAGGAACTCCTGCCCAAATTTGATTGCTCGGGACATTTTTATTTACCACTGAGCCTGCCCCAATAACTGAGTTTTCTCCAATAACCACGCCTGGCAACACGATGACACCAGCCCCAATCCATACGTTTCGACCAACTATCACACCAACTCGATTGGAATCCCAAGGCTGATCTCTATAGAAATCAGCTGGGTTTAAAATATGATTTGCTGCAATAAGCGAAACATCCTGAGCCAGTAAAGCCCCCTCGCCAATCACGATTGGACCACCAGCCGCACGAATGTTGGCCCCCCTCCCAATAATCACCCTATCACCAATATCAAGAGCGCCCTTTATTGGAGAATATGTTGTACTTTCAAGCACAACAATTTCTGAAAATGCGCCAATAGAAATATTTTCTCCCAATCGCAATGCATTAGGCTGATCAAATTTAATTTTGATCGGCATCTCAAATACAAGTGTTGGATATCGGCTACGAAGCTTTGCTAATCGGTAATAGACTAAAATTGACCGGCCGATAAGGCTAAATATGTTCACTACTATTGTCGAGCTAAGATAACTCTGAATTTTAGAAGAAGGGGAGTTCATTTTTGGCGCCGAAACCCCGAGAAAGCTCTAAAGCCAAGCACTCTCTTAACAATACTCCTAATTGAATTCCTCTTATAAATTGAGAAAAGATTCCGATCACTCCACTCATCAGCTTCAACATCACGCGCCATACAAGGAGGGTGAACTAGAGGAAGTTTCATCTGCTCCAATTCCAATCCCCATTTATTCGCTCCAGCAGTATGTGTAGCATCATTTTCAAAACCAATGTTATTAACTAAATTTTTCGACGGTAGGATGCTTAACCCATTTTGGGCCCAACATGAAAATGTCCACCGATACGCCCATGAGTCAATCTTGCCCGCATGAGCACGGTCAAATATCTCAGTCCAATATCTTTTGAATGATCGGCTGCCATTCCCAATACCTAATAGCCAATCAGACTCACGCAGTGCCGGCCAAAGAGACATATCGCGATCATATAACTGCCAAGCTCTTCTCCAACTAGCCCAACCCCAGCAATGGTTGTTGCGACTAAAATAATAGCTGTGTGGCGGCTGATGGGCTTCACCTTGAAAATGACTGGCACCAATTACCATGACACGATTGTCATCCCGGTAACGAGCTAACAATTCTTGAGCAAACCGAAAATAACCAGGATCGGGGACACAATCATCTTCAAGAATAATTCCCTCCTCTACATTTTCAAAAAACCAGTCGATAGCTCCACTCACTGAACGACGGCAACCCAAGTTATCTTCTCGGAAAAGAGTTTTGACCTCGCATGGCCAATCAATTGCTGTAGCCGCCTTCCTCGCAGCTTCGGTTTTTTCTTTTTCCTCAGGCCTGCCAGTTCTTGATCCATCAGCTGCCACATACAGATGCTTTGGTTTTATTTGGCGAAGCGCATTAATCACTTTTGCAACAGTATCCGGCCTATTAAAAATCAAAAGCAATACGGGTACTTCAATAGTTTCTTGGTTAATCATCTGCCCCTCACAAGCTATCGGCAAGCATATATAAAGATCGCCTTTAGTTAATCAATTTTCCTGAATTCACCCAATCCGTAAGGCAGCCCATCACTTGAAATAATGCAGCATGTAATAACCAGGTATAACTGAAATACGATCAAACTGAACCCATAACGCAGTAGACACGCTCTTATCAACAAATAATTTTGCCTGCACGTAAAAAGCAATTACAAAAAATGAAATAACCATGCAAGCTCGAAGAGAAAGGTGCCGATACAACATGACGAAAAACCATCCGAGAAGCATTCCGTGAATCATCAAGAATGCTCGGGTAGGGAAGAGTTTTAGGTTTAAAGTCATCATGTAAAAAGTTAGTACAACCAAATATACTGATATCCAAATCTTCTCACGTTCAGTGAGTCGTTTCATATCAACCAGTAATACAGCAACGACACTAGCCAAGACAATTAGTAAATATTTAACTGCGAATAAATTAGTAGTCGATGCATCTTCCTCTGCATAGTAAAGCAAACGTGTGTCTGGTAGCCCCGCACTCACCAATAGCAATAGTGGCTCCATCATTTGGATTAGAAAATATGCACCAAATGCAATTGGAATAAATAAGTAAAACCTATTCAACCGAAACCAACCTGCTGCCTTATAAAACAAATATAGGGGTAGTGAGCTAAGATGAAAAACGGCGCTCCCTAAAAGGGCGATGTAGGCAAGAGATTTGCGATATTCGAATAGGGCCACGATCAATAATAGTCCTGCAAAAAACTGCCGCGACAACTGGGTAGAAAAATACACTGAATACATCACGTAAATTACAGCGGCTGTTGTCGCTTTTTTTCTTTGTGTACATTCGAGAAGCAGATATTTTTCCAGGATGAATACAAAAATTGCACCCGAAATCAAGGCTAGTGCAAAGGCATACCCGGATTCAGTTAACACAGGGAGCAATAACGCAAGTATCGTATTTATAACATTGAGTCCAATCTCTACTCCCCATCCCCACTTAAAGAAGTTTGTGAAATCGCCTGAAGTTATTTCAAGATAGATGGGGTAATAAAAATTACCCAGATCGTCTCCATCGCCACCAATTCCTCTTGAAGAAATAATGATTGCTCCTGCAAAGGCTATGCAGAAACCCAACAATTTTCTTTCTAATGGCCCAATTTCGTGTGTCCGAATGATTAGAACTAACAACGCAAAAGAATAGGACAATAATGGTGAAAAAAAAGCAGTGGCCAGAATTACTAACGGGATAATGAGTGCTAATTCATACCTACCCCTTGTTAAGGCATGAGATGCTTCAATGTCGTTAGTAGTTGAAATCATTCAGACTGAAATTTATGGATTAGCTACAGTTTTTAGTTTAGCGACAATATTCTGGTAGGCATAAATTTCACAAAAAACTGGACTGTATTGCTTTATCGGCACTAGGCCATTTGGTAACATTCGGAAAAAGTCATAATTTGGCAATAATTCCCAAAAGTCTTTAAAGAAAATTCTACTGGCGATATTCATTTCATTAAATTCAAAATGAATCCAGTCAACCTTGTTGGCACTAATGTACCGCTCAAAACCCTTCAATACTTCAAGTTCATGTCCTTCAGTATCGATCTTGAGCAATCCCACCCTCTCGATTTTATGCTCAATCACAAAATCATCTAACGAGATAATTTTCACTTCGTGAACAACAGACTTTCCTTTATGAATTTGCTCAATTACATCCTTGTACAATGAAGCGTGGGACGATCCATCTTTTTCTGCATAGTCGTAAAGTTTTAGCGACCCTGCCGACGCACCAACGCCAACGTTGTTGGTGTTTATATTTATACCATCTACATTTTTGATCAGCTTTTGATAAGTTGCAGGGTGTGGTTCGAAAGCATAAATTTCGGCGTCTTTATTTAACCCATTTATGAGCTTTGAATATCTACCTACGTTTGAACCAACGTCAAGGATGATCTTATTCCTAAATTTGGAAACATGATGTTCAATAAAATGCTCCTCACCACTTATCTTGTCAGATTCGTAATTCAATACACCGAGCCCTCTCAAACTCAGCTGATAAAGAAGCTTGTTGAATTTATAAAAAAAAGTTCTTGCGAACAGCAGCCTGTAAAGGTCATATACCAATTTCCGCATCTCAAACCCTTTGAATTAAATTTGCAAAATACAGCGTCTTTAGTTTCATTAAAAAAACCATTCTAGTTTTTTTAGTTAATACATCGAAAAATAATGCCGCCACTGATTGCGCAATGACTGTGGCAATAGCAGCTCCAATCAATCCGTAAATCGGAATCAGGACAAGGTTTAACAACACGTTAATTATCGCACCTAGTGAAGTTCTATAAAGCGCATACCGCTGAAGATTTTCACTAGTGAACCAGCTGCCACTCGCCACCCCAAGAGAAACAAAAATGCCAGTCCATGCATGTACCATCAATATTTGAGATGCGTCTTTATATGCTTCACCATAAAGCATCGCGATCAACCAGTCGCTCGAAAACGTCATAAGCACGGCGAATATTATCGCCATCCATGTCAGAGCAGTAAAAAGCCTTTGCAATCTTACGTAGTAAAGGTTTTCGCTTGTTTCTTTTGCACCAACTATGGCAGGAAAAAGGGACTGTGTAATAACCATCGGCACAAAGTACCAAACCTCGCTAAGTCTGACAGCAGCACTAAATATTCCAACTTCCTTTTCCCCTAACATTTCCTTAATCATGATTTGATCAATGCGCATGTAAATCATGACGACCAACCCACTGAAAATGAGTGGCCAACTATTCTGAAGCAGTTGTTTGGCAACCCTCGGAGAAAGATGACGAAAGAAATCGCCCACCTTTTGGTATCGATATGCCAAGTATAAGGTAAGCGCGAGTGTGATTTGATCAACGAGACTGACCAGCACAAACCAGAATAAATCTGCTTGCACAAAGATTAAGTAAATCTTTAACAACGAAGAAATTAGGAGTTGCGTTAGCTTACAAATCGATACGAGCTTGGAAAGAACTTTAGATTGAAAATAAAAATCGACGACCTCAAACGACTGGAAGATAGTTCCGCTGGCGATGATGAATATATAGAGCTTGGTAGTGACATCACTCGAAGTGAGTTGCATGGCGATGCCGACCACGCCCAGCATTACCAATGCGCCAAATAGCTTTAGCCAAAATGCCGTGCCCAAATACAAATCCCGCTGGCTCGGCTCACGCACCAAGTCCCGGACAACGATACTATCCAATCCCAATTTGGCGATGCTACTGAATAAAGCTGTGAAGGCAATTGCATAACTGAATAGCCCGAATTGCGCTGGCCCCAAATAGCGGGCAACCCAAATACCCACCAGCAGTCCAGCCACCATGCGCAATATCTGCTCTGCAAACATCCATGAGGTGTTGGCAAAGTAGCGGCGGAAACCTTGGTGCGTTTTGGCGCTGTGGGTTAGTTGCTTAAGACGGTTTAACAATTAGTCCGTACCAAACAAATCGCGGCTGTAAACTTTGTCCACCACATCCCGGATGTCATCGGTGATGCGGTTAGCCACAATCACATCCGCTTCCTTCTTGAACTGGGCCAAGTCGTTCACCACCCTGGAGTGGAAGAATTCCGATTCCTTGAGTGCAGGTTCATACACGATGACCTCGATGCCCTTGGCCTTGATGCGCTTCATGATGCCTTGGATGCTGCTGGAGCGGAAATTGTCCGAGCCGCTCTTCATCACGAGTCGGTGTATGCCGACCACCTTGGGATTGCGCTTGAAGATACTCTCGGCCACAAAATCCTTGCGCGTGGAGTTGGATTCGACGATGGCATGGATGAGGTTCTGCGGCACGTCCTTGTAGTTGGCCAGCAGTTGTTTGGTGTCCTTGGGCAGGCAGTAGCCGCCGTAACCGAAGCTGGGGTTGTTGTAGTGGTTGCAGATGCATAAAAACATTCTCATTCTCCGTCCCATCCCTGTAGGCGTTCCCGAATTTCTTCCTCGCTCGGTAGCAGGTGCTGGTAGGCTAGCGGCAGATGCGAGGTTAAGCTGTAAGTGGCGATGCCGATAGGCTGAGTGGTATTCTTCAGCGCGTATTCAACCACGGTTTTTTTCTTGCTCTTGCAGATGATAATGCCGATGGCGTCGTTTTCGTCTGGCAGTTTGACTTGTTCGTTGAGTGCGACAAGGTAGAACTCCATTTTGCCTTTATGCTCGGGTTGGAATTCGCCGATCTTCAGCTCTATTGCTATCAGGCTTTTCAATGCGCGGTGGTAAAGCAACAAGTCGATGTAGTAGTCGTTGCCTTCTACGCTCAGGCGGTATTGACTGCCGACAAAGGTGAAGTATGACCCCATTTCGGCGAGGAAGCGCTGCACATTGGCGATGAGTGCGGTTTCGAGTTCTCGTTCTTCGTGTGCATCGGAGAGTTCCAGGAAATCAAAGGTGTAATGATCTTTTACGGCCAGCTTGGCTTGGGCGGCGATGGCTTGCGGCAAGGCATTGCCGAAGCTGGTTTGGTTGAGCAGGTATTTTTCGTAAGTTTGGTTGTCGATCTGGTGGTCTAACACGCGCCGCGTCCAGCCAAAGCGGGCGGTGGCACGTAGATAGAATTCGCGCTGCAGCGGGTTGGTGCAGCGGTCGAGAATGAGGGTATTTTTAGTCCAGGCAATTTCTCCAGCCAGTGGCTGGAGATTTGATAGGCCCTTATATTCTCGGTAAAACTTGCGCATGTACCAGAGGTTTTGCACTGAAAAACCGCTCTTTTCGCCAAACTCTGAACGCAGGTCGGCGGACAACCGCTCGACCACGGCTTTGCCCCAGCCCTCTGCCACTTGGCGCTCTTCGATCAATTGGCCTATATCCCAATAGAGGGCGATGAGTTCTTTGTTAACGGCACGCAGTGCGGCGTATTGCGCCGTGTGGATGCGTGACTTGAGTTCAGTCAGCAGGGTTCCGTAGTCGATGGGTTTGTTTATTTCGCTCATGCCGGGTTAGTCCTTACCAAACAAATCGCGGCTGTAAACTTTATCCGCCACATCACGAATATCATCGGCGATGCGATTTGCAACGATGACATCGGCTTGTTGTTTGAACTGGGCGAGATCGGTGACGACACGGGAGTTGAAGAAGGTGGTTTCTTTCATCGCGGGCTCGTAGATGATGACTTCGATGCCTTTGGCTTTGATGCGCTTCATGATGCCTTGAATGCTCGAAGCAACCTTTGGTTGCTTTGCAGTACTGAGTGTCGAGGACTGAGTGCTGCGTGAGGTCATTTAAGTCGCTTTGCATTTTTGGCGGTTACTACAGATTTGCCTGTTTTCTCTTCGATCTCTTTGCGGGTGTTGCCAGCGATGGTGCCACCTTGTTTTGCGACTCGGATATTTTGGTCTAAGCCCGTAGGTTGCTTTTCACGCGATATTTCGGTGGTGGTGGCTTCTGCCAACATGTTGAGCACAAGCTCTAGGTTGCTCATGTTGTCACGCAAGCCTTCTTTTTTTAAGCCTTTTATTTGCTTGTATTGTTTAGTGGTCAGGCCACTCCACGCTTTGGTGATTTCGTCGGTGAGGATGGCGAATTCCTGGCCTTTTTGTACGCCACGATTTTCCCATTCGTCAGTCAGCTCTTTGCGTACCTCGATGCTTTTGAGGCGCTGATTGATCCACTCTTTGGAGTAGCCTTTTTTGAGGTAGGTTTCCATGGCACGATCAAACGCCAATTCCGGGTCGTCGGTTTCTTCGATACGTTCGTAGCCCACGCGCGCTAGCCATTGTTTGAATGGTTCTGCCTTGGGGGATGGGATGGATTGCACTAGGCGCAAGAGTTGTTCGGTATCAGCGACGTCGGTGAGGTAGTTTTTTCCATCAACCGATTCCATTTTCAGTTGACTACAGTTTGTAGCCAACTCGCTGCCTTCTTTTTTAAGCCTAGTTTTGAGCACACTCCAGTATTTGCGTGGATTTGGACTTTCTGTCAGCACGGCCACCACGTCCACGATGCTAAAGAACCATGCTTCGCGCTCCGCATCCCATAGGGAACGGACTTGCTTGGTTTCAAATAGCTTGAGGGTGGTCATATGTTTTTAATCCTTGCCGAACAGATCGCGACTGTACACCTTGTCCGCCACATCACGAATATCATCGGTGATGCGGTTGGCGACAATGACATCGGCTTCTTTTTTGAACTGCGCGAGGTCGTTTACCACTCTTGAGTGGAAGAACTCCGGCTCCTTGAGCGCTGGCTCGTACACGATGACTTCGATGCCTTTGGCCTTGATGCGCTTCATGATGCCCTGAATGCTGGAGGAGCGAAAGTTGTCGGAGCCGGCTTTCATGACGAGGCGGTGAATACCGATGACCGAGTGCTGAGGACTGAGGGCTGAGGACTGAGGACTGAGTGCTGCGGCCACGCGGCGTTCACTCAGTTTTTTCAGGATAGCTCCGGCGATAAAGTCTTTGCGGGTGGTGTTGGCTTCGACGATGGCGTGGATGAGGTTTTGCGGGACATCGCTGTAGTTGGCGAGGAGTTGTTTGGTGTCTTTGGGCAGGCAGTAGCCGCCGTAGCCGAAGGACGGGTTGTTGTAGTGGTCGCCGATGCGCGGGTCGAGGCTTACGCCGTCGATGATTTGTTTGGTATTGAGGCCATGGGTGGCGGCGTAGGTGTCGAGTTCGTTGAAGTAGGCGACGCGCATGGCGAGGTAGGTGTTGGCAAAGAGTTTGATCGCCTCGGCTTCGGTGCTGCCGGTGAACAGGGTTTCGATGTTTTGTTTGACGGCACCTTGTTTGAGGAGATTGGCGAAGGTTTCGGCGCGCTTGGATTCTTCTCCGACGATGATGCGGGAGGGGTGGAGGTTGTCGTAGAGGGCGCGGCCTTCGCGGAGAAATTCGGGGGAGAAAATCAGGTTAATTGAGGACTGAGGACTCAGGACTGAGGACTGAGATTCAGTGCTGAGGGCTGAGGGCTGAGGACTGAGGGCTGAGTGCGGGGTGCTGAGTGCCGAGTGCTGAGTGAAATGCGCCTTGGTTTTGGCGGTGTAGCCTACGGGGACGGTGGATTTGATGACCATCACCGCGCTTGGGTTGATGCTCAGCACATCCCGGATCACTGCTTCAATCGATTTGGTGTTGAAGTAGTTGGTCTCGGGGTCGTAGTCCGTCGGGGTGGCGATGATGATGTAGTCGGCGCCGGTGTAGGCATCGACTTTGTCCAGCGTGGCGCGGAAGTTGAGTTTTTTGTTTTTGAGGTAGTCCTCGATCTCGGCGTCTTCGATGGGCGATTGTTTGCGGTTCAGCATCTCCACCTTCTCGGGGACGATATCGATGGCGACAACTTCGTTGTGCTGGGACAGCAGGATGGCGTTGGAGAGGCCGACATAGCCGGTTCCGGCGATTGCGATTTTCATAGACTCATTTCCTTTACGTGCGGCACTGTCAAATCTTGCCCAACATATCGCGATAGGACAATGCGACGCCCTCTGGCAACGCCATCTTGCGCCGCCATCCCAGCGCATCGATACGCGACACATCCATCACCTTGCGCTTCGTCCCGTCCGGCTTGGTGACATCGAAGGTCAGTTCACCCGCGAAGCCCACCACATCACGGACCAGTTCCGCCAGTTCGCGTATCGTCAGGTCTTCGCCGCAGCCCACGTTCACCAGCGGCGGATGTTGGTCGTCAAACAGCGGCTGCAATTTCTCTTCCGGTTGCTCTAGCAGATAAATGCAGGCTTCCGCCATGTCGTCGCTGTACAGAAACTCTCGCTTCGGTGTGCCGGTACCCCACACTACGACTTCCTTGTCGCCGCGCTGTTTGGCTTCGTGCATCTTGCGGATCAACGCCGGCAGCACATGCGAGTTATTCAGGTCGTAGTTGTCGTTCGGGCCGTACAGGTTGGTCGGCATCGCGGCCATGTATTTCGTGCCGTACTGGCGGTTGTACGACCAGCACATTTCGATGCCGGCAATCTTGGCCAGTGCGTAAGGCCGGTTGGTCGGTTCCAGCGGGCCGGTGAGCAGGTATTCTTCCTTGATCGGCTGCGGGCAGTCCTTGGGATAGATGCACGAGGAGCCGAGAAACAGCAGGCGCTGCACGTCGTTGCGCCAAGCCTCGTGGATCACGTTGGTCTGGATCGCCAGGTTCTGTTGGATGAATTCCGCCGGATAGGTGTTATTGGCGTGGATGCCGCCGACTTTTGCCGCAGCCAGCAGTACGTACTCGGGCTTCTCCGCGGCAAAAAAATCGCGCACGGCGGCTTGGTCGGTCAGGTCCAGTTCGGCGTGGGTGCGCGTAACGAGGTTGGTATATCCCTTCGCCCGCAACTGCCGCATCAGCGCCGAGCCAACGAGACCGCGATGACCGGCGACATAGATTTTCGAGTTTGTGTTCATGCGATTTCAGGCCTCATCTGAAACGAGTGCCACGGGCAGGTGCGCTTGTTCAACATGCAGCCTTTCCATCGTGTCAGCCCTAAGGCGGTTGTAAGTATTACTCAACATCAAACTGTAGCTTTTGGCGAGCAAGAGATACTGTGCGAATTCGCCTGTATCGGTCATATACTCGTGCACTAGGCGATTTCGTAAATTGCGCGCTTCCAGCCAGCTTTCCACCGAATCCAGCACGCCTAAGCGCTCGACCCGATTCAGGGTTTCAATCTGACTGCCGGGGCGTTCGGCAAGCACCTGTAGCCAGCGGGGAAACAACTTATCGGCCATGGTGTCCTGCATACGACCATATCGCGAAACGAACGCTTCCAGTCGCTCGGCGAGTTCGGGCTTGTCCGGTAACGCCTCAACCCATGCCTTATCGATTTTCTCGGCAAAGAGCCGGTTCCGGCTAAAGGCCAGATGCTGCCCTTCGCGCGCAACAATTTCCAGCGTGTGTAGAAAGCGATCCAGCGGCAATGTTTTGTTCATAACTGCACCCCTGTTAACAATGCCTGCTCGTGTATTGGCCGATGCTCCGTTGTAGGATCGAGAACCAGTACGTCTATCGGCTGATCGCCCAGCCGAAGCTGCAACCTGGCGATTAATAGCAATATCTTGTGCTCTCGATCAACAACCGGTTGCTGCAATTCAACCAGCAAGTCTATATCCCCTCCGCGCACGCTATCGTCCAAGCGAGATCCAAACAAGCTAACCGTGGCGTCAGGCCCGAATATCTCCTGCACAACATCACGAATTAATTTTCTGGAAGGTTCTGGCAGACGCATAGAAGCTTATTCGTGGTGATCCATGATCTTGTAGCCGTGCTTCTTGACCAACTCGTCGCGCTCGGAGGACTTGAGGTCTTCGCGCACCATCTCGGCCACCAGTTCCTTGAACGTAACCTTGGGTGTCCAGCCCAGTTTTTCTCTGGCCTTGGTCGGATCGCCCAACAGCGTCTCGACTTCGGTCGGGCGGAAGTAGCGTGGATCGACGCGCACAATTGCGCGCGAGGACTTGGAAGCAGGACTGAGTGCTGAGGACTGAGGACTGAGTGCCGAGGACTGGGTATCGAGGTAGCCGACTTCGTCGGCATCTTTTCCTTCCCAGCGTATGTTCATGCCGAGTTCCTCGGCGGCGGCGTTGACGAAGTCGCGCACGCTGTATTGCACGCCGGTGGCGATGACGAAATCATCTGCGTGATCCTGCTGCAGCATCAGCCATTGCATCTCGACGTAGTCTTTGGCATGGCCCCAGTCGCGTAGCGAGTCCATGTTGCCCAGGTACAGGCAGTCCTGCAGCCCCAGCTTGATGCGCGCCAGCGCGCGGGTGATCTTGCGCGTGACAAAGGTCTCGCCGCGCATCGGGCTCTCATGGTTGAACAAGATACCGTTGCAGGCGTAGATGCCGTAGGCTTCGCGGTAGTTAACCGTAATCCAATAGGCGTACAGCTTGGCCAC
>Ga0209211_10004482_pt1 | contig 21638 bp, 19 predicted proteins | sample RifGroA2_FD_183992 | JGI IMG/M metagenome (GOLD analysis project Ga0209211, IMG submission 183992) | Groundwater microbial communities from Rifle, Colorado, USA - Groundwater A2 (SPAdes) (version 2) | ecosystem: Environmental > Aquatic > Deep subsurface > Groundwater | place: Rifle, Colorado...
TTTGATAAAGGTCAAAGTTGTTTGTACTTCGGGTCCTCCACCCACAAACTCTAACTCCGCCTGAGGAAATCGGTGAGCAATCATACGGAAAGCTTCCAATAAATAGATAACTCCTTTTCTTTGGACCATGCGCCCCAAAAAAAGAAGTTTAATTTTTTTTCTTCTCTTCTGCGGGATCGGATAAAATGCTTCACGGTCTACTGCATTATAAATAATGTGTTGCGAGACTTTTTTTGTACAAAGACCTTCCCATCTCTTCTGGGTAATACGGGAGACAAAGATTGCGGCACCCATTTTTTCTGAAAATTTATCTTTAAACAGGGGGACAATACCATTGAGTGCATTGATGATAGAAGTATCATCCCACGCGGAGTGAAAAGTACTGACTTTTGGGATATTGGTTGCGTCAACCAGTTGCCATCCAAGTATGGGGATATAGGGTTCTTGTATGTGCAGAATATCAAATTTGTTTTTTGAAAAAATCTTGTTTATATCGGAAAAAGGCTTGAGCATCTGGATACTTGTCCAGTTGCCATTCGGAAGAGGAATCTGAATGGTGTAACCTATGGGGTGATAACTCTTGTATTGTTTTGCATTCCCCTCGGGGCCAAAAAGAGTCACTTCATGTCCCCTTTTTCTCAACTCTTCTGATAAATAGCGAACGTGTTCCTGCACCCCACCTGCAGAGGTCGGGTTGGAAGAAAAAAACATAGCAATACGCAGTTCTCTATTTTCATCCATGCAATGATGTGAGGATTTTTAATGTCTCTTTTGCACACTTATTCCATGAAAACAGCTTAATTCGTTGGTAGCCTTTCTTTATGAGCTCGCTCCGGAGTTTTTTATCTGTTTCTAGGAGAACAATTTTATCGGCGAGTTCGGAATAATTATCCGGATCAAAATAAAGCATGGCTTCCCCCCCTACCTCAGGAAGACTTGAGGAGAATGAAGAAATGACGGGGCACCCAAAACTCATAGCCTCAAGTACCGGAATACCAAACCCTTCATAGAAAGATGGGAGTACAAAACAAAATGCCTTTTGGTAAAGTGTAACTAATTCTTCATCGGTTACATAACCGGTAAAAATTATTTTATTTTCCAGATACAAATTTCTCGCCTCTTTAAAGATTTGGTCAAAAAGCCAACCTTTTTTCCCCGTAATCACTAAATTAAATTCAGGATGGGTTTTATTAAGTGCGGTCATCGCACGAATGAGTGCGATAATATTTTTTCTTGGTTGAATGGTGCCCACATAAAGCACATAGGGAGAGATAATGGGTGGAATCATTTCTCCACCTGTTCCCGAGATCATCTGATCATCTATTTCCTTTTCAAACCCGTTATATATCATCTCAATTTTATTCTCCGGGGCGTGGTAAAAATACATCACATCTTTTTTAGTTGTTTTTGAAACGGTTATAATTTTTGTAGCATTGCGTAGAGAATAATTTGTCCAGTTTCTTAATTGGTACAAATCTTTCTTCAAGAACTCATCGGGATAATGCAGATAAGCCACATCATGAATAGTCACCACGGTCGGGCAAAAAGAAAACCGTGGAGCGTAATGGGCGGGTGAAAAAAATAGATTTATTCGTTGGCGGCTCAATCCATTCTTCAAAAGTTCAAGCGGTAGAAAGATTTGCGACCAAAGAAAAGAACCACTCACCACTTTATATTTAAAATAAGGAGTTTCATCGGGCAAATCGTTAAAAGGAGGTTTTTTTAAATAAACAATAAACCGCAAATTCGAAGATGAATTTTTTTGGAAATAAAAAAGGTGTTTTAATGTATAAACAGACACTCCTACTTTCTCCCGCACATTTGCCTCATTACCGTCTACTCCGATTATCATAAGTATTAAGGTAACTAATGTTTTATCAAGACATCAATCATCCTATCATAATAACTTTTCCAAGCAAAATCACGACTCCTCATTATACCCTGTTTTTTAAATTTGTTCCGCAAATTAACATCTTCAATAAGTTTTTTCATACTTGATGACATTTCGTTTGTATTTTTTGGATCGAAAAGAAGAGCGCTTTTAAGTCCGATTTCCCCCATGGAAGAACTATCTGAAGTAGCAACTGCCGCTCCACATTTCATTGCTTCAACTATGGGGTATCCAAACCCCTCATAAAGTGAAGGATAAATAAAAAACAGACAAGAGGAATAGAGGGCTGATAATTCTATATCAGTAATATAGCTCAAAAATTTAATATTATTTGATTGAGATTGTTTCTTTGATGTTTCCGTGTCCCATCCTTGGTGGCCCACGATGACTAAATCAATTACGCTATTATTTAATTGAGTGAATGCGTCAATTAATCTTTTCAGGTTTTTTCTCGGTTCAATTTTACCAACCGTTAGTATAAATGGTTTTTTTAGACCAAAGAGCATATGAGTCTGCGCAATGTCTATCGCCGTAGACTTGAGGAATTCTACTCCCGGGTAGTTTACAAATATTTTTTTTTCATCCAGACCACAAAGTTGAACCGCATCATTCTTTGTCGTTTCGGAATCTGCAAAAATAATTCTTGATTCCTTTTTTATCCAGCTCATCCTTTGTTTTTGTGTTTTCAAGATAGTGGAGTGTATGGTCTCAGGGTATTGTAAATAGGCTAGATCGTGGATGATGGTGGATTTCTTCATGTGTGAAGGGGGCTCGGTCCAGTCGGAAGTTATAAACCAATCCTGTTTGCCAACCAATTTTTCCACTTTCATTCGGTGCAAGGAGTTCCATAAAAAGGAAAGGGCAGAGGGGGGCAATTTGTATTCTAATAAGCGATGATCTTTTTTTGCGATTGCATCTTTAATTTGCGGATTGAGATTTTGACGGAGAGACGAGAAGAAGAACGTCCATTCATTACCCAAATCAAAATGTAGGACGGCTTCGGTTAATCCATTCACAAACCTGCCGACGCCGGTGCCTTCATATACTATTTGGGAAATATCTATACCGATTCTCATAGTTCGATTATAAACTCACTATGACCCTGAATTAATTGAAGGGTCATAATTAAGCTTTTTTGATTCGCTGATATGCGATTTCTAATTCAGCCGCAATTTTTTTCCAATTATATTTTTCTTTTACCAATTCGTAGGCATTTTCTCGGATGAGATTATATAAATCTTTATTTTTTAGAATTTTATTGATTTGAGATACGAATTCATGAGGTGTGTTTGCAATGAGAACATGCTTATTATTGCTGATATCAAGACCTTCAATCCCTGTTTGTGTGGTCACAATGGGTAGCCCGCTTGACATGGCGGCAAGTATCTTCAGCCTCGTTCCTCCCGGACCAAAAATAGGGGCAACAAATAACGTTGAATTAGCATACACTTTTTTAACCAACTCAGAGTTGTTGGGGTCAATATCAAGAATCTTAATATGTTCACGATCAGATATATTTAACTTATCTCGAGCATTTTGACCAGCAATAACAAGTTGAATCGAAGGAATCGCTTGGGCAAGTAATGGATAAATTTTATCGATAAGATATCTGGCGGCTTCGGTATTTTGTAACCAGAAAAAATTCCCCACAAAAAGAAGAATTGGATGATTTAGTTTTTTTGTTGCGAGATTATCAACTATCATTTCCTCACCTGCGCCGTTGGGAATGATTACCGGCTTGATTGACGGTTCAAGGCCAGTAATCGTCTTCCGGTCTGACTCCGAAACCGCACCAACCAAGAACGCTTTTCTCCAATAATATCTTTCCCAATATTTTAGTTTAATGATATCCATTGAAAATAACGGTCTGATAAAAAAAGGTAAGGAATTGACATAATGCTGATATACTTTGAATTCGATTGTCTGTTCGACCAAGAGAATGGGGGTATCGGTTTCGAGTATGTGGGGCATGATATAAAAAGTTTCGGCGTGTATTACATCAAATTTTTCTTTGGTAATAAGGTTTTTGAGAGTTGAGGTTGCCTGTGTAGAATAATTTCGCACGATAAGAAATGGATTGACTGAAAATATGGATCGAAATATATTTTCAGGTTGCCAGGCTTTCTCCGGCCTTTTACACAGATAGACCTCTTTACAATAGGGCTTTAGGTAGGGAAGATATTTTTTTTCACTGTCATTTTTATATAGAGCGATGAGGGTTATCTCGTTTTTGGCGCGCAAATATTTAAGCAAGTTTAAAGTTCTAATTTGACCACCTGAGGCGGGGGGGTAGGGCAAATAGGGAGTCAACATCAGGATCTTCATAATTTAAAAAGGGCAAACTGACTATTTTCAAACAAAACAGGATACTGTTTCTTTGTTTTTAAGTCAGCGATGATCTCCTTTTTATCAGTCATATAATATGTATACCCGTCAGCCCTCAGTTGTTCTATTGTTTTGTATAACATAGGAGCTCCTCGACGGTCTGCCAGATAAAGAAGTGTAGTATCTCCAAGCCGATCAGTAATAACTTTATCAGTAGGCTGAGTAAATACATCGAGAATTTTTGCCATTTGATTGAGATCCTCGGGATAGGTATAGAAATCTTTTACTTTATAATAATATGAAAACATAATGGATAGTGTTGCCAGCATCACGATAGCAGGGAAAATGATTATGGGGTGAAGAAAACTTTTGCGATCTTTTAAAAATAACGCTATTCCAATACCGGCAAACATCGCCAAAGGGGGAAATATGACGGTTTGATAGTACTCGTGCTGTACGTTGCCACCTTGAAATACAAACAGGTATGCCAAAACACTCAAAAGAAGCATGTGTACAAAATATCTCTTCAGTCGAGTAAAAATACCTGCTACAAAGAAGGCAGTCATATACCCACCAAATATCATAAGGTTAATTCGTTCATAAAATATCCATCTAAAAAACGCCGGCCTCATAAAAATAACTTTTTGACCCTCAAAGGTATTCACACTCGTTATCAGCCAGTCGCTTGAAGGGATACCTTCAGGAAACTTATCGATATATAATCTCCAGAGAATAAAAGGAAGTGCAGAAAGGATAAAATAAAGATAAAAATCTATCTTTTTGAGAAATCCAAATTTATATTTAGAGATAAAAATAAAAAGAAGGGCAATACCATAAAATACAACCGTTGGTTTTATTAAGACACTTACTGCGTAGCAGAGTAATGAGAGAGTAAATAAGACAAACGCTTTGTATCCTTTTTTTTGATCTTGCCACCAATAAAGTAATAAAATTGCAAGAAAAGAAAAAGCCACTGCTGTTGTCTCAGGAAGGACTACTCTTGAAAAAAATACAATTGCAGGAAAAACACTATAAATAACTGCTCCCATAACGGCACTTATTCGTGAGTGCTCCTTCAATAGCAAATAATATATTATCGAGATGATAAGAAGAGAAAAAAATATTGTTACCAGTCTGCCGTATACTTCAACAGGAAGAAACGGAAACATCACATAGAGGGAAGCAAACATAGTATTGTAAATAGGAAATTCAACAAAACGAAGGCCTGTTGGATTTTCTGATCCGGATTGGATGCTGGAAAGATCATCATAATGGGGCTCAAACAGGGTAAAACCGTTTCTGACAAAGTTCCGCGCAACGGATGCGGTATCAGCCTGTCTCCAAGAGTAGGCGTCTGAAAGAGGTGCGGTTACTTTATATAATCTGAAAATCAGAGCAACCGCGAGGATGCACCCCAATATAACAACATCAATTTTTTTAAAACGGTTTTTTTCCATATCATGTCCTTTTCTTTTTCAAGACTTTCTTCGATTCAAGCAATACGTATCCGCCAAACAGTCCAAAAATCATCCAAAAGTTGTACGCGACCTTAGATGCTTCAAATACATCAATGTACGTGGCATTGATGAGCAGTCCAAACAGAGAGAAAAGCAGTGCATAAAGAATAATACCCTCTTCATTATTCTTTTCTCGTGCTTTCAACCAAACCTTTTGCGAAACAAGGAAAAGAATGGCAAAAAAACTTAAGGTCCCAAGCAAGCCGAACTCGCCCAAACTTCTCAAAAAACCATTGTCCGTTGCCTCGGTGATAGATGAAGGACCCTTACCCAAAAGAGGGTTTTTCAAGAAAGCATTTATTGCCCGCGGCCACTCAACTTGCAAGCGAGTCGCAAAAGAGATGTCAGGGAGAAAGGTGGTTACAACTTTGAGATTTCGGAATGTTTTCTCAACCAGGGCATCCTCTTCAGCTTGAGTAAGAGTTCTTCCCTGCTGGCGGGCCTCTTCACGCACTTGGTCGCGAAGATTCTCCATAATATCCTTCAAATCTTTTGAGTTAAGAGCAACACCTGAGGACACATCAACCGCACTGTCTGCCGTGTTTTGTTTATTCATAACATAGTCTCCCACGGGCAATTCATCTGGTTTTAGTCTCCGAGGGACGGTTGTCTGTCCCGTTGTTTTGTCAATGTAAATTTGTTTTTGCTGGAAGGTGCGGGTGAGCCGGCTTGTAAGAGTACCTTGGGTAAAAGTGAGAGCCGCAGTGATAAGGGAAACAATAAAAAACATTTTAAATTTGCGCATGACGAGCAAAAAGAGAAACGTCGAAACTACGTATGCTCCAAAGGATACACGGGATGCGGTGAGGAGCAAAGCAAAGAGGGATATGAGAAACACGAGGAAATACCACCACTTTGCCTTAAAGTAGAAAAAGCAGGAGAGAACAAGAGGTAGTACGAAAACCAAATATGCGGCCAGGTCATAATGTCCGCCAAAAGTTGAAGATATGCGTGCGTTGGCATCAAGTATTAATATATACCCTTTTGCATACTCAGGATTCATGGTTTGTACCGCAGGCCAGCCCAAAAACTTCTGACCGATACCATATACACCCACGGTAAAAAGAGCTAAGATGACCGTGCGGAGATAAAAGAGAAAATCTTTTTTTGATTTGATTGAAGAGGCAAATATAAAGAACATACTCATGTATTCAACTCGGCGAAGTGAATGGAGAAGGCCTAAGTGTTTAAAGAGAATGGTTTTCTGGACAAAGAATCCCCACACAAAAGAAGTAAAAACCGCCACCCAAAAGATGAGGAATGGAATAAGGAATTTTTTTTGCAAAGTAATCTTTTTTCGGAGTAACTGAATGAAAAAGATGATCGCAAGTGCCGCTACATAAAAGTCTTCCACGCGCACGGCAATATAGGTGTAATTAATCATTTTTACAGGGAGTTTGGGGTAAAGGGGGATAACGAAAATATACCCGATACAGAGAAGTTTGATGAGGTTGTTATCGAGCCAGTTTAAAAGCTTCCGCATATGTTTTTTTGAGATAATCACTATTTATAATATACCCTATAATAAGAGCGATCAGTGCTTTTAATTGTAACATAATTTTGAGTAAAATGAGGCTCAAGCGCGAATAATGCTTCTTATAAAAATAGAGAAATCCTTTATATACCTGGAGGATGGGGTAGGTCTTTCCGTTGCTTGAGGCGCTTCCCAGATGGATAAAGTGGGCATGAGGGTAAAAATAGGTAGAGAGTCCAACTTTATGTGCTCGGTAAAGAAGATCGACCTCATCCATATACATAAATATTCCCTCATCGAAACCCTTAATTTTGTCATAATATTCCCTTTTTGTCATAATACAGGCGCCTGATACCCAGTCAGTTTTGACAGTTTGGTTAGGAGATGATCGGCTTGCTCCCCAATGATCGCCCTTGAGAAAAAGAGCCGCAAATACCACTTGGAGCGTATAAAAAGGTGCGGATGACGCCTGTGGGGTCATATCTTTGTTAAAAAGCTTAGGCCCAAGGAAATGGATGTGGGGGTTTTGTACAAAAAAGTTATACATAACTGTTATTGCATCATCAAGCACAATCGTATCTGAGTTTAAGAGTAAAATATGAGTTCCATTTGCCATACTAACAGCTTGATTGTTGGCTTTTGCAAAACCGATGTTTTCTTTATTTTGAATTATTTTTAGATTTTCGACCAAAGGTCGATCGCCCTTTGGGCGAGAAATTTCCTCAAGAGTACCATCGGTCGAAGCATTATCTACGACAATAATTTCATACTTTATGGGAGAATCCTTTAACGATTTGGAAATGGAATCAAGGCAGCTAAGAGTCGCCTCCTTCGTGTTATAAGATATAATAATAATTGACAAATCAAGTTTTGGCATGAAGTGGCTGGGGCGGGATTCGGACCCACGATCTATCGCTTATGAAACGAGTGCTCTACCACTGAGCTACCCAGCCTGAAATTATGTAATCATTATTATACAATAGTAGATATGAAAAAAATCACCTTTCCAAGCCTCGACGGAACACAATTATGCGGTGTTTGGCATCTTCCCGCAAATAAAACACAAAAAGCGATTATTCTTGCTCACGGCATAACTGCAGACAAAGATGAAAGTGGCGTTTTCGTTGCATTAGCCGAATTATTGAAAGATAATGGTTTTGCGGTGTTTCGTTTTGATTTTCGCGGATCAGGTGAAAGTGAAGGAAAATCGGTTGATCTGACTATCAAGGGAGAGATGGATGATCTTGTGGCCGCTGTGGATGAAGTGAAAAGTGCAGGTTATGTTCAACTTGGATTGTTAGGGGCATCCTTTGGAGGAAGTATTACGATTTTCTATTTTGCAAAGCACGTGGGACAAGTGCATTGTTTATGCTTATGGAATCCTGTGTTAAATTATGATCCTTGTTTTCTTCACCCCATAACGCCTTGGGTAAAAAACAAAGTTGGCCATATGAAACGAGATTTTGAGGAAAAGGGCTGGACTACCTTGGGAAGCGCGAAATTCATCATCGGCAAACAATTATTTGATGAAATGGAAAAACTTTTTCCATATAAAGAATTGAAGAAAATAAAGATTCCAATCGTGATTCTTCATGGAACTGAAGACAAACATGCTCCCTACGAAGATAGTAAGCAATATATTGAAGGAGTTGGTGAATTGGTGACCATAGTTGGAGCAGGTCACGGATTCCATGAGAAAGGGGTGATTCAAGAAAAAGCCCTTCAATCTACTCTTGCGTTTTTTAAGAAAAATCTATAAGTATAATATCGTATGATCACCGATGATCGACAGAAACGTTTTAAAGATGTTATTTCCCATCGTTTTCAGGATGTAATTGTGCTCGAAAACATCCATGATCCGCATAATGCTCTTGCCGCAATTCGAAACTGTGATGCATTTGGCATACAGACCGCACACGCTGTCTTTGAAACAGAAAAAATATTTAATCCAAAAGAATTAGGAAAAGTTACTTCGTCCTCCGCTAATAAATGGGTTGATATTGTTTGTTGGAAAAAATCCGTCGATTGTTATTCTTCTCTTAGAGAGCAAGGATTTAAGATTATTGCAACCATCATTGATCCTAAGGCAAAAACCTTATCTGAAATTGATTTCAACAAGCAGAAAAACGCAATTGTATTTGGCAATGAAGGGTTTGGGATATCGGAAACTGCAAAAAAAACTGCGGATGAATTGGTCTATATTCCTATGAATGGATTTGTTGATAGTATTAATCTGTCAGTATCAGTTGGTATTGCACTCTATGAACTTAATAGACAAAGAGAGAAAAGCGAGGCATTCCATTTAAATCAAAATGAACAAGATTTATTATTGAAAAAATGGATTGACAGTGAAATAAAAAAGAAATATAGATTATAATTAAATAATGATGTCATCGCGAGTCCTCCGATTCGGAGGACGTGGCGATCTTAAACGAATGACATTTACGTTATTATTTTGTAAACTGTTCACATATGAAAGACTTAACCATAGATGATGTAAGCGTTGCTGTTAAACAGAATGTATCAGTACAAAATTATCAGGAAAAGAAGTCAATTGAAGGAGTTAAAATCGTTGAGGTCAAACGATACGCGGGTGAAGATGGAACTTTTGAGGATTTATTACGGGTCAACGATAAAGGATTTCTTGAATTGTTCCCCGAGTTTCAAGTCCGTCAAGTAAATCGATCCAAATTATTGCCTGGAGCAGTTAAAGCATGGCACCTGCATTTTAAGCAGGAGGATATTTGGTATATCCCCCCGGATGATCACATGGTCTTAAGTCTTTGGGACACGCGGGAAGTTACACCCACGAAAGATCTCACCATGAAAATTGTCATGGGGAACAGCATTTCCCGATTAGTATATATTCCTCGAGGAGTTGCGCACGGTGTGGTAAATGTAGCCACAACCCCGGGCGATATATTTTACTTTGTGAATAATCAATACAAAATCGATGATCCCGATGAGCGACGTCTTCCTTGGGATGCCAAGGGTGCCGATTTTTGGGAAGTGGAAAAAGGATAATTATTTTCTTTGAGCAAAATAACATTGGCGCCGAGCACCATCAACCGCATAAGTATCGCCATCAGGTACGAATACTTTCATAGAAAAACCTCTTTCCGGCATTTGCCTATTTTTCATATTTATTAAATTTATATTAATGCTTCTGCCAACCACAATATCTATTCCCCTACTCATTATCCAATTAAGACGTTGTTTATTAAGTTGGGATCCTATCCCCTTGTCCTGGAATTTTGGATTAACAACCATTTCATTTTCATAGAAAAATGATTGACCTGTTTTAATTCCTGTTTTAGTCCTAATTGAATCACCAATTCTTTGGTTACTATTCCACTTCTTAAATAATAAGGTATCTATCGTGGTCATACCACCTGCACAAAATCCCACTACGCCATTTTCAATGTTTTGTGCAATAACCACTACTCCTGGAACAAATGAGGTGAGCATGTCAGGGAAGTCTTTCTCAAGCAATCTAGCTATAGGATAAGCCTCAGGAAGATTTATCGCGCCACATTTTTCAGTCCGACAGATTGTATCGGGAGAATATGCTCCACAATTTGGACACTCACAGACCTCTTTCCATGGTGGCCCACCAAAGCCGTCTTTATATGCTTTAGCCATCCCTTTTTTAGTGCTGGTTGGTAGTTCTGCATATTTTTGTAATGCCTCATACCGATTTTCATACGGCATCATGGAAAATCGTGTATTTTGTAACAACTCTTTTCTTAATGGATCATCAATTTTAATCATATTATTTATAAATTAATAATTAATAAAAAATCCCGCTAGGTGCGGGGTTAATGATGAAAGACCAAACAAATTACCCCGCTATATATGCTGGGGGTGATGGAGAAAATTTGAAGATACTGTTTTCTGTTTCATGTTATCATATTAACACACTAACATCTCATTGTCAAGTTGATTTGTTCCAGTGAAGTGTTACACTGGAATTATGACGAATAATCAAGATGAGTCCTATCAACCTAAAAACGAGAAGGAGAAGAGGTTAGTTGAAGCGTTTGCGTCATTAAAAACAAAAGATGAGGTAGCTAATTTCTTGAGGGATTTGTTGACTATTGCTGAAATTGAGGAATTTGCAAATCGTCTTGAGATGGTTCGTCTCCTTCTGAAAGGTTATTCTTATCTCAAAATTGCTAAAGAAACGAGATCGTCAACCACAACCGTGACTCGCGTCGCACATTGGCTCAATCACGGATGTGGAGGGTATCGGCGAGTAATTGACATTCTCAAGTGATTCTTCTATCATAAAGGAATGAATAACAAGCGTAATTTTCTTTTAACCTTCTTGGGACTGATTATCGTTTTAACTTGTCTCGCATTCTTTTTAATACTGTTTCAGAAGTATAAGCCTCTTCTGACTACGGGTACATCTTCAACCCCAGATCAAACGGCCTTTACTTCTGCTTCTTTTGGCAAACTTGAAAAGTTCAAAACAGATGAGGAATTTAAGGAATATATTCAGAAAAGTGACACTTCAAATAATTATAGCGGAGGGATTGCCTTCACACAGGATGTTCGAATGGAAAAATCAATTAATGCGCCACTTGCAGTATCGGGGGGAGGAGGAGAGCCGGACAGAGTTTCCTCAACTAACGTCCAAGTTTTGGGTATAGATGAGCCGGATATCGTCAAAACCGACGGGAAAAACCTTTTTTATTCTCAACCCTTCCAAAGGATATATGAACCCATCATAATGGATAGTAGAAGAGGAGTTGAATCGCAAACTGAACCAGTATCAAAAATGATGGCTCCTGATTTATTACCAGATCCTACCCGTCTACCCACTAAATCTTCGGGAGGTATTCTTTCCATCAAACCCTTTCCTCCTAAATCAATAGCAAAACTTGGACAAATACCCGTCTCGGGAGAGCTCCTATTAGACAAGGACATTCTCATCGTTTTTAATGAAGACGACTATAACAAACGTGCGGTTGAGGGATATGACGTAGCCAATCCTGAGAAGCCGGTAAAGAAATGGAGCATGGTGTATGACAAGAATTCCTCCAAAGTTCAAGCTCGGATGTATCAAAATAAACTGTATCTGGTGACTCGTATAAGCGCAGGAGGAGAAATGCCTTGCCCAATTCGTACATTTGATTTGCCTCAGAATCAGGGATTCATTCCTTGCACTCAGATCTACCATCCCACAACCTTGGTAAACAGTGACACCGTGTATACTGTCTCAAAAATTAATCCGCTCAATGGAACTATTGAAAAAAATGTTTCTTTTGTGGGCTCATCAAGCGACTCGACAGTCTATATGTCAGAAAACTCACTTTACCTTTCCTATTACTATAGTGGTGACATAACGCAAATAATGTACTCATTTGTCAGCCAAAATGCGGATATGTATCCTCAATACATGGTTGATAAGTTAACAAAATTGAAGGGATATGATATCAGCATGCAAGCCAAGATGATGGAAGTGACCACCCTTTTTAGTAAGCTTACCATGGGGATGAGTGATGATAAAAGACTTGCGTACGAAAATAATATGCAAAACCGTATGAAGAAGTTCATGCTTGGTCATGCTCGTGAACTTGAAAAGACAGGTGTCGTGAAAGTTAGTATTGACAACTTTGACGTTGAAGCCATAGGAGATGTACCGGGAAAAATACTTAATCAATTTTCTCTGGATGAATATCAAGGTGATTTAAGAATTGCAACGACGGTAGGTCAAAACAGTTGGTTTGGTAACTTCGGACAGCTTACACAATCTTTCAGCGATGTATATGTATTGGATCGTAACCTCAAGACACTCGGCTCGGTGAAAGACTTAGGAAAAACTGAGCGCATTTACTCAGTACGATTTTTGGCTGATAGCGGATATGTGGTAACCTTCCGGCAGACGGACCCCTTTTATGTACTTGATTTATCCAATCCCGGCAATCCACAAGTTAAAGGAGAGCTTAAGATACCTGGATACTCTTCTTATTTACATCCATTGAACAAAAACCTATTGGTGGGTATTGGGAAAGAGGATAATTTCGTAAAAATATCCCTATTTGACGTATCGTCTCCTGAAAATCCACAGGAGGTTGATAAATTTATCACCACCGAATACTGGTCTGAAGCGCTTAATAATCATCATGCCTTTTTGACGGATGAAAAACATGAAGTCTTTTTCATGCCGGGGAGTCAAGGTGGATATATATTTTCTTACCAAGGAAACAAGCTTGAAATGAAAAGGGCAGTAAGCGATACTCAGGTTCAAAGAGCCGTTTACATAAATAATTATTTGTATGTAATTGGGCAAACTAAAATAGTTGCTTTAGACGAGAATAATTGGCTGAAAGTTGGAGAGCTTGAGTTGTAATGGACATCACTATTTATGAAGGAGCACAAGTTGCGGGAACTTCACGTGTTATCCTATTAGATGGAAGTACGGCAAAGATTAAGAATTTCATAGTGTTTCCGGAATATCGGGGAAAGAATGTTGGGCGGTCGCTTATGGAGAAAATTGAGAACTATTTAAGAGAAAATAAAATCAAAAAAAGCATTCTTGACTCACCAAAATTTATAAAAAGGTTTTATGAAAGGTCCGGGTATATTCAAGAAGGGTTGGAGTTTATGGTTCAAGATGTGCCCACAGTGAAAATGGTCAAAAATTATTGATCACTTCCAATCGGGTACATAGTATTTTTTTCCTTTGAGATTCTTCGGCATGTATTCTTGATTGACCTTAGTTCCTGTCTGCTTTTCATGAGCCCATGGATATCTCACATGACCCTGTCCATATCCCAACCCCTTCATAACTTTATTTGCCGCATTTCGGAGATGTAAAGGAATAGGGTCTAAATTATTTTCATCTATGTCAGAGAGTGCTTGTTGGATTCCTTTCGTTGACGCAATAGATTTTTTTGCCGTTGCAAGATAGGTGGCCGCTTGGGCCAGAATTAATCCGGCTTCTGGCCATCCAATCATGTGAACAGCTTGCATCGCGGATGTTGCAACTACTAATGCCGTGGGTTGAGCATTGCCAATGTCTTCACTGGCAAATATAAGCATTCTTCTCGCAATAAAAATGGGATCTTCGCCTGCCTTTATCATCCGTGCTAAATAATGAAGCGTTGCATCAGGTTGTCCCCCCCGCATGCTTTTTATGAATGCTGAGATCGTATCATAATGCCAGTCGCCTTTTTTATCATAGTAGATAGCTTTTCTTTGAATAGCTTCTTCAGCAACCTTGAGAGTAATATTTTTACTTAGCGACGCAGATAGCTCAACTGCATTTATGACCGTACGTGCATCTCCGTTACTACTTTTGACTAAGTGCTCAATCGCATCAGCGGACCATTTATGTTTTGGATAAAGTTTAGTTGCGTTGATTATAATTTTTTTTATTTCTTCATCGGTGAGTGCGTAAAGGACATAAAGTTGACTCCTCGAAATGAGAGGGGCATTGATTTCAAATCCGGGGTTTTCGGTTGTAGCACCAATTAATATGATTGTTCCATTTTCCACATGGGGAAGAAAGGCATCCTGCTGGCCCTTATTAAATCGATGAATTTCATCCACGAAAAGGATAGTCTGTTTTTTGAAAAGCGTCTGATCATTTCTTGCTTTCTTGACTATTTCACGGACTTCCGCGACCCCGCCTGTAACCGCGGAAAAAGAAACAAAATCCGCATCCACATATTTGGCAATGAGTCGAGCTAAAGTCGTCTTTCCAGACCCGGGAGGTCCCCAGAGAATCATGGAAGTAACTTTGCCTTGTTCCAACATCTTACGCAGAGGCTTTCCTTTTCCCACGAGGTGTGATTGGCCTACGACCTCATCAAGCGTCCTTGGTCTCAGTTGTTCAGCAAGGGGGATCATGAAAGTCCCATTTTTACTTTAACTTCATTAACTGTTTTTTGTGCAATTGTTCGAGCTTTTTGAGCACTTTCCCTTATAACCTTATCAATATACTCAGGTTTATCTTCAAGCTCTTTACGTTTTTCTTGGAATGGTTTTAAATCAGTGTAAATTGCATCCGCAAGCTTGTCTTTTAATTGAGAAAACATAAGTATCCCTTTATTGAATTTTTCTTTATAATCATTATACTCTTGAGGAAGATATAATCTTGTCAATATAAAAAGGGTTTTCAATCCTGGAGTAAGATCTCCACCAGAGATGGATGCAGTTGGGATTGACCTGATTTTTTTAAAAATAATATTTTTCTCATCTGTAAGATTTATATAACTTCCCTCAACAGATTTACTCATCTTTCCTTCACCTTTTAACGAAGGCACATACTCTCCTTTAGTTGCAAATCTGACAGGTTCCGGGAAATCCATACCATACTTCTCATTCATCTTCCGAGCAACTTCGCGTGCAATTTCAAGATGTGGTTCTTGATCTATGCCAACAGGGACGAGGCCCGCTTTGTAAACGAGAATATCAGCGGCCATAAGGATGGGGTAATTTAACAGTGCCATGGTCGTGTCATGTGGGTGTTGTTTTACTTTTTCTTTAAAGGTGGGGAGGTGTTGCATACGAGCAATTGACATGACGGATGAAAAATAAAAAGCAAGCTCAGTATGTTGTGGAATGTCCGATTGATAAATAATCAGGCTTTTCTCAGGATCAAGTCCCGCGGCAAGATAATCGATGATAATCTCACGTTTATTCTTCCTGAGCTCATTCACATCATAGGGGGTAGTGATAGTATGAACATCAACGACACAGTAGATCGTTTGATATTCACCAGACTTCTCAAGTTCAAGAAATCCCTTCACCGCTCCTAAATAATTACCGAGATGAAGTCTTCCCGTGGCACGAATACCGGAGAAAACTCGTTTGGCCAAGTTTGAGTTAGTCGCATATTCTTCAACCACGGTTGAGATATCGGCTACCTGAACTTGAGGAAGTTTTTTCAAATCTGCAGATAGGCATTGAAATGTATAACTCAAACTCCCGGTTCCACCGAGGATCGTTTCTTTCTCAAATACTTTCTCATCAATATACGTCTTTATATTCTCGATATAAAATCTGGCAGTTCCCACCTCAAGTCCGGTAATCTTCGCAAATTCTTCAGGGTTGGCGATTCTCAGAGAAGTAATTCCCAACAATTTTTTTATTTTTTTAAACGAAATTTTAGTCACGTCTCGTCTTAGCGCCGCAATAAAATCATCATCAGCCTTCATAATCAATGTTGCCACACTATCATTGAGTGTATACCCAAGTTCTCTTACGACCTGTTCCGCTTCTCGAAGGGATGGATGCTCAAGAATTTTATTCTTAATTCCCAGCTCGGCCATTTTTTTACTATAATCCAAGACTTTTTTGTCTATCATAAGTTTATTCAATTTTAGCATATATAAGCAAACTTTTAATTAATGGTTCAAATGTGGTAAAAAAAATGTTACCATTCAACGCAAACATACCCATGCTTTTATCAATGATAAGCATGCGTTGATAATGACTCATTGTGCCCCCATAGAACATTTTTACTCCATCAAAAGACGTTCTCATCTTTTTAAACAATGTTTTTGTTCCATATGAACGCCTGTAAATATTTATACCCTTTTTTGATAGATGAAACAGCGTTTCATGATATGTTTTTGGTAGAGGATGATCAACCTCGCCTTGTAAATCCATTGTCATATGAACACTTAACTTTGCTCGTAATAGTAATCCCATGGCAAATTTCACGGCATTGTCTTTATCTAGCGGGATACAAAATTTCATATTTCTTGATTAAACATATAACGAAATGTTGTATAAACAGGTTTACCATCAGGGTCAAAAAGTACCGCATTATCTGGGTTTACAGGTATACCCCTCATCAATATAGTAGGTGAATCGGTAGCATAATTTAATGCAATCTGTAATCCTCTTAAATCATGCCGATAAAATGGAATTGCGGTTGGTTGGCCGGGAATGAGCATGTGTATAATGTTACAATCATCAGGCAGCCCTGTTCGTCTTATCAACTCATTTACAGCGGCTAATTGTATAGCCGGTTTTTCTACATTACTAGCTTTTTCAGTTGCGGTAAATACACTCTTAAATAAATCTATATCCGTTTTTGATACAGCTACTTGGGGTAGTTCTGTTAATTCATTTTGAGCTAATAGTAAAAATGGGTCTGGATAAATAGGTACAGATTCATCATAAATTCTTTTCTTGAGCAGGTTTTGAAAACCAATAGACGATGTGTCTACATTCATAAGTATTCCTAACTCCTGAGGAGTCATCTCAACTGCCGTATCTTCCGAAATTACTTTTGTATCATATCCTTCCTTCTCAAGTACACGTCTCAAAACTTCAATTTCCTTGATTTCCAGCGTATCTTCATGATTTTCAATCACAGGTTTTCGCGTTATAAAACAGATAGTGTTTGATTGATGTTCAGACCCCTTTATGCTGATTGATTTTACGACATTCTGCAATCTTTCGGCAACTGTTTGCTGAGCTTTTCTCATCGTTTCATTTCCTTCATGGTTTATTGCAGTAAGAAAAAATCCAACATCTGGCAATCCAACGTCTGACACCTGAATAGTGCGATCATTTTTAATTAAGAAATCAATTTGAGTATAGAGAGGGGGGAAATTCCCTTTAGTTTTTGGTGGAACTTTACCATATTTATATGCGAATTCATCGCGTTTTTGACGAGCAATTTCTTCCATTGCTTCAATTAACTGTTTACCTTTTTGCTCCATCTGATTATGTGTATTTGGATCAATTTCTGCCGGAACTTTGGGCACACTCGGATGGATAAAAAAGAAACCCTCACGTCCAACATTTGCTGTTCTTTGGACCTCAATTCCAAGCTGTTGCCCAGTAATGATAAGTCTTTCGTATGCCAGTTGCGCTTCGTGAAGATTGCCTGAAGCAAAATGAGTCTTAACCTCCTGCATTTTTGCATAAAGACTGAATGGAGTAAATGGAATATTATTAACATGTCTTTTTAGATGCTCCTCAATAATGGCAAATCCAGTCTGGTATGAAATATCAACTCTGAGTGGTATACCCGGTTTAGTACTATCCCCCATTTGATGTGCTAAAAATTGTCCAACTCCCTGATGGTTAGTAAGGGAAGTCCGTGGTAATGCGGCTCCATTTTTCAGCATGCCGTGCGTCGAAGGGTCGCGAGGAAAAAAGCGATCTCGTACCGCATCGGGGGGGGATTTGCGAAGCCTAAAATATGCATCTGTCATCATTGCCGCATTTACCACATTTGGATGATTTAGGTATGCGTCTGCGGGGTCTGTGAACATAGTTAACGGTAATCCTGCCGCCTTTATTCTTCCACCTGAACTCATTTCGTAACTCATATTTATTAATGAAATTTGTAAATACCCTCCTTCGTTCATGTTCGTCTCGAGGTCTACGTCCACGCAGACGAATATTCACTTCGGGCGGGTTTACTCTCAGTAATTCTCGTTTAACTCGAAAACTGAGAGTACAAAAAACCTCCCGTATTTGGGAGGTTTAAGTCATTCGAAATAATAAAAGACTAACCTCCCGCATGAGGAGGTTGCCAACCTTTTTCGGTTATAGAACTAAATCTTCCTTTTGCAATTTCTTTTGATCCGCGGGTGACGGTTGCAACTCCTACCCCTAGTTTCTGTGCGATTTCATGTTGAGGAGTACCTTTTTTGAGGAGTTTTACAATTTGGAGACGCACAGGAATTTCTTCCAACTCTTGTGGAGTTAAAATGCCATATAAAAAATTCACCATTTCCTTTGGGGATGTGATTGAAGAAAAAACATTCACGAGTTCTTTAAAATAACTGAGTTTCATACAGATATCAGTATACTAGTATGCTAGTATTTTGTCAAGGGGATTATAATCTGATAGTAGTATACGGATCTTTGTCATGATTACAGTCGACGCAGTATTGAGAAAACATATCTTTTAATATCGTCTTTTCCTTCATCTCAATATTGGGATCACTGGCGGGGGCAAGTTTGTCTTGATCTTTGTATATAGGAACTGTTTCCTTAGTTGCTCCACCTCCTTTAGGTTCAGTGCCCTTGATAAAGTATTCAAATCGGGCACCACAGCTTTCTTTTCCCTCCCCATCTTTCGACATAATGGCACCCGAATCATTACAAATTTGCATACCTACCACCGTTTCCGGCTTGACCGGCCAGAGATTCGGCTGGTTTTTCAGTACATAAGCCATAACCTTATTCCAGATGGGTGCGGCACCTGTGACACCTGAAGAAAGGTACGGATTCATGGGGGTTGAATCATTATTTCCTACCCATACCGAAACAAGAAAGTTGGGGGTGTATCCGATAGTCCAGTTGTCCTTTTTATTATCAGTCGTACCCGTCTTGACTGATACCGTATGTCCCGGTACGTCCAAATAGGAAGATGAGCCAAATGAAGCCTCGCGAGCATGATTGTCAAGCAGAATGTGAGAGATGAGATAAGCAGTTTCAGTGGTGATAGCTCTTTTTCCCGGGATTGCAACCGACGAAGGAAGTGAGAGAGGTTTTTTCAAATCCTCAATATAGTTTGAGTCCGAAAATTTGTATAACTCTTTGCCAAATTTATCCTGGATTTTGAGTATTGATTGAAGTTTGCGCGGGATGCCCTGGTTTGCAAAAGTGGAAAATGCTTGAGCCATCTCAGTCATACGGACCTCACCTCCCCCGAGCGTGATTGAGAGTCCATAATTTTCAGGTTTTTCAAACGAAGTAATGGTAAAGGCAGAAGCAGAAGCAATAAAATTTTTTACCCCATTAAAAGCAACCATTTTCACCGCAGGAATATTATATGAATTTCCCAGTGCCATACGTAATTGTACGGGGCCATGGAATTGACCGTCATAGTTTATGGGACAATAAGATCCAGCCTGTCCACCCGCGGTAAAACAAGTGGGGATATCCAAAAACACTGTGCCAGGAGTCACCAGTTTACGGTCGATGCCTATGGCGTAATTTATCGGTTTTATCGAGCTTCCCGGTTGACGGAGAGCCGTAGTCACATTAAAAGCCCCCGATCCGGTGGCAAAGTAATCCACACTTCCGACCATACTCAATATCTCGCCGGTTGGGGGTCGGGTAACTAAAAGCGCCCCATTTGAAACATCAAGGTATTTTATCTTTTCAAGTTCACTCTTGAGGATGACTTCGGCCTGTTCCTGGATGTCCAAATCAAGGGTAGTGGTAACCTTGAGCCCACCTTCTTCAACCTGTTTTATCCCGTATTCCTGTTCCAGTTGTGACTTAATGTAAAACACGAAGTGCGGCGCTTTGATGGAAGTAACTAAGGGTATGGCGCTGACGCTTGCTTCAATTGCTTTTTGCATGGTTTGTCTATCGATATATCCTTGTTCTTGCATTTTTTTCAACACTTCATCGCGTCTTGACTTGGCAAGTTCTGGGTTGTTGTACGGCGAGTACAGAGAAGGAGCTTGAGGTAAGCCAGCAAGCAAAGCGGACTCTTCAAGGGACAAATCCTTTGCATGTTTTCCAAAATATGTTTTTGAAGCCTCCTCGATTCCGTAAGACGAACCACCGTAAGGTATTTGATTTAAATACATTTCCAATATTTGATCTTTGGTAAATAATTTTTCTGTTTGAAGTGCAAGGACAATTTCTTTTAATTTGCGGGTGATGGTACGTTCTGGGGTGAGGAGGGCTCCTTTGACCAATTGTTGGGTGAGGGTTGAGCCACCTTGAAGATTATGTTTGAGAAGCATGTCTTTTATTGCGCGAAAAACTCCGGAATAGAGAGAAACGCCTCCATGTTTATAAAAATCCTTATCCTCAACTGCTATGGAGGCCTGATACGCATATTTGGGAACATTCTTTAATTTTATAGGTGTTCGATTTTGGTCTTTATATATTTCATAGAGGGGTTTTCCGGTCCGGTCATAAATATGGGTCGATAAAGGAACTGATTTATAATCTTTCAGGGTTTGCGGGGAGGGGAGTTGGTATAAAATAAAAAAATAAAATAAAGAAGCAAAAGAAATAATGAGAACGATAGGGACGATTATGATGACGGCAAGTTTAAAGAAAAAAAAATTCCTCATTTTAATCGTGGAAATAAGGGCGCTATTTTTGCAATGGGTCCTTGTGTTGCACGTATGATTTTTTCAGCGGTTGTTGGGATGAAGGGAGATAATTGTTGCCCAATCAGATGAAGCTTCTGAAGAATCTCGATAAGAAATTCTTTTCTTTCACTTGATGGTTTATTCCATGGTGCAAAATCATTCGTTTGTTTATTGATACGTTTAATATCTTCCCAGACTTGTTCCAAGATAATATTAAATTGAAACGTATCGAATAACTCTTCTTGTTGACTCCTATATATGGTTTTATATTCAACTATGCAAACGATACTATCTTTTTCAGCCAAAGTAGTGATGCGACTTGCCAGATTCCCCAATTCATTTGCAAGATCAGAATTATAAATTTCCTTCATACGACTGTCTGAATAATC
>Ga0209211_10004483_pt1 | contig 21636 bp, 23 predicted proteins | sample RifGroA2_FD_183992 | JGI IMG/M metagenome (GOLD analysis project Ga0209211, IMG submission 183992) | Groundwater microbial communities from Rifle, Colorado, USA - Groundwater A2 (SPAdes) (version 2) | ecosystem: Environmental > Aquatic > Deep subsurface > Groundwater | place: Rifle, Colorado...
TCGTAGAGTCTCAGACCTCTAAGGTCAACGCTTACTGTTGAGCCCGCGATTCCCGTTATTCGTCCAATCATTACGTTACCCTTATATGGTATCCAATCGCACTTCTTATAAGCCTCATCGCGTAATCTACTTCCAGCGCCGGCTTTTCAGGGGCAGGGAGGACAAGGAATATTCCGTACCACCTCTCCTCCAGCCCCTTCATTTTCTTCTCATCAATACCCATGACCAGACGTTCGTCAACCACTATGATCCCGTTGTCAGGATCAGCCATCAGATGATCAAGCGCCTCTTCAACTTCCGCCCTGCCTGCGATATACTGCGTCACACCCGCGAGGCTGAAGCCGTATTCAGCGTCAGGAGGCGTTATGAAGACTATCCTTTTCATTGTATGATCCCGTCATAAACAGCTTCCCTGCCGAGCCCCTTCCCATAGATGATAGTGCTAAGATTCCTTGCGACCAGATAGCGTCTCCAAAGGTAGTCTATTATCAACCCGATATCCAGAGGGTCTTTGCCCCTTGCCCTTAACTGACCTGTCAAGCCCCTGAGGAGAGTGTTTTCTATGGCGGTCCCGTTCAGATGCTTGATGCCTGCGCCTGTCAGCTTATATATAAGAGGTCCGATATCCGGCATCATCCGCTTATCGAGCGTTTCTTTAAACTTCATTTCGCCGATAGATCCGCCGTGAACAAATGGCGGCGGGCTCTTTATGTCCCATCTCAAATGCTTGTAAAGAGCGACCACATTTCTCATATCAATGATATAGGAAAAGAAAAAGTCCATAACAGGATGGATGTTGGCTGCGACTATGTGTTCAAGATATGCGTTCATAAGCGCCCGTTCGGCCTCCCTGTGCCCTTTTTCAGCAAATATTGCAGCAAGCCCCCTGAAGCCCTCTGAAAGGACCTCAAGGGTGTTCTCAAGTCCTTCAACGACGGAAGATATATTGTCACCGCTTCTCATGATGTCCTTCAGTCCGTCAGAAAGGAGGCTCAATGAAAGGGCCCGTTCCATCTCCTCGTTCTTGTTTGCCGCCCTGTATCTCAGGCAGATAAAAATGGTCCTGAGTTCATAGCAGAAGAATAAAGGCCGGAATATGCCCTGCAGCCTGCTGTTCATCTGGAAATATACCCATCTTAAATCCTTCATGAGAGATTCCCAAACACCGTCAGCCGACTGTCCATCGAAGAACTTTGCGTATTGGGACGGGAGCAGATCCAGAGGAGGGTTTGAACTTGCAATCAAATGGTAGTCCTTTATTAATGCGGCCCTCCTCGCCCTCAGCCGTGAAAGAAGGTAGTCTGTCGGGTATTCCCTGTTGCCGGTCTTTTCAAGAAGCCCGGTGCACTTATTATCTGAAGAAAAGGGAATCATAATTTTTTCTCAGGGACGGCCCTGCCCGGAAATCCGAAAATTTCATTATAAATATCCTGCAGTATCAGCCTGAGTATCTCTGTCCACGCCCTCTCCAGCCTTTTTTCAAATGTGTTTATGACCCTGATCCCGCCGTCCTCTGTCATTACATCTACGCCCCCTGATATCGAGGCCTCAGGAACGATCTCCGCATCCGGGAAGTATCTTTTTGCGATTGCGGCATCATCCGGGTTGACCCTGACGGTCTGCCATGTCAGTCGGGGGAGTTCCTGCGCAAGCATGCTGAATACCTCCGGATACGCCTCGCTCCTTAAAGCCTGGAGGGAACCGAGTGCAATGGGATAAGGACGTTCCGAGAAGGTCTTTTCCGAATGGAGCATTATCATCCTTGCCTTGGCCATAGCATCCGAGAGTATGGCGCCTGTCTGTTTTTTTATGGCCGAAGCGCTCATGCTGCCGCATTCGTCCCTTGTCCGTCCGATCTTTCGGGAGGCCTCTTCCTTTATTTCATCCGCCCTTGCCTCCGCATCCTGCCGGACAAGCCTGAGCTTCTCCTCGCCTTCCCTATGCAGGTGTTCAGTCAGTTTTTCGTAACTCATGCTATTTCAACGTGAGTATCATGGCAGCAACGACAAACCCGAGTATTACCATTGTCTCGGGAATGGCAAGGAGAATAATAATCGTCCCGCTCAGTTCGGGCTTTTCAGCAAGGGTGCCGGCGCCTGACGCACCGATCCTTGACTGTGCCCATGCTGTCGCGAGGGCGGTGATTCCTATCGCAAGGGCAGCGCATAAAGCTATTAATACTTTTTCCATGACTCTTCCTCCTTTTTATTTTCCTTTATTAAGGGTTCAAACCTCCTGCCGCCTAACTCCAGGAACTTACTGAAGAATTCAACATAATGAAGCCTGAGTGCATGTATACTCGGCGAGAAAACGCCGAGGATGAGATTTAAAAGATGCAGCAGCACCGCTACGACAGTCCCGAGCACAATGTTCCCTGTCATTCCCGCGAAATTGTTGGCCACAAAAGCAAGGAGAACGGATGTCAGCCCGATCGCCATTATCCTTACGTAGGAGAAAATATTGCCGACGCTCTTTATCAGCTCAAGGGGCGACAGCAGGCCCCCGGCAAAAAACAGGAGCGGGGCAAGCACCAGTATCGCTATAATAAAGGGTCTTGTGAGCAGGTCCGGGAAAATCCCGAAAAGGGCGGCGACAAGGGCCAATATGCAGAAGATCATAAGTATATTCAGCAGCCTGTATAAGGCCTCCCTCTTTTCTCTCTTCCTGAGGCTTGTGATGAGACCCAGGGAAAGCCCCAATGTGGTATGGGCCACGCCGACAGAGACCGCAAAGTAGATTACGGGCAGGATTGCGGTGCGCCTCTCTACGCAGATCGGACCGAACCCGAACAACCGGTATCCCAGGTCGCCGAAGAACTCACCATACAGGACACCGAAAAAAACTGAATAGACGGAAGATATAAAAAGGATTTTGGATGCGTCCCTGATGTTTTTTTTCGTCCTGAATCTTTTCATTAAAACCAGGGAAAGGGCAATGAGCACCAACCCATAGCCTGCGTCGCCAAGGATCATGCCGAAAAAAACCGGGAAGAATATGCCTATAAACGGCGTCGGATCAAAGGACGTGTATCTCGGCAGCGGCAGCTGCCTGACAAACATTTCAAACGGCTGGAAATAGGGTGGGTTCCGGAGGACAACCGGTACACTGTCAAGGTCTTTCTCGATCATCTCCCTGGTCTCTAGCACTACCTCTCCTGCAAACCTGTCGTTTAATCTCCTGCCGACTTTTTCCACATCCTTCGAAGGCATCCATCCGCAGATGAACAGGCACTGTCTTGTTTCAAAGGCAGAAGCTGTGGCCCTGATAACGTAAAGCCTGTCGTCTATCCACTCTTTAACTCTCCGGTATATCGGCGCCCACCTGCCCGCAAAACTCTCCATCTCTTTACGCTTTGACTCACTTTCCGACGACAGCCCGGAAATCTTTTTTTTCAGATATTTGACCTTATCGGGTAAGGTAAGGGCATCAAAGGTCGGCGGGAAGGTGAACTCAGGGACCTGTTCATCTCTCAGAAGACTTTTTATCCTTTCACCTTCTCCTTTACCGGTAGTTATCAATCCGACAATAGAGCCGTCCTGCGCGGTGGTGGTCAGCAGGTCAAACTCCCCCCCGGTCAATGATGCCAGAGCATCTCTCAAATGTCCTATTGTTTTTATGTCCTTTATCGTAATGCCTGTAAAGTCAATATCCGGGGTCTCTTTTACACCCTTTAAAAGCGACTCCATCGCGTCCAGAAAAACAGCGTAATGCTTGAGTTCAGACGCCTCTCTTTGCAAGGCGTCCTTCTCCTGGTACAGTTTTTTGCAGATATCAATATGCTTCTGAATTGTCCTGACAATGGTCTCGATAATCGGCCGGGGTTCTATATAGCTCTTCCTGACAGTCACCGCCGGGAGATAGGAAAAGAGTTCCCCTATCCTGGCCCTGAGGTCTTCGAGGAAGAGTCGTTCGGAGAGAGATTTTTCATCAGGCAGGAAAGCCCTTATAAATTTTCTCCCCACTCTTTCATTAAATCCGACAATACTCGGCTCGATCTGGAATGTGCTCGATTCCTGCAAAACGGATATGACGTCCTGGAGGAGGGCCTTTGGCCCGACTATCTCGACCTTTGACATCTCGACTATCATAAGGTCTCACCAGCAGGGTCTTCCGTCTTTTCCCGGACAATACGACCCTCCGGCAGGATACTTGCGATATGCTTCAGTACGACCTTTTCAAGTTGTTCATCGCTGATCGTCCCGAGTTTTTCAGCCAGGGCAGAGGCGTCTTTTAAAATTTCATATGCCTTGCTTTCAGCATCTGCGACAGCTTCATCTATGTTTTTTTTGCAGGACTCATTCGCTTTTTCCTCTTCCCTGCTGATTTCTGTTTCAGATTCCTTTCTGACTTTTTCAACCCATTCAGATGCTTTGATTTTCTCAGATTCGAGTCTCTCCTGGATACCCTTTTCGACCTCGATTATCTTGGCGAGAATGTCCTTCTCCATATCTAAATTCTATCAGAAAAAAAACCTGCGTCCAGCATTAAACGAACAGTTAGCGTGTTCCACATTTTCACAAAAAATATTGCTTGCAATAGACGTTAAAATTCAGTATGTTTTTATCAGGAAGCCAAAAGATATAGACGGTATCAAAATTCTTTCTCAGGCTGCACTGAAAGGAGGCTGGGTTATGGAAAAAGAGGAAGCAGGTCCAGGCAGGCAGTTTTTCGACGCATTTGAATTCCGGGGTATGAAAAGAAGGGATTTCCTGAAGTTTTGCGGGGCCACAGCAGCCCTTCTGGGACTCTCGGAACTCGAAATCCCGAGGATAGCCGCGGCGATTGAAAAAGGGGCGAAAAGACCTCCTGTGGTCTGGCTCAATTTCGCCTCCGATTCAGGCTGCACGGAATCCCTTATCAAGGCGACTTATCCGGGTCCTGCAGAACTTATACTCGATATCCTGAGCCTTGATTATAACGAAACAATAATGGCTGCCGCCGGAAAGCAGGCCGAGGAGATCCTCGACAAATCAAAAAAAGTCGGTGGTTACATCCTGGTTGTGGAGGGTGGTATCCCTACGAAGAAGGGCCACGGCATGATCGGGAACAAGGAAATGCTCGAGGTCTTCAAAGAAATGGCCGGCCCCGCTATCGCCATACTAGCAGTCGGCAGCTGTGCCACTACAGGAGGGGTGCCTGCGGCAAAGCCGAACCCGTCACAGATTATAGGCACTGGCGAGGCGATGAAGAAGGTCGGCATCAGCAAACCTCTTGTAAATCTGGATTTGTGCCCTATGAATCCGCAATACCTTGTCGGGGTGGTAGTCAATTTCCTTCTGCTTGGAAAGCTCCCTGATCTTGATCAGCACGGCAGGCCCAAGATGTTCTACGGCCAGACGATCCACGAAACCTGCGAGCGCCGGTCCCATTTCGATGCAGGCAGGTTTGTCGAGACCTTCGGCTCTCAGGAGGAGGCCCTCGGATATTGTCTTTACAAAATGGGCTGTAAAGGCCCCATGACCTATTCTGCATGCTCAAAGATCGGATATAACAACCGGGTGAGCTGGTGCGTAAAGGCCGGAGGGCCTTGCATCGGCTGCGCCGAACCGGGCTGGACCGACAAATTCGCGGGCTTCTATGAAAGACTCCCCGGGATCACCATCCCTGGTCTCGGAGGTGTCGAAGCGGGCGCAGACAAACTTGGGGCCATTGCCGGTGTCGCAACTGTGGTCGGGATCGCCGCCCACGCCATAGGCACCGCTGCATCAGGCAGGACAAAAGACAAAAAAGACGGAGGTGAAAAATAATGGCAAGGATCACTATTGACCCATTCACACGTATAGAGGGACATTTGAGGATAGATCTCGAGATAGAGGGCGGGAAGGTCAAGGACGCCTGGACAACCGGCACCCTGTTCCGGGGCTTTGAACTGATCCTCCAGGGAAGGGACCCGCGCGATGCCTGGCACATTACCCAGAGGATCTGCGGCGTCTGCCCCACTTCCCACGGCCACACATCGTCCATGAGCATGGACGATGCTTTCAAGGTCAGGCCGCCTGAGAATGGAAGGATAATCAGGAACATCGTTGAAGGGGCTCAGTTCGTGCATTCCCACATCCTGTGGTTCTATCATTTGGCAGCGCTCGATTACGTAGATGTGGTTTCTGCAACAAAGGCCCAACCCAAGGAGGCCTCTTTGAAAAAAGTCCAGGCCAAACTGAATTCTTTCGTAGCCTCGGGGCAACTCGGGCCCTTTGCCAACGCTTATTGGGGACACCCTGCGTACAAGCTCCCTCCTGATATCAATCTCCTTGCAGTCGCCCATTATCTTGAGGCGCTGGAGATGCAGGCAAAGGCAGCCCAGGTCAGCGCCCTTTTCGGCGGCAGGATGCCCATGACCATGACAAGTCCTCCCGGTGGCGTAACGCACGTACCCACTGTGGATGACATCAAAAACTACCTGTACAGGGTCAAGGAATTGCAGGACTGGATTGACAACACCTTTGTCCCTGATGTCCTTGCGATCGCGCCATTTTACCTTGATTACGCAGGGGTTGGAAAAGGCCATGCAAATTACCTCTCCTGGGGCGTTTTTGAAGATCCTTCATTTGATCCCCAAAAACGGCTTCTGCCCAGGGGCGCTTTATACGCAGCCGACTTCCCGAAACTGCATGATGCAAAACCAGAGGACGTGGCCGAGGATGTGACCCATAGCTGGTACACCGGGACCAAGGCGCTCAACCCTGCGGCGGGTGAGACCAAACCGGAATACACAGGGTATGATGCTGACAAGAAATATACCTGGGCAAAGGCACCGAGACTTCAGGGCAACCCCATGGAGGTAGGTGCCTTGGCTAGAATGCTTGTAGCGTATGTCGCGGGGCAACCCACGGCCAAGACGCTTATCGATTCCACGCTCTCTGCGATCGGTCACCCGGGCAACCCCCAGGTCCTGCTCGGCGTTATCGGCAGGATCGCTGCCAGGGCGCTTGAATGTAAGCTGATAGCGGACCAGATGTATCAGTGGGGCCTTGAGATAATTGAAAACATAAAAAAAGGAAAGACCGCTGTTTACACTCCTTATGAGGTCCCCGACAAGGCCAAAGGGATTGGCCTGTGGGAGGCCCCCCGGGGCGCGCTCGGCCACTGGATTGATGTGGAAGGCAAGAAGATCAAAAATTACCAATGCGTTGTTCCGACCACTTGGAACGTATGTCCCAGGGATGAAAAGGGGATAAGGGGCCCCATTGAGGAGGCCCTTACAGGTACGGTTGTCCAGGATCCGGAAAAGCCGCTTGAGATACTGAGGGTCGTGCATTCATTCGACCCCTGTCTTGCCTGCACAGTGCATGTAATCCATCCGGAGTCGAACCGTATCATGGATTTCAAAGTCGCATGAGGAGGACGCTATGGGAAAAGAACTGATACTGGAATGGAGCAGATCGTATATCCTTGATCACTGGGGCAGGGTGTTTTCTATAGCCGTGCTCGTGTTTACCGGGTTTTATATTCACTGGCCTTTTTTGTCAGGCGGCCCGGGAAGTTTCATTATGGCCTGGATGAGGTTCTTCCATTTCGTTGGCGCCTACGCTCTTATACTCGGTCTCGTTGTCCGGGTATACATGGCCTTCAACTCCAGGTTTGACAGCGACTGGAAGGACTTCGGGATATCTATTAATCTCAAGAACCTTCCACACCAGGTCCTGTACTATCTCTTCCTTAAAGAAGACCACCCTGTTTACAGGAAATATAATCCCCTTCAGGCTTTTGCCTATATGGGTGTCGGCCTTATGATCCTCTTTATATTTCTGACCGGCTGTGCGCTCTATCATGGAAAGATTTTCGGGTTCATTAAGGCCCCGGACAGCTTCCAATGGATCAACAGTCTGCTGGGCGGCGAATCCTATACGCGGATATGGCATTTCCTGTTCATGTGGGGCTTTATTCTCTTTTCCTTTGTACATGTCTACATGAGTCTGCTAATGACAGCGGTCGAGAAGGACAGGACCTTCAGCTCCATATTTACCGGCTACAAGCTAAAGAGATAAATCATGTCCAAACACGGAATAAAAGGGGGCGCGACGCTCCCTCCCCAGGTCCTGGTCCTCGGTGTAGGTAACATCCTGCTTTGCGATGACGGGTTCGGCGTCCACATGATCAATGCCCTTCACGGGACCGAGTTGCCCGCAAACACAGAGTTGCTCGAAGCAGGCACAGTAAGCCATCAGCTTATCCCCCTGTTCCATGAGATCGACCACCTTATCGTCATCGACGCGGTCGAGGCGGGAGACGTTCCTGGCTCTATCTTCAAATTTTCACCTGATGACCTGCGCTTTCATTCGGAACAGAAGATGTCACTGCACCAGATCAGTTTAATAGATGTACTGCAAATGACAGCGATTACCGGCAGAAAGCCTCAGACAGTCATAATAGGTGTGCAGCCCAAAGACGCGAGTTCGTGGGGGCTGGAACTAAGCAGCGAATTGAAGGCGGTCATTCCGCGGGTGAAAGCTTTGGTCTTAGAGGAATTGGGGAAAATACATACTATCCCCTGATGCAATTTTAGGCTGGCCCGGCCTCTTCAGTGAATGCGGAAATGTGGAACAACAATGACCATTTGAACAGTCAGCAGAAGTTTTCGGTTACTTATGGGTAGTGTTACCTATCCGGATTTTGCACTCGATTCCCTCGGCCTTGTACCTGTCATGAAACCCTCTGCTGCCGCCGGTCTGTCCTGCCCTTTGCAGTACTTCGCCGGGTTTTGATCTCAAGGGGAAAATATGCCCCGGACAGGGCAACTAAAAGCCTTGCCCGATCTTCATGAAGTAAAACAATTCTTCATATTGCTGCATGCTGCTCTGCCACTTCCTGAGAGCATGAAGATCATTCATCCATGTGGTGAAATCCTTATTGTCTTCGGGTATTTCTCCATGATGGAACCGTACGATAAATTCTTCAGTAGTCATATTAAACTTGATTTCCATGCGGGAAAGATTTTTCTTTAAGGCGTTCACCTTTTTTATGCAGACCTCCAACTCCCTTGAGAGTGAAATTTCATATTCGTCAGTATGCATTACTCTCCCCCCGACCATTTTGGAAAGAAAAGCGGGAAGGCTTTTCCCCTCCCGCTTTTACCGTAACATGCTTGCTGATCAATGCCCGCTTGGGAAAAAAGCCAGGCTTACCCAGTAAAGCAAAACGAGGAGCACTGTGCCCAGTCCCAGGCTCCACCCTATAAGTTTCTTCTCGACGGGCAGGAGAGGTTCATATTCCATCTTTTCAAGTTCTTCGGACAGTTTCGGTTGCTCAGCCATATTTTACTCCTTTTTAAAATAGATTATTAAATATTGTAATTACCAGCTAACCAGCGATAGGCGGTTTTACCCCATGGAAGAAAAGCCATGAGATAAAAAGGCCGACCCATATGATGAACCCGAACAGGCAGAGGATATACACCGCTGCCAGTTTTCCGATGCCTTCCTCCCACAGTTTCTTGAAGTTGGAAACTATGCCTATGGTGAAGAAGGTGAAAACAAAGAACATCACCCTGAAGACATTGCTCTCAGCGGTTGCGGTTTTTGCTGATTCCATGGTCGTCCTCTGACTTTTTACCTGGTCATTCAGTCCCTTGATCTTGTCCTTGGCATCCTTCATCTTTTCGGTCAAAATAGTCAGTGCTGCGGGATCTGTTGCTGTTGCAACCTGTTTTTCTACAGAGCTGATCTCTTTTTTCAGACCCTTGATCTCTTCATCTACAGGGCCTAATGCACGCGACGCGGGCCAGCAGATCACAAGGAGTATTATGAAGGTAAGCACATAACCGATGACGAATTTGGGGAACCTGTTCCAGATCTCGATCGGCTGGGCCTTCTGGCCTGGCTTGCACTCTATTTTTGTACACCATAATACCGCAAGGATGAACGCCCAAATGCCGATGAAGATGTCAATGAACAGCTTGACCGTCGTAGCAGTCATGGTTATCCAGCCGGATTCATACGCTAAGCCCGACATCTCAAGGTTCTTTGCCCTGATCAGTGCGTCTGTCATTGCGCCGCTGGCAACAGCGCCCCCGTCCGTCTTAACGGCAAGGCCCATCCAGGCGCCTGCCACAAGGGGCTCATTCCAGAGGAATGTCTGGGCAACAAACGGCAGGATTACCATTTCGACCACGGCAAAGATGACAACCAGGGAAGAGACCATGATCGGCACCACAGGCCTTGCCCTGATCGCCCCGCCGGTAGCTATGGCTGCTGATACGCCGCAGATCGATATGCCCGATGCCAGAGGTGCAGCCCATTCCCGGTTGAATTTGAAGTACTTGCGGGCAACATAATAGACGACCGCCCAGTAGATCAGGTATGCCTCAACGATTGCGCAAAGTCCCCTGAACATGATATTGCTTGCGAGGCTGAAAGACTGGGCAGCCTTTAGTCCGAGCAGGGCGCCCATAATGACAATAGCTGTCTTTATGTAGAGTTCGGGACGGGCCGCTTCTTTCAGCTTCTCTGCAAGCCTTGGGAAGAAATTCCCGATGACAAGCCCGGCAATGAGCGCTAAGATGAACCCTGACTCGCCTGTGAGGCTTAACGACCAGGGGATATTGAAGGTCGCAAGCTTGTCCTTGGTTGCTGCAATATAGGCATAATGCCCTGCAAACCAGCAAAGGTAGCTCAGCCAGAATATTACCGTAAAGCCCAGTGCAAATTTCCCTATATTAGCATTCAGGAATTTTGCGCCCACACTCATGATTATCAGCATGGACAGATATGTCAGTAAAAGGGAGGTAAATCCTGAGATGCCCTTTTTCTCATACTTGCCACCGACTTGAAGTGCAGCGGTGTCCTCTTTTACGGTAATCGTCTCTTCCTTGCCGTCCGCCTTTTTTATCGTAACCTTCGGACCGTCGAGCTTTGTGATTTTGCCTTTGATCCCCTGGAATGTCTTTGATATCGGCTGCATGGCCTTGGACGACTCCGTCCATGTCTTTGTGCTGATGCCCCAGCCGAGGATGTCAGCTCCGCCGAAGATCCCGAGGGAAAGGACAAAAATAAAGAGACCGAGCCATAGGGCCAGCCAGTCCTCGCTTATGCCTTTTTTCCTTTCAATCATGCTCCACCTCCTTTTTATTATTGAACAGGCAGATCCTCTCTGTTCCCCCAGATTATCCATGAATCGTCATAATTGGCGGGGTCTTTAAAGCCCATCAGTCTGAACACCAGATAGGTGAGGGTCGAGCGCGTTCCTGTCTGGCAGTGGGGTATCACTCTTTTGCTTTTGTCGAGTTTGACGTAAAGCTTTTCCAGATCATCCATGGACTTTATCTTCCCTGCCGACTTGTCAAACATCTCAACATGGGAGAGATTTAATATACATCTCGGGATATGTCCACCCCTTTTCGCCTTGACGTCCGTGCCTTCATACTCCGCAGATGTTCTGGAATCCACAATCTGGATATCTTTGACTTCGCCTTTGGCCGCCAGCAGGACCTCTTCCGTGGTTGCTATTCTCTTTTTTATGGTTTCGGGATTGGCATTAAACTTTACAGGTGAAAGTTTTGTTTCTTTGAGATCAAGTTTCTTGCCCGCGGCTTCCCATGCCTCAATTCCCCCGTTGAGGAAACGGACATCCTTGTGTCCCAGCCACTCCATTATCCAGAAACCGACAGTCGCGTGGGTGATTCTCTTTTTGTCGCTATAAATCACGAGGGTCCTGTCATTATTTATTCCGGCCCTGCCCAGCATCTCCTCATATTTTTTCGTATCATATTTTTTTGTATCCTCCGGATCCGGGAAAACCGTTGAAGTTTCCTTTGTCCTGAGCACCTTTGCGCAATCACCTCCCAGTGTTATAGCGCCCGGAATGTGTCCGTCATCATAGCCCTTTAAAGTTCCCCCGGTTTTTTGTGCTACAGCTTTTTTGTCACGGCAGTCGAGCACAATCCACTTTCCCATATTTTCTTCAATATCCGCAGGCGATACTAATAACCGGGGGTTGGCATAATCAGCTCCATATCCTTCTGTGCCGAAAAAAAACAGGATGCCAGCAATAATAGACAGTATTGCCATTACTCGTAATCCTCTGAAATCATTTAACATAGTTACCTCCTCCATTCTTTGAAATCAATCTATAGCAACTTCCATATAAAACTTTAATCTCACCCCCCTTATGTTTCCGACTTTCTATCCCGGGATAATGCATTCCGGGGTTTAGGCAACGTAAGATATAATGAGCAATAATAGTGCCGAAAAATATACCATTGATTTATAAGATATATTTATTAGCAAAGGCGCGATTATGTTCCCTGATGGTAACTTGTTTGGATGGCAGCGTTCCCATTAGGAACGTTTAAGGTTTGACGTGAAGGAATAAATTAGGACTTAACGGAACTGTAAATAATTTTGAAAGGTCTCAATGAGCTCCCATCATTCTGTTCATGCAGCATTCAAAAATGCTATTCGATGCCATAATCCTTGAGTTTCTTCCATAATACTTTTCTGCTGATCCCAAGCTTTTTCGCAGCCTCGATTTTTTTGCTGTTCGTTTCTTTCAGCGCATTGAATATCATCTGTTTTTCCAGGGAGATGACGCCTGTCTGAAGGGACATACCGTCTGAGGGGAACACGGCCTCCGCTGCAGCAATACCTGAGAACTCATCGGGGAGTTCTTTTATTTCTATCAAGCCGTTCTTTGAGAGCAGAACCGCGCATTCCACGGCATGCTTCAGTTCACGGACATTTCCGGGATAATGATACGACATCAGGCGTTCGTAAGCGGCCGGCGTTATCTTCAATTCAGGCTTTGAAAATTTCTCTCCGAAATATTTTATGAAATGCTCTATGAGATAAGGGATGTCCTCTTTTCTTTCCCTTAACGGCGGAATTATTATGGGGACTATATTTATCCTGTAAAAAAGGTCTTCCCTGAACACGCCTTTCCGGACAGCTTCTTTAAGGTTTCTGTTTGTGGCATAAATACTCAGCACATCAACTTTGACAGGCTCTATGCCGCCGAGACGGGTTACAGTATGCTCCTCAATGACCCTTAGCAGTTTTGCCTGAAGACCGAGGGGCATGTCTGCTATTTCATCAAAGAATATGCTGCCGCCATCGGCGGTCTCAAATTTTCCCTTTCTCGTTTCCCCGGCGCCTGTGAAGGCGCCTCTTTCATGCCCGAACAGCTCGGACTCAAAGAGATTCTCAGGGATGGCGGCACAGTTTATCTTTAGATAGGGTTTCTCTTTTCTACGGCTCAGATTATGAATGGCATTCGCCACAAGTTCTTTCCCCGTTCCGCTTTCACCCATCACCAGCACAGGGATATCGGCCTTTGCTACGGATTCTATACGGTCAAAGACATTACGCATGGAAGGGCTTACTCCTATCATATTTTCAAACCCCGTCTTCTCGTTCAGCGACTTCCTCAACCGATTGACTTCCATTTCAAGGTTTCGGAATTTCAGAAAACGCTCGATATTTATGAGCAGTTCCTCATTGGAGAACGGCTTTGCCAAATAGTCAAAGGCGCCGTCCTTAATCGCCTGAACAGCAGTCTTCACATCAGCGTATGCGGTAATGATTATTACACCCGAATCGGGAGATACGGTCTTTATCCGCTTCAGGAGAGCAAGTCCGTCATAATGGGGCAGCTTCAGGTCTGTTATAACCAGATCAAACCTCTCTCTCTCTATGGCGGACATCCCCTCGGCGCCGTCTTCGCAGGTCTTCACGTCATAGCCTGAGGACGAAAGGGAATGCCCCATCCCGAGCCTCATGGACGGTTCGTCTTCAATGATAAGTATCCTGTTTTTCATTTAGCCAAGGGTATTTTTACCGTAAATCTCGCGCCTTTTTCAGAGTTCTCAACGATTATTCTGCCGCTGTGCTGCTCAACTATAGATTTGCTCACAGAGAGTCCGAGCCCAGTACCTTCGCCGACAGCCTTTGTGGTAAAGAAAGGGTCGAATATGCAGGGCAGCACATCATCGGGTATCCCGGGCCCATTGTCGGCAAAAGAGGCCGTACAGAAGCCGTCGCTCAATGACGTATCTATGGTAAGCACTCCTTCCCTGCTGTCCATCGCCTGAACGGCATTGAGTATAAGATTCAGAAATACCTGTTCCATCTTGTTGCGGTCAACCATTATCTGGGGGATGTCGGAAGAAAAATGTTTAATGATCCTTATTTCCTTTTTTGATGTGAGATATTCTGCCAGCTTAAGCACGTTTTCAATCAGATTGTTTACGGAAACAGGCGAAATGCTGAGCGCCGATTTTTTGGAAAAATCGAGCAGGTGTTTTATGATGTCCTGTATCTTTGCAAGTCCCGAATTGATGACCTCTATATGCATCTTTCTTGTTTCTCCGTCCATATCAGTAGCCATGAGATTATTGAAGCAAAGCCTGATTCCTCCGACGGGATTGTTGATTTCATGGGCGAGCCCTGCAGCTAATTGTCCAAGTGCAGCCAGTTTTTCGGCTGTCCTCATTTTTTCCTCTATCTGTTTCTTGTCGGTTATGTCCTTGACATATTGAACCGCCTTGATGACATTGCCGTCCTGGTCGAAGATCGGATAGAAATGAAGATAATAAAATTGCCCGTTGCCGTCTTCCCAGTATTCTGAAAGAGCCCTTTTTTCCCTTTTTACCTTCTCTAAAAAACACTCGGGATATGTTACGTCCGAAGTGCAGTTTTTTGAAGGACATTTATTTATGAAAACCGCATTTATTCCTTTTGCCATCCAAGCGCGATAGGTGCTGTTGGTTATCTCAAGGGAACAATCCGGATTTACCAAGGCAAGAGGGTCGCTGATGCCCTCAAATATGGAACGGAGCGTGTCTGCATTCCCTTTCAGGTCTTCCTGTGCAATATACAGATGTTCGGCCATCTGATTAAAAGAGTCGGTCAGTTCTCCGATCTCATCTTTTCCGGCAAATGGGAGGGATTGGTTAAGTGGTACGGTCCCTTTGACAATCCCCTTGAATATGGTAGTGAGCTTCTGCAATGGCCTGCTCACAAGACTCCAGAATGCGCCCTGCAGCGATATAAAGAGAAAGAGAAGCGCTACAAAACCGAATAGGAAGGTGGAAACGGCAATCCCTTTGATCTGTCCGAGTGTTGCAGCAAGAGGGATGGTGACGGATTCAATGCCCACTATGTTGCCCGCCTTCCATCCGAAGCCGCTTTTTGTCCCGTATTTATTAATGATGCCCTTAGGAGCAGAGGCGGGGTTCCCGTGGCATGTGAGACACCCCGTGTCCGCCGTTATCGGTCGCGCCCTTACAAGAAACGCTTCCCCTTTAATGTTGATTATGCCGTTCCACGTTTTCCGCTCCCTTTCCTTTTGAAAATACGAGATCATCCCCGAATGGATGGAATCCGCCCTGTTCTTCGGATTCAGAGGGTTGTCGGATACTCTTTTGTAGATATAATCCTTTAAATCGGCATTGAAGCGCCTCATAACCTCCTGAGTCACGTGTGTGGTTGACATGGCCTCCACGATAAATTCATCGTTCTTGTCCATATGTGGAAGGATTTCAAACATTCTCGGCCGCAACGTGTTTTTGATATAATCGCCGACTGCTGCGATATTTGTCAGTATGATCAGGGTCCTCTCATTCGCATCTTCTATTACCCTGTTCTTCAGGTGATGATAAAGGAGGAATGAAAAGACTACGCAGAAGATCAGAAGGATAAGACTGACGGCAATAGTGAACTTGGTGCTAAGCTTAAGCTTATTCATCTTCACCTTAAGAGAGAGTTCAAATCACTGGGAACTTTATATTTAATTTTTAATATGGGCGTCTTAAAATGTGTTAAACGTTTTCGATCATATGTCCCATTTTCTTCTTTTTGGTCTGAAGGTATACGATGTTTTTGTCATGAGGGGTAACTTCAGCAGGCACCCTTTCAACGACTTTAAGCCCGTAGCCTTCAAGGCCGACAATCTTTTTTGGGTTGTTGGTAATTATACGCATTTTTCTGATCCCGAGGTCAACGAGTATCTGCGCACCGATTCCATAATCCCGAAGGTCAGGTTTGAAGCCCAGCTTTAGATTGGCCTCAACAGTGTCCATTCCCTTGTCCTGAAGTTCATATGCCCTGAGCTTGTTCGCGAGCCCGATGCCCCGGCCTTCCTGGCGCATGTACAAAACTACTCCTTTGCCTTCCCTGCTTATCATCTCCATGGCCTTGCGGAGCTGGTCGCCGCAGTCGCACCTCTTTGACCCGAAAACGTCGCCTGTCAGACATTCGGAATGCACTCTTACAAGTATTTTGTCTTCGGGTTTGATGTCTCCTTTTACAAGTGCTACATGTACATTTGCATCAACGCTGTTGGAATAAGCGATGGCGGTAAACTCGCCTCCGTGTTTTGTAGGCATCTGGACGGCTGCTATCCTTTTGACGAACCTCTCGGTCTTCATCCGGTATTGGATAAGGTCTTTGACCGTGACTATTTTCAGATTATGCTCCTTTGCAAACAGCATAAGCTCAGGGACCCTTGACATTGTCCCGTCGTCGTTCATTATCTCGCATATTACGCCTGCCGGTGAGAGGCCTGCAAGCCTCGCAAGGTCTACAGAGCCCTCGGTCTGTCCCGCCCTTTGCAGTACTCCGCCGGGTTTTGATCTCAAGGGAAAAACATGCCCCGGCCTTGCAAGGTCTTCCGAGGTCATTTTTGGGTTTATGGCGGTCTGTATGGTAACGGCCCTGTCTTTGGCTGATATGCCTGTTGTGACCCCCTTTTTGGCCTCGATGGACACTGTAAAGGCGGTGCCGAAAGATGAGGTGTTATCATCGGTCATCATATGGAGTTTCAGTTCTTCTACCCTTTGAGGTGTAAGCGACAGGCAGATAAGCCCCCTGCCGTATTTGGCCATAAAATTTACAGCGGCGGGTGTGACTTTTTCAGCGGCCATGCAGAGGTCGCCTTCGTTTTCCCTGTCTTCGTCGTCAACAAGGATAACAATCTTGCCTTTTGCAATATCCTTAAGGGCTTCCTCTATTGTATTGAATTTATACTTCTCCATTAAAAAACCTCCGTTATTGTTCAAAGTAAAAACTTAGGTGAGAAATAAGAAGTAAAAATACTTCCAACTTGTCTCCATCAGTATAGCAAAAACGCGGACTTTCTTACCATGAAGCCCGCAGCCTGTGTTCATTTCAACGCAAAATACTCTGCAAACGCAGCAGCCATAATTATTGCTGAAGCAGGTATCATCTTTTTATACATGCCCCAGACATCAGCCTTGAAATATTCCCTTGTAAGCACAAGGCAGAGATGTACGGGTGACATCAGGACCCCGAGAAACCCGGCTGCGAATGCGAATGTGATCTGGTTGAGGTGGACGCCTCCTGCCAGGCTTATCAGCAATGGGAATGTGCTTCCGACAAAACCTACGGTCAGTCCGGTAAGCAGTCCGCTTATGAACGGCAGGACCAAAAGCACCGGCAGCAGGGGTATGCCTTCAGCGATGAAATATTTACTCAATTGAGTTACTGCACCTGAGTTTTCCATGGCAAACTTGAAAAGCATGGTGCCGAATATTAAAACAATGACATCCAGTGTAAAACCGTGCCGGAGGGTCCTGATTATTTCCCTGGGGGAAAATCTGTAATAGATACACAGCAGTACCATCGTAGTTCCGAGGGCGTAATGGAGTTCGATATTCAGCGCGATAACCAGCAGCAGAACGAGAGTAACAGGCAAAAAAGAGAATAGCGCGGAAGCGCGGAAGTTCGGGAGTTCGGAAGTCTTTTCGTTCTGTTCTTTAACTTCCGTGTTTATGTCCCTCATGCTGAACATAAAACCTGTTATGAAAACAAGGCAGGCGTAAGCGGTGTTTGCTATCATAAGTTCCCTGAGTTCTATCTTTGTTATTGCCGCTGCGAGGAGTATCCCGGGATACAGTGGCAGAACGTATTCCCATGGATGCCTGAACCAGTAGTTTATAAACCCCTTTTCTTCAGCCGGCATCTTCAGACCTTTTGTCGCTTCTTCCACCATTGGGGCCGAGAAGTAGGCGCCGCCGAGTGACGGCAGGAGGCCGATAAGCATGGGCATGGAGATGATAATGGCCTTTTTGCTTTTCAGAAGCTTGCGTGAAGTGTCCATCATTTCCGACAGCACTTCTTTTTCCCTCAATACCAGTTCGAGCATTCTGATAAAGGTAAGGGCAAAAAAGAGTTTTATTGTAACAGAATCCGTTACGGTTGATTTGACCGTCTCGGATATTGTTGAAAGCGGCATCATGTAAAGGGCAGCCAGCAGGCCGGAAGCTGCAAGCATAACATATCCTATATTCCATTTAAATCTGATGAGCAGGAGTATGGATGCAAATATAACCGTGATTTTCAGGACATCAAGCACTGGAAATTATAACACGGTTGACACCTATGCCGGCCAGTTTCTATACTTTTACAAGACCGTTTGTTTTTTAATTTTTACAATTTCATTATATTAAAATAGTCATATAGTGGAGGTGCAGAATGTGTGATGTTAATGTTTATATTTATAAGGACGGCAGGGAAGATCTTTACCTTGAAAATGTAGATTTGGTGGTCCCTGAGAGCGACAAGGTTTACCTGAAAAACCTTTTTGGGGAACAGAAGACATTCGAAGGGAGAGTCAGGGAGATTTCTCTTCTAAGACACAGGATATTGCTCGAAGAGAAGTAAGGCTGTCTGAAGATATAATGGAAATCTGGAGACTTATTGACTCAGGTAAATATGATGCGGCATATAATATGGCTCTTGATGAGGCCATTGCGACCCATGTAAGGAGAGGCCGTTCACAACCAACGCTGAGATTATATGGCTGGAAAAATCCGTCCGTAAGCCTCGGCTCTTTTCAGAAAATAACCGATATAAATTCAGACTACTGCGCAGCCAATGATGTGAGGATTGTAAGAAGACCTACCGGAGGAAGGGCCATATTGCATGGTGATGAGCTTACATACAGTTTTTGTTCAAGGAATAATAATGCCTTTTCTCACGGTCTTCTGGAGACATACCGGCGCTTGAGTACTGCCTTTGCCTCTGCACTTGATATGCTCGGCTTGAATGTGGAAATGAAAACAGAACGTGAATCAGGGAGGGAACTTACGCGCAGCCCCCTCTGTTTCCGGTCTGCGTCCTATGGTGAAATAAGTATTGATGCCAAAAAGCTTGTGGGTTCAGCCCAGAAACGTTGGATCGACGGTTTTCTGCAGCAGGGTTCAATACCCTATTCGATAGACCATGAAAAACTTGAATCAGTATTCATGTCAGATAGAGCGGAAGAAACTGCCCGTTTCCGCGCTGATAAGCTTGTTGGTCTGAGGGAATTGGTCCCGGATTTTAGCCATGACGGATTCAGGGTAGGCCTTATACAGTCATTTGAAAGAAACTTCAATATTACCCTTGTGGTGTCTCATCCGTCTGTTCAGGAAGAGGAACTTGCTCGTCAGTTGTCGTCTGAGAAGTACCTGGACCCTCGCTGGACCATGGGAGCTGCGGCAAATATGCGGTACTGTAATAGTAATGGAATACCGAAGAGAGCATTGCAAGACTGATATACCCCTGGATAGCGTATGCTACGAGCTGATAAGGCAAAGAGAACAGGGGGCCTAATACAGGAATCAAGGCAAGCGGAGAACCGACAAGTATCACTATGAAGCCTATCACCATATATCCAAAGAGCAGGGCGCTGTAAAAGCCCACAGCCGAAGGCCTGCTGTAAAGATACCTCATAGTCTCCTTTAATGTGTCCATTGTGCCAGACCTGTTGAATGAGAGATTGGCCGTCCCATATGTTGTTATTGATAATGTGATGAGGATCAGGAATATCCCTATGGAAAGAAGCGCAAGGGAAAAGAACACGCCAAGGAAAAGCGCAAGGGTGGCTTCGTAGGTTTTTGCCGCCTCAATTATTGCTGCAGCACCTCCACCCAGAAGTCCCAGTATGAATGTGAGCGCAAGGAAGATCAAGCTGATGATGCTCGAAAACAGGAAGACAGGGAAGAACAGTGTCTTCCCTTCATTTAAAAAACCCCTGAAGGTGAATCTGTCGGTTTCATTCAGTATTGAGTTTCTTATAATGCCGATTGTCCCGCCGATTGTAAATATCCACAGTACGACTATGAATGAAAGGTATATTAAAAAACTCAGGATTATCACTATTGCCATAAGGAAATATCTTTGCAGCAGTTCGGCTGATCCTTTAAACACGCTGACCAGGTCTTTTAATCTCAGTATCTCAGTCATGTCAAGTCCGAACATTACGAATGCTATGAAGATAGGTATCCCGACAACAACAAAGAAGCTGATGCAACTTAGGATAACTGAGGCGAATTGTATCAGGACCAATTGCCAGTTTCTGTGTATCGTCTTTATGCCCAGCTTTATTATTGAAATGTATGACATATCAGTTGCAAATTATGGACTGGAATGATTTATTCATGATTGTTGACTCCCACAATGGTTATTCCGGCGTCTTCGGCCTCTTTTATCGTCCGTTCCCTGTCTATTATTATACTCCTGTGCGCCTCGACTGCAAGTACCCTTGCCTTTACCTCTATCATCGTTTTCAGCGTATTACTGCCAATAACAGGCACGTCAAGCCTCATGTCCTGATGTGGTTTGCTCACCTTGACTACAACCGCGCCTTCCCCGGCCAGTTTTCCGCCGCGGAATATCGCTTCATCGGTCCCTTCAATAGCTTCGACCGCCATCACCGCCTTTCCCCTGACAACTACTGCCTGACCGATATCAAGACTGCCGATGCCTTTTGCTATCTTCCAGCCGAATTCCACATCCTTCCATTCGTCTTTTGAGGGTTTGTTTTTGGTTAAAACACCTTCAGGTGTAAGAAGGTGGGGACTGAAAGAGGTTGTGTCGAGTATATTGATCCCATCAGATTCGAGTTCTTTTGTTATTGCATTCAGAATTGAGTCATCACTTCTGTCTTTTAAAGAAAAGAGGAGCTTGACTGCCCTGAGATCAGGGGTTATTCCCGACTTGTACAGGAGGGATTTCGGGACTTTACCGGCCATTATGGCCTCTTTTACATCGAAACTCCTGAGGGTGCTTATTATTTCACCCAATTTGCCGGCATTGATCCATCTTATTTCATCCGAAAAATTATTAAGTTCCGGTGAAGCGAGGTTTTCGAGCGCCACTGTGATTACCTTGTATCCACGTTCCCTTGCGTCTCTGGCAATTATTGCCGGCAGGTCGCCTATGCCTGAAATAATCCCAATTATCTGCATATACCCCTTTGGTTTTTTTCGATGAATTCTACAAGGTGTTTGACCTCATCAGTTTCCGGAAGTTCTGATTTTATTTTTTTCAAAGCGTCTTTCAGGGTCCTTTTTTCTCTGAAGAGGATTTTATACGCCTTCTTGAGGTCGTTAATGGTTTCATTGGAAAAGCCCCGCCTCTTGAGTCCTATGATATTCAGCCCGTACAGTTTTGCGCGTGCGCCGGATGCCATGGTATAGGGAGGTATGTCCTGTCCTATGCCGCTGAAACCGCCTACCATTGAATGCGCACCGATACGCGTAAACTGGTGTATTGCGACAAGACCTCCTATATATGCAAAGTCCTCTACGAGGACATGCCCTCCAATCATTGCCGCATTGGTTATTATTATGGAATTGCCGATTTTGCAGTCATGGGCGATATGCGCATATGCCATAATGAAATTGGAATCCCCGATTTC
>Ga0209211_10004484_pt1 | contig 21636 bp, 20 predicted proteins | sample RifGroA2_FD_183992 | JGI IMG/M metagenome (GOLD analysis project Ga0209211, IMG submission 183992) | Groundwater microbial communities from Rifle, Colorado, USA - Groundwater A2 (SPAdes) (version 2) | ecosystem: Environmental > Aquatic > Deep subsurface > Groundwater | place: Rifle, Colorado...
CCAGAGTTACCGGATTCGTCGGCGCAGGAACGACCCCCGTTCCGCTGGACAAAAAAGAGGTAGATACACTTTTTGAAAGAATGGGCGTGGCCGAGCCGAAATACAAGATGGACGTGAAGGCGGGCGATGTGGTAAGAATAAATGAAGGACCGTTTAAAGATTTTGAGGGAGCGATAAACGCCATAGACGAAGAAAAGGGCAAGATCAAGATTTTGATATCAATGTTTGGCCGAGAAACTCCCGTAGAAATAGATTATTTGCAAGTGAAAAAGATTTAGATTTTAGATTTTATTTTTTAGATTAAAACATATGGCAAAGAAAATAAAAACAGTGGTAAAGTTGCAGATTCCGGCCGGCAAAGCCAATCCGGCTCCTCCAATCGGCCCGGCGCTCGGCCAGCACGGAGTCAATATCGGCGATTTCGTCAGCAAGTTCAACGAGGCCACCAAAGAAAAAGGGACGGACATTATCCCGGTGGAGATAAGCATCTATGAAGACCGGACTTTCACTTTCAAAATGAAAACTCCGCCCGCTTCCGATTTGTTGAGAAAAGCCGCCGGCGTGGAAAAAGGTTCCGGAAAAACTCCGGTAAGCAAAGCGGGGAAGATAACGAGGACTAAGCTAAAAGAAATCGCTGAAAGAAAAATGGAAGACCTCAACGCCAACGATGTTGACGCCGCCATGAAGATAATAGAAGGCACGGCCAGAAGCATGGGGATAACGATAGAATAAGAGCAATATAGAAGCCCCTCGACATCGGATGTCGAGGGGCTTCTTGCATTTTTGAGCGGTTTTTTGTAGTATTATTTATGAAAACGGCTGTTTTAAAATCTTGTAAACCTTAACTTAATCTAAGGAGGGGATTATGGAAAGAGAAAGAAATATTATTTACGGTATGGGACGACCACATGTTGAAAGTAATTTTGAAGTTTTTTTAAATTTTGTTTTGCGCCTGTTGCACAAGGCCGTGAAAGGAGTAGCTTCTTTTGCCCAAAGAATTTTCCAGCCAGTAAAGGAAAAGAAGCATACATATTCTGAAGATCTATAAATTCGTCCTCCGACAGAAAGGGGGTGAGCCTATAAAAAAATAGGAAAAATTAGGGTTTAAGGTGGGAGTAGGAGGGGTGTTGTCTTCGGGCACCCCTCTTTTTTATTGGACGGCTTCTTTCGCCGCTTCTTTGATTTTAGTTTCCAATTCTTTGGTCACTTTGGGATTTTCCACCAGAAATGTCTTGGCGGCGTCGTAGCCGCGGCCGAGACTCGTTCCGTCGTAGGAGTAAGAAGCGCCGGATTTTTTTATAATTCCGTATTTTTCGCCCAAATTCAAAATGTCGCCGGTGTAAGAAATGCCTTCATTGAAAATAATGTCAAATTCGGCCGTCCGAAACGGCGCCGCCACTTTATTTTTGACTATTTTTACTTTCACTCTGTTGCCGATGACTTCCTCGCCTTTTTTTATCTGGGCCGCTTTTCTGACTTCTATCCTGACAGAAGAGTAAAATTTCAAAGCTTTGCCGCCTGTGGTCGTTTCCGGATTGCCGAAGAAAACGCCGATTTGCATTCGGATTTGATTGATGAAGATGACGATGGTTTTGGACTTGGCGGTGATGGCGGTCAGTTTTCTCAAGGCTTGAGACATCAGTCGGGCTTGAAGGCCCATATGAGAAGCCCCCATTTCGCCTTCAATTTCGGCTTTGGGCGTGAGAGCGGCCACCGAGTCAATGACAATGACATCAATTCCGCCTGAGCGCACCAGGCTCTCCGTTATTTCCAGCGCCTGTTCGCCCGTGTCCGGTTGGGAGATGAGCAAATCGTCAATTTTTACGCCCAGTTTTTTGGCGTATTCCGGATCAAGGGCATGCTCGGCGTCAATGAAGGCGCAAACGCCGCCTTTTTTCTGGGCTTGAGAAATGATGTTTAAAGCCAAGGTTGTTTTGCCGGAAGACTCCGGGCCGTAAATTTCTATTATTCTTCCGCGAGGCACTCCGCCGACGCCCAAGGCGATATCCAGACTTAAAGAGCCGGACGGCACCACATCCACATCCACCCTCGGCGCTTCGCCCAGCTTCATTATGGAGCCGTCGCCGAATTTGGCTTTAATATCTCTTAAGGCGTTTTCTACGCCGACATTTTCTTCTTTTTCTTTTGGTTTTTCTTTTTTATACATAAGTTTCAATCTAAAATCTAAAAAATAAAATCTAAAATCTGTTAAAAACCAGTTCCAGTTTTTCCTTGGTCGCCCGGCCGAATTTATCCGCGCCGGACACTTCTATTATATTGTAGCCTTCGGCTAACAGCAAATCGCCCTTAAACCCACCGTCTTTGTCGGTGAAAATTTGCCGGCCGTTTAAAAACAAACTGGAAATATTTGAGGTTTTTCCGATTATTTCGGTGAAAGATTCTCCCAAACTTTGGCCGTTTAGAGGAGATTCTATGGTGATGCGCGGGCCTTCCAGATATGCTTTGGCTTTATACAGGCCGTAAACGCCAAAAGACAGCAAAAGCAGGATCACGATTCCGACACCGGTTAATATTTTTGTTTTTCTAAGAATAACCATACTTTATTTTTTAATTTCTTCCCCGGCGCTTTCCAGCATTTTGTCGGCTTCCGCTTCTAAAGCGTTTTCCGGCAGATGGCTTTCATTGACTATCAGCACTTGTCTAGCTTTGGCCCCTTCTCCTTGCCCGACCACGCCTCTTTCTTCCAGCATATCCACTAGGCGAGCCGCCCGGGCGTATCCGATTTTCAACTTTCTTTGGAGGTAGGAAGTGGAGGCTTTGCCGGCTTCAATGACCGTTTGTCGGGCTTCTTCATAAAGCTCATCGTCCAGTTCGTCTTCAACTTCGTCAAAATTTATTTCAAGAGCGCCTTGCGTTTTAGCATTTCCCCCGCTTTGTTCCAGCGCCGGTCCCATATCTTCAAAATCAACATTTTTGTATTGGTCGGCGATATAATCGACCACCTTTTTGACTTCTTGTTCCGAGATGTAAGGCCCCTGGATTCTTCTGGGCTTGCCGGTATCTCCAGCCAAGTAGAGCATATCGCCGTGGCCGAGAAGTTTTTCCGCGCCGGCCATATCAATGATTGTCCGCGAGTCAATTTGGCTTGCTACTTGCAAAGCGATGCGGCTAGTAATGTTGGCCTTGATCAGTCCGGTGATGACTTCCACCGACGGCCTTTGGGTAGACAAGATTAAATGAATGCCGACAGCTCTGGACATCTGCGCCAGTCTGACGATAGAAGCCTCCACTTCTCGGGGATAAGTGGACATAAGGTCGGCCAATTCGTCTATGATGACGATTAAATATGGCATCGGCGGATTGCTTTCTTTCTTTTCTTTGTGATAGGAAAGAATGTCTCTCACGCCGGCAGAAAGCAGAATCTCATATCTTCTTTCCATTTCTTTGGCCAGCCACTTCAGGGTAATGATGGCCTTTTTCGTTTCTATGATGGTCGGGGTAAGCATATGGGGGATGCTGTTATACACCGTCAGCTCCACTCTTTTCGGGTCTATCATTATAAATCTCAAGGCTTCCGGCGGGTTGCGATAGAGAAGACTGGTTATAAGAGAATGGATGTAAATAGACTTGCCGCTGCCCGTCGCTCCGGCGACAAGCAAGTGGGGCATTTTGGCCACATTGGCGAAAAGGGCTTTTCCGGCGACATCTCGGCCCAAGGAAACAAGAAGCGGCAACTCCGATTTGGCGTAACCATCTTCTTTGAAAAGACTGGCTAGGCCCAAAGTCGTTTTCGTGCTGTTGGGCATCTCAATGCCGACCAAAGACCTGCCCGGAATCGGGGCTTCTATTCTTAAAGGATGAGCCGCCAAAGCCAGAGAGAGATCGTTTTGCAGGCCGATAATTCGGGACAGCTTTACACCCTCGGCCGGCTTGAGGGTGTATTGAGTCACGGACGGGCCGATATTTATCTCGCCCATCTCCACGTCTATGCCGAAATTTTGCAGGGTTCTTTTTATGATATTGGCGTTGGCCTTGATGTCGCCGCTGGAAGGTTTGCCCCGGTCGCCTTCAAGCAGGCTGAGCGGGGGAGGGACGAAATCCGAGCGGCTCTTTTTCAGGTCTGTTTTTATGTCCAAAAATTCTTCGTCAGTGTCTTTATCTTTGTTTTTTTTGTCCGCTGGTTGGCGGGTTGTTTTTTTGTCCGCCAACTGGCGGATTACTTTTTCTTTCTCTTCTTCTTTAACGCTCGTGTCGTCATCAACAGAACTCATTTTGTTGATATGGACTTCTATGTCTTCATCATCTTCGTTTTTTTTCCACAAAGATTTTAACGCCAAGGGCATATTGAGCATTATAAGAATGGAAACTATCGCTACGCCGACAAGAGCGATAAGGCTGACCGAAAAATCAAAAAATTTCAAGAGAGGCAGAGAAACGAAATAGCCGATGTAGCCTCCGGCGTAATTGCCCCAAATCGCGGAGAACGCCCCGAGACTGCTTAGAAGAAAAATCAATGTTCCGATTATCGTGTGGCTGACGATGTTCGGCCTAATGGAGTAAAACAAGGAAAACGAGGCGAAAAACAAAACCAGAGGAAGAAGGAAAAATCCGTTGCCGAAAAGGGAGCCGAATATTTTGTTTATAAGCGTTCCCGCGACGCCGGCTTTGTCAAAATAGGACAAGATGAATATCAAGCCGAGAACGAAAGCGCCGATGGCGAAGATGGAATGTTTGGTTTCGCGCTTCAATTCCCCTAAGAGTTTTCTCTTTAGAGAAAACTCGCCGTTCTCATTAGCGCTTTTTTTGTCCGCCGACTGGCGGATTGTTTTTTTGTTTTTCTTGGCCATTTAGATGTTGTTGCCGTTAATTATACCGCCGTCAAGCTCAAAACTCAAAAAAGCCCCCCGACGGTACCGTCGGGGGATTGATTTTAATTTTTTGTCCGTTACAATGTTTATAACAGACAGCAAAAAATTTATTTTTATAAAGGACAATAAAACAATCTTATGGACAACATAAAAGACATATACGGTTATGTAACGGACAGAATCCAAAAGCTGACCGCCGCCTTGTACAGGGTTACTGATTTGCTGTCCGACAAAGAACCTATCAAATGGACACTAAGGGACAAGGCCTTAAATCTTTACGATGATTTGGTGTCCGTTAAGAGCACGAAAGATAAAGACAGTCTATTGGACAACTCGTTAAAAAATTTCGCGCAAATCATTAAATCTTTAGAACTTGTTTCTGCCGGTGTTTGTGTTTCCAATTTGAATTTTGAAATTTTAAAAAGAGAATATTTGTTTTTGAAAAACTTTGTGGAAGGAAAGAAAACGGACATAACTTATGATTCAAAAATTCTTTTGGATTTATCTTCTTTAGGTAAAATCTCGTCGAAGTCCGGTGTCGACGAGCGAAATAGCGCGCCACAACGGATTTTACCCGAAAAAAGCCAAACAAATCAAGCTTATAGCGGGAAAAGCCCCTCTTACATAGAGACAACAGACCAAGAAATCAATCCGCAAAGTCGGAAAGGCAAAGTGCTTGATTTTCTCAAAAGCGGGCCGGCTAAAAGCGTCAATGAAATCGCCGTTATTTTCAACGGAGAAACTAGCGATAAATCAATTCAGAGAGATTTGCTTGATTTGGTGAAAATAGGGAAAATCTCGGCTATTGGCGATAAAAGATGGCGAAAATACGGGATAATTTGATGGTACGATCTCAAGGTATCTTATTGCCTTGAATTACGAAATACCTGTTTTTCCACCCTCGGCGATATTTTCTGCTAAAAATTCGCCTCTCTCGCCTCAGTCAGGCTCCGAGAGGGTTCCAAAACAGGCATTTCGTAATTCATTGATATTAAGAAGTTTTATTGACTTACATATCTAAATAAGCTAGTATTGAGACCTGATGGATTTAGCCATTTTTTCTGCCATAAACAAGCGTTAAATCCCATATTTAACACAATAAACTTCGGAATAATTCCGGAGTTATCCACATATGCGTTTGCGTTGTGGTATCGGTGGGATATAATGGTTGGAAGCAGGTAAAATTTAGCGGAGATTTTTGTTGTTGAATGACCGCGCGGGTCGAACTTTGAAAATAAAATAATTGCGAAAGTTAAGAATGATTAGGGAAAATATTTACGGATTTTCCGAAAGAAAAATTTAAATTGCAAATTGACAGAGAAAAGATTAATAAGATTATTAGATATTTGCGCGAGGTGTTTGGTTTTGTCGAAATCAAATTTTTTCGCGCAAGAAGTAAATTAAAAGATTAAAAACATTATGAATAGATTTAAGACAAAAATAGTTGGCTTGACTATTGCCGCTTTGATGTCAGCGGGATCATTGATTCCGATGGTGTCATCAGCCGTCACTATAGACGAGTTGCTGGCTCAGATAGCCGCGTTGCAAGCTCAACTTCTGACACTGCAAGGTTCGTCCGCAACAGTATCTGCGGACAAGTGCGCGTTCACCCGTTCCTTGACCGTCGGGTCAAGAGGCGATGATGTCACTTGCCTTCAGAATTATTTGAAAGGCGCCGGACATCTTTCGGTCAGCGCGACCGGATACTTCGGTTCGCTCACCAAAGCCGCCGCCGCTTCATGGCAATCGGCCAACGGAGTTTCTCCGGCCGTCGGATACTTCGGCTCAATATCGCGAGCCAAGTATGACAGCATGACGGCGACAGCCGCCGCTTCGTCAGCTTCATCCGTCGCTTCATCAGCCGCCTCATCGGCGAGCTCGGTGGCCGCGACAGGCGAAGGTTTGACGATAACAGCCGCCACGCAACCGGCCGCCACTTTGGCAGTCAAGAGCGCGGCCAGACTTCCTTTCACCAAAGTTACTTTGACAGCCGGGGCGCAAGATGTGACTGTCACAGGCATCACAGTGGAAAGAACAGGTTTGGCTAATGACGCCGCTTTCGCCGGAGTTGTCCTTTTGGACGAAGCCGGAACACAGCTCGGCATCGCCAAAACTTTCAATTCCGACCACAAAGCGACAGTCGGCGACACAGTTACGATAAAAGCCGGCACAAGCAAGACCTTTTCGGTCGCCGGTAATATGGCCGCCAGTCAGACCGACTACGCCGGACAAGTCGCCTATCTTTCCGTGACCGGAGTTACGACTTCAGCCACAGTCAGCGGCTTGCTTCCGATCTCCGGAGCCGGACACACGATCAACAATTCGTTGACGATTGGCAGCGTGACTAACGCAGTCGGTTCCGTTGATCCGCGAACCAATCCTTCCAAACCGGTTGGCACGACAGGCTATACATTCAGCGCTGTCAAGTTCACCGCCGGTTCAGCTGAGAAAATAAAAGTTCATTCAATCAGATGGAATCAATCCGGTTCAGTAGGATCGGCTGATTTGACCAATGTCAAAACTTATATTGACGGCACAGCTTACGATGCCGTAGTTTCTTCCGACGGCAAGTATTACACCTCAACCTTCGCCAGCGGCTTAACCGTTGACAAAGGAGGTTTCGTTGAAATGTCCATCAAAGGAGACATTGTCGGAGGTTCAGGCCGAACAATTGACTTTGATATTTACAAAAATACCGATGTTAATGTGAGCGGAGAGACCTATGGATACGGCGTTACGCCTCCGAACGGTTCGGCTGATGACGATTCAACAGCCGACGAATCGGAATTCTTAAGCACCAATCCTTGGTACGACGCTTCCCAGGTTACAGTTTCATCCGGAACGATTACCGTGACCAAAGCCACTTCAGTCGCCGCGGCAAATATCGCGGAAAATGTGGCTAACCAAACACTTGGCGGCTTCGCGGTAGAAGTTAAGGGCGAGCCCATCTCGGCCAACAACCTTATTTTCCGATTACAGCTTTCCAGCGGAGCCGGAGACGTTGAGGATATTACCAACATTTCTCTCTATGACGAGAATGGAAGCATAGTAGCCGGTCCGGCCGACGCTTCGGGAACCGACCTAGATTACGGTTCGGTAACTTTCAGCGACACGGTTACTTTCCCGATAGGCGTTAAGACCTACACTTTGAAAGGCAAACTGGGAACGAACTTTGTTAACGATCAAACAATCGTCGCTTCCACCACGCCTTCATCTAATTGGTCAAATGTTACCGGCCAGACGACAGGTAATTCCATTTCCGGAACTTCCATCACTTCTTCGATAATAACCGGCAATACGATGACGGTTAAATCGGCGACTTTGGCAATCAGCGTTTCCACCAATCCGGTGGCGCAGACAGTTGTTTCCGGAATTCAAGGATTAACTTTTGCCAATTACATCCTTGACGCTAATTCTTCAGGAGAAGATGTGAAGTTCACGACTATTCCGTTGGAATACAACACGGGCGGAGGCACAGCGACCAACATCAACAATTGTATTCTTTACGATGGTTCAACGGCTTTGAACACCGGTTCCAATGTCGTTAATCCGACGGCCGCCGGTTCTTCCACTTCCTTCACACTAGACACCGCTTTGACAGTTAGCAAAAACACGACCAAAACTCTGGCGCTCAAATGCAACATTGTCGCCGGAGCGACTGGCACTTATCGATGGGGTTATGACACCACTTCTACGCCGACAATCACCGGTGTAACTTCAGGACAGAGCGTTGACCCGACGGAGACTGATTCAATGGGCCAGGCAATGAGCTTGACAGCCAACGGTACATTAACAGTCGCCGCCGATTCTTCAGCTCCGAGCTATGGATTGGTTGCGGCCAACAGCAATGCGACTATCGGTGTGTTTAAGTTCAGCGCCGCCAACGAGGCCATTAAGCTCACTAAGCTCGGCTTGAAACTTACTACCACGGCTTCCACCACGGTTTCCGATTTGACTCAAATTACTTTGTGGGATGGTTCCACTCAAGTTGGTTCATTGGTTTTCACTGGAACAACGGGAACTTCAACTTTGTCTTCTGATTTCATTGTTCCGAAAGACGGCGACAAGTTGTTGACCCTTAAAGCTAATCTATCCAAAATTGGCGCGTCAGAACCAGGCAGTAATGGCGCAGTTATCGCCATTGACTACATTGGATCAAACAATGCTCAAGGCACAGGCCAATCCAGCGGCGTGACTATCAATTCAACTTCCGGAGCGACGGCGTTTTCCGGAGCGAGAATGTTCAGGTCATACCCGGTATTTGCCAAGATTTCTGTTCCGTCCACCACTTTGGTTACTGGAACGATGGATTTGTACAGATTCAGTATCAGTGCTAATCCTTCCACGGAAAACGGAATTGGCTTGCACACATTAAACATTAATGTTGCCACCTCTTCCGGAAGCAATGTTTCCGGCACGACCACTGTTACCACCTTGAAAGTCTACGCTTACACCGATTCCTCATTCTCCACCGCAGTTTCCGGTTCTTACACCGCCGGTCAAGTTGTGGCTGATATAACCGGATTAGGAAATAGCGGAGATAATGTCGCGGCCTTGTCCTCGATTCTCCAGATTCCGGCCGGTTCAACCTATTACTTCAGAGTGGTTGCCACTGTTACTTTAACAGCCGGCACAGGCACATTCTCCGGTTCAGTTTCAACCAAGGTCACCGCTGATACCGCTTATCCGTCATTGGCAACTTTGATGGGTACAGCTGCCGGCATAAGCACAAGTAAGCTTATCTGGTCGCCTAATGCCACCACATCATCTGCGGCGACTCATGTTGATTGGACAAACGGATACGGAGTTTCAGGGTTGACCAACATCGACACAGTCACGATTTCCAAGTAATCTAGTTTCTCAATCCTTTCAGGATGAGACTTGTGAACTAGTTTACAGAAATACAAAAACCCTCCGACCTTACGTCGGAGGGTTTTTGTATTTCTAATTCACTGTGGGCAACCGTCAACGTGGCAGGTTGACTGTTGTGTTGAAATAATAATAGTTTTTTGTTAATATAATGGACATGAAAAAAATACTTTTTATAATTTTTGTTTTATTGGTTTGCGCCGGACTGGGGTTTTATTTTTATAAAAAACTGCCACCCAAAACGCAAGGCGAAGCTACTTTTGGCCAGTCCAATTCATCCGGCAGCCAAGCGGCCGGCAATACCGTAAATATCGGCGGGGTTACCATCCAAGGCGAAGGTGATATGAAAGGCGTTAAGATAGAGCCTATCGCCATTACAAAGGATAAACCGGCGATCAATGTTCCTTTGCCTGATTTAAACAAAGAAATAAAGATAACGGCCGATATGAGTGAAGACGCTAAAAAAATCGCTACGACTAGAATCCAAGATTTATCAAGCCAACTTAAGAAAGATAGCGATAATCTGGAAAATTGGCTGGTGCTGGGAGTGTATCGAAAAATGATAGGGGATTACGAAGGCGCCAAAGAATTATGGGAATACGCCGGCGCCATTCGGCCCCAAAACTCAATATCTTTTAATAATCTCGGCGAGCTTTACGCCTATTACCTCAAAGACAATGCCAAAGCGGAAGAGAATTACAAAAAGGCTATAGAGAACGACCCATCGGCCATTTACATCTACCGCAACTTCTTTGATTTTTACAGATATTTTGCCAAAGACACAGCCAAAGCCCGCGCCATTCTGGAACAAGGCATCGCCGCCAACCCCACCACCTCCTCCGACCTCAAAAATCTACTAGAAGGCCTCAAATAACAAAGGGTAACCCTTCGCGAAGGGTTACCCTTTGTTGGGTTTGGTGTATAATACAAATAATAATGGCAATAAGAAGAACCCCGTTTTTAATTGGCGAACATTATCATATATACAACAGAGGTGTTGATAAGCGCATTATTTTTATTGATGAGCATGATTATAAACGTTTCAGCGCTTTGCTATACTTATGTAACAACACTAACCCGGTAGATATACGCACCCTTTTTAACGAAGGGTTACCCTTTGTGGAATTTTTTTCTGTTGATAGGGGAGGACAGATTGTTGATATCGGGGCGTACTGCCTTATGCCAAATCATTTTCATATTCTTATAAAAGAACGAGTTGAGAAGGGCATTAGTGTTTTTATGGAAAAGTTATCCACAGCTTACTCGATGTATTTTAATAAAAAACACGATCGTTCAGGCAGGCTTTCTGAAGGACCGTTTAAAGCAAAACATATTGATAATGGGGCATATTTTAATTGGTTATTTTCATACATACATTTAAATCCTATAAAAATAATAGATCCGATGTGGAAAGAAAGCGGAATTTCTGACTCAGAAAAAGCGCGTAAGTTTGTGGAGCTTTATAAACATTCAAGTTATTTTGATTATTTTTCAGGCGACAGGCCAGAAGGTGTTATCTTAAACAAAAAGGCTTTTCCTGAATATTTTGTTCATTTAGGGAATTTCGAAGGACTTATAAAGGAATTCAGTAAACCCCACAAAGGGTAACCCTTTGTGGGGTTTGGAAAGTTATACACATTGGTAAAACTGGTTGGTGTGATAAAATGTAATTATGAAAAAGAGATATAAGATACCGCTTATTTTTTTTGGGACGATAGCGGTTTTTTATTTTATTTTGGTGATTATCCGGATGTTTCATTTCTATAATTTGGACAAAACCAACGAGCAAGTGGTAAAGATTCATAACGCCAAACTGACGATGGACGATGTGATAGGGAAGAATTTGCCGCCGGATCCGGGCGCCGAAGCGGATAAAACGGTTCAAGGCGTTGACTTCAACAAAAACGGCATCCGTGACGATGTGGAGTTAGCTATTTTTAAAAAGTATCCCGACTCGGCCAAAACAAGAGCGGTTTTATTGCAATACGCCTTGGCATTGCAGATGGAGGCGGTACAGACGGTGGTGAATGAGGAGACGGTTGGGGCTATTGCGGGGGTAGAAGATGGTGCGTTTTTTTGCATAACAAAAATTGTTCCAGGAACAGATAAACAAGAAAATATGGATATTATTCAAAAATATGAAAATTTTGTTTTGGATAAACAAATAAATACAGACGCAAGAAAAAAAACAAGAAATGATTTTTATAATAAATTAAGTAGTGGCTCTATTGAAAATCGTGGTTGTGATATTGATATCGATTCTCTTGACTAAAAATTATGGTATTTAAAGTAAAAAAAATCACTCTAATTATTTTTTCAATATTATTTTTTATTTTGCCTAGCTTTTCTTTTGCTAGCCCAAAGTGTTTAAATGACGGATACACAATTTCAGCAATCAATGGTATTTTTACCAACAAAAAAGAAGCTGAGGATAACCAAAAATGGTTGAATTATTATGTTGGTGATAGTTATAATGGCGAAAAAATTGACTATCAATATCTTCTCAACCCTTCTCATCTCGCCGGTCTAGGCGACTTGACGATGTCTTTTTACCAAAAGATTTTTGATTATGAAGCGGTAAAAGATTACGACCTGGTGGAAATGCTCAAAGACGCCAGCGAAAAAGTCAAAACTCAAAAACTTCTCCTCGTTGCCCACTCTCAGGGCAATTTTTATGCCAACAGCTTTTACGACAGCGTGGCCGGGAAAGACGGTGGCGTTCCCCAAGAATCAATCGGCGTTTATGCCGTTGCCACTCCCGCTGGAAGAGTCGCCGGAGAGGGGAAGTGGCTTACTTCCGACACTGACAAAGTCATCGTTGACCTCGTGGGACTTTTCCCTTTCAAAAAAATAATGGCGCCGAACACGAGCATTGTTTTAACGAAAGATGACGACCCTAAAGGGCATAATTTTTCCGGCGTGTATCTCAAATACAGAGGCCATGAAATTGTCTCCGATATTAAAGAAATTCTCGGTCGTTTAACGGAAAATAATCCGTCAACTGGCGGACAAAAAACAGATAGCCCTTGTCTGGCTCCGCCCAAACTTACACTTGCTCACAAAATTCAAGGAGAGATATTGTCCGCGGTTGATCCGGCGGCAAATATGGCAAAAGATGGAATCATTATCGTGGCTGTTGGAGCGTATAAAGCCGGCAAAGCGTTGGTTGAAGGAGTATCTTCGTTGGCCGGTTTGTTTGCTGGCGCTTACGCTTCTTTGTTGCCGGAAGACAACAAAACACCCATAAAGACTTACTCTTTATGGGTTGGCGCGGAAGAAAGCAGCGCTTCCGGCCAAAATGAAACTTATCTGCCTATGAACAACAACAAAAACAGTCTTAAACTGGCCGAAGAATCTCTCAATAACGCGCAAAAACAACTTCTTGTTTTGCAAAACAAAGAGACCGAATCTTCATCAGAATCAACCTCAATATCAAGGTTGAACATTGATATTGTACAAGAACAGCCGAAATTTATCGTGGCGATTTATCCGGGTTTTGGCGGCGGCGGAGATGGGGGAACGGCTTCTGTTTCAAGTTCATCCGCCTCTTCGGCAGGATCATCTTCATCGGCTGGTTCATCTAGTTCCGCCAGTCTGCCCGCCGAAGAGGAGGGCGAATCGTCTTCATCCGCTTCCAGCGATTCTTCCTCGTCATCATCAAGCTCATCATCTTCCTCTTCATCCTCTCTGGATACCGCTCCGCCCGAATTAAGTCTGGTTATTTCGGAGTGCCAAAATTCTTTGTCTTCCGACGGTTGTCTTGTCGCTACCACCACCTTAAATATCGCTTGGAGTTCTCCTTCATCTGACTTGGATTATTTTGTCATCAACAATAACGGCTCCGTCAGCGCCACCACTGCCACTTCAACCGTCGTCGTCGCTTCAGACAACGCCGTTTTTTCTTTTTCCGTTTCGGCCAAAGATTTGACGGGAAATTTTTCCGCCACATCCACCCAAACGGCGGAAATTTCCACCATGCCTGTTGTCATTAATGAAGTGGCTTGGGCGGGAAATGGCGCGTCTTATTCCGCCGACGAATGGATAGAGCTTTACAATCGGACAAACAAATCCGTAAATTTAAGCGATTGGATCTTGTATTCCGCCACCGATTTAAGCCCGTATGTCGTTTTAACGGGCGCCATTTCCGCCAGGGGTTATTATCTTTTGGAAAGAACGAACGATAACACCGTCTCCGATATCGCCGCCGATAAAATTTATACCGGCGCTCTTAATAATTCCGGCGAGAATTTGATTTTGTCTTACGCTTCTTCAACCATTGACGAGATACCTTATGATTACAATTGGTACGCCGGGTCAGATTTTAATTATTCTTCAATGGAGCGATACGACGCGTCTTCTGCCGGAACAAGCTCTTCCAATTGGCTGGCAAACAACACCGTGATAATAAACGGTAAAAACGCCGGCGGCGGAAACATCAACGGCACGCCCAAGGCGCGAAACAGCGCCAATTATCTTATCAACAGAGGACAAAGTGTTTCTTCCAATCTCACTCTTTCCGCTTCCGGCAGTCCGTATTTGGTCAACCACACCCTTCAAACTTTCAGCGCCAGCTCCACTTTGACCATTGAGCCGGGCGTGGTGATAAAATTCTATAATGACGCCGGGTTTCAATTCATATCCGGCGCGAAAATTTTGGCGCAAGGCTCGGCCGCTGATCCGATAATTTTCACCAGTTTTTACGATGACACTTACGCCGGAGACACCAATGGCGACGGCGCTTCCATTTCACCCACCTTCGGCAATTGGTTTGGTATAAGAATTGATTCGCCCGGGACGGAATCAATAATCAACAACTCCATTTTCCGCTACGGCGGAAAATATTATTCCGGCGGAGCTTGGACGGACAGCAAGGCCAATTTGTATGTTGCTAATTCTTCGGCCAACATAAGCGATTCCGTTTTTGAATACAGCAAAGTTTACGGCGTGAGATTAAGCGCCGCCAATACGACTTTTTCCGGCAACACTTTCCGATACAACAATAATAGCAATGAAGGCGATGCAACCGGCCTGTATTCATCGGTCGGAACATTGACTTTAAATTCCAACACCTTTCCCAACAACAAAAGAGGCCTGTATATCTCCGGCGCCGATTCGGCCAATGTCAACTCAAATACTTTTACCTCTAACACCGGCGAGGCGATTTATTCTTACGGCCGGCTAGGATCTTATTCCGGCAATTCCGGATCCGGCAACGGTATTAATGCCATATCTCTTAATGGAACAATCACTCAAAACGGCGCGACAACCACATTGTCCGCCAACTCTTTGTCTTATTTATTGCAAGGAAGCGTAACAGTCGCCGCTAGTTCCACCTTGTCCGTAAATTCGGGCGTAACTATAAAAGGCTGGAACAACAGCGCCACTTCTTATCTCAATGTTTATGGTAATCTCATCGTTTCCGGCGCCAATTTTTCCGACATAATTTTCAGCTCCATGTACGATTCGCCCGCCAAAGCCAATTGGGGAGGAATAAGATTTTATTCCGGCAGTAATTCCACTGTCTCCGGCGCAACTTTTGAATATGCCAATACCGCCATCGCTTACAACGACTCCCCGATAAATCTTTCCAATATTAAATTCAACGAAAACAATCTCGGATTGTCCGCCGATTCCGCTTCCAGAACTTATCCGATTAACGCTTCCAACGTAACTTTCACTAGCAACACCGCCACCACCAGTCCGGGCGGATTATGGTAGGTTTTTTTTATTCTTATTCTTATTTTTGCCACTATCCCCTAAAAAATCTATAGAAATTATAGGGGATAGTAAGTATAATAATGATTTAATTTTCCTATTTCGCGCTTCCTATTGTGTTTAAGAGTTCATCTAAAGTTTGTTTTGTTTCTTCGGTATTTTCTGTTTCCATAAAAGGCAATTCTTCCGAGTTTTGAATTTCTTCTTCGTTTATATCTTTATCGGTTTCATTGTTCTCGTCGCAAGAAGATCCTATCCTGACCGTGTCATCAGAGCATATCGCATATTTGCCCAAAACGCCTCCGACGATGTAATAGACATTTTTTCTCCAGAAACTGTTGGTAAGAAACAAAAGCGCCCGTTCGCCTTTTTCAAGAGACGGTTCGTCTTCAACCCATACTCCAACATCGCCAACTTCGCCGCCTTCATACTCAACGGTTATATTTTTTTTGATATTTTTTCCTTTAATGACATCATTAACCATAACCAAAGCCCTAGTATAAATGACACCATTTATACCCTTGTAAGATCTGACGTTTTTGACTTCTCCTTGAACTATTACTTTGGCGTCTTGGGCCAATTCTTCCGCGCTCCTTTCAATCATTAAGGCAAACGAACTGACGGGTAAGAAAAAAGTCAGAGCTAAAAACAAAGAAGCTATAGCTATAATATTTTTGTTCACCCTGTTAGAAATTTGTTTATTCATAGTGTTTTGCGGTAATCACCCCGCTAATTTCTAACGGGGTTCATAAATTGTATAAATAAGGCTTAAAATAAGGGTATTTCGCTAATAATCGCGCAACTTTCTCAACCGCCACATAATAGCACATTTTTCAACTTAACGCCAGCTTTTTAGATGTTGACATGGTATGCACAAGGTATACACTTGAATCAATTATGAACACAAGCGTTATAAACATAAAAACTAACCCCGAAGTTAAGGCCAGCGCTCAAAGAGTCGCGAATGATCTTGGCTTCAGCCTAAGCGCTCTTATAAACGGATATCTGAAACAACTTGTAAAAACCAAGACCGCTCATTTCAGCTTAAACGAAAATGCTCCGAGCGAGTATATGCTTAACGCATTAAGAGAATCGGAAAGAGATGTTAAATCGGGCAGACGCAGGAAATTCGCCAATTCAAAATCCGCTGTTTCTTTTTTAGACAAACTTATAAATGAAGGCGACAAAAATTAGCTATTCAAACCGGAGAGCCGTATTTTCCGAAAACAGCAAAGACGAAGAAATTATCTTTCATTTGATGGGAACACACAGCAAGCTTTATAAAAAATAAAATTCCATTGTCTACATTTGTGCCGATCGGCTCGTTTATGGACAATGCGAACGAATAATTTAATTTGTTAGTCTTGTTAGACATTCAATGTTTAACATTTTTATTGCGGGAATTTTTATGGAGTATATGATGTTGATATAAGAGAATAATATGAAAAATAAAACAATTTTATCCATAACAATTTTTGCGATTTCCTTGCTTATTATTCCGCAGATGACTTTTGCGTCGTGGTGGAAACCGAACACTTGGAAGATTTTTAACAGAAAAGCCGAAGTAAAAATAGAACAGAAAATAATTGCAACATCAACACCAAACAATGTTATTTCGCAGACAGAAAAAGCGACAACGACTCCGACGTTAAGTCGGAGCTCCGGCCAAAGCGTCGGAGCTGAAAAAATTGAGCAAAAAAACGAAGAAATTAAAAAGAACGATCAATCCAAAGAAATTGAAAAATTAAAGAAAGAAGTGGAAGCGCTGAAACAAAAACAATCTCAATTTAAAATTATTGAAAAAATAACAGAAAAACCGATAATCGCCGAGAAAAAAGAAAGCTCAAGCAGTCAAACAAAACAAAATGAAAACATGGTCACCTTGCCCAACGGCGCGGTGGTGGAAATGGACGCGAAGGGGAATGTTGTAAGGACAATTAAAGAAGCTCCGCAACAAATTTATGTTGCGCCAACGGCACAAACTCAACAAACATCCACGCCAAGCCCCACCGCTAGTTATGCACCAACAAGCAGAATCCTTGAGGCCTCACTACAATCAAATGTACCAGAAATTCATTCTAAAACTGGAGCGACTGTTGTGCGGGCGGCCCTATTTCCCTTTACGCTTAAAGCTAGTGGGAACGCGGATACTCATATATCAAAAATAAAATTCAGAACTTTGGGACCGACCAGATTTACCGACATGTGGATTGAGGCAGATGACGGTACATATGTCGGGAACAAAGTCGATGCCTCGTCGGTGTTTAGCGGCGGGTATGGATATATTCCTGTGTCAATCACAATGACTCCAGGCAAGACGTCAAACTTCACGCTGTATGTAAATGTGCCCGCCAGAGTTGCTAAATCGAGCGGCGTTGAGCATTTATACATGGAGGGCATAACGAGCGATGCGGGAAGTATGAGCGACTTTCCTTTGAGCGGGAACGCCTCTCTGTGGTACGACAGGGCTCCCGCCCAAATCACCGTACAAAGTCAGGTTTGCAATCTTGCGACAACAAATCTAAAAACCGATTATGTGCTCGCCGACCTTTTGCAAAATGGCAACACCGACGGTCGTATATTTATGAATGCGTATATTCTGGATGCGGCGGACAGAAATTACTACGACAGCAATCCGCCCGCCACCATGACTATCACGACAAGCAATCACACGAACGATAAAACAATAAGCGGTTCGGGAAATACTGGGCCGTGCGGGTATTATTATCCATACGAATTTTACGTTACCGAAAAAGGCATCTACACAATCACATACTCTGCTCTCGGCCTTTCAAAATCAGTGACAATTACAGTCAAATGATATTATGAATATTCGTAGAATAAAAACCAAAACTTGGTTTATAAATTGGTTTAAATATTTTGAAGTGTATTTAGAGATGGCTCGTATTGGATTGTTACAATTAGATCAACAAAAATATCCCACAGAGAGTCTTTTTAAAAAAAACGCTCTATATGGTGATCAAATTTTGTTAATACCTATAATTTGGACTTTGAAACACTCTATAGAGTTATTATTTAAATCTCTACATATCCGTATAACACAAGAATTTTTTTTAGTTCACGATAATACACAATTACACGACGAGATAAAACACGCCTTTTCTAAATTAAAAATTAGCGACTCTAAGTTTTTGAAAGAATTTATTATTATAAGTGACAAGTATCTTAAGTTAAAATTTTGGAGTTCATTTGTAACATTAAATAGTGATGTACATGATGATATGAATGATATATTTCGTTATCCTGAAAGTAGGGCGGTTTTTAGTTTAAATATAGAAAAGTTGTATAAAGTTACAAAAGAAAATAAATTAGAACTAAAAAATGATATAGAAAAATTAAACAAACTATCTCTAAAACTATACAATGAAATCACTTTGGCAAAAGTTAGAAAAAATTAAGAACTCTGTAAACAGTATTGGCTAATCCTACCACTTGGACATTGAATGTCCAAGTGGGGGTTTTTATCTATCACCTAAATTTGCAATAGGAATTATGTGTGATACTTGTCTATTGAATGAGGGAATATGTGCGACACCGAGTGTCCAACACATTTACATTGAGTGTTTAACATTTACATAAGTGTTGACAAAAAAGGGCGATAGCTTATAGTGGAGGTAATCAAATAGTCGCAGAAATTAGGCGTTCGCGAGATATAAGTCCTAACGAGACACCAAGTTTATTTTTTCTGCGGCTTTAAGGCCGTATTTTTATTGAAAATTAAAAATTAGTTTGAATCAGGAATAATACCATTCGCTCGGTTCGCATAATTTTCTGCTGAAAATTTGCTCTGCTCGCGCCGCCGCGCTGCGCAAGACGTCGCAAACGATATTATTCCTGATTCAAACATAAAATTAAACAAATGATTACAAAACAGCAAAAATCGGAAATAATAGACAGCATCAAAAAAGATGTTAAGAAATCAAGCATTGTGATGTTTGCCAACTTTCACGGCTTGAACGTAAAACTTGTCAGCGAATTGAGAAAGTTATTGAGACAAGTCGGGGCAAAATATTTCGTAACCAGAAAAACTTTGGTTAAAAAAGCCTTGGAGGCGTCTTCTTTTGAAGGTGAGATACCCAATATGGAAGGCGAGACAGCTATGGTGTATACGGAAGGAGACCCGCTTTCTTCTGCCGGCGCGCTGAATAATTTTGCCAAGAAAAACAAATTTTTGAAAATTCTGGGTGGTATCTTTGAAAGCCGATATATCGGAGCGGACAGGGTGATAGCGCTGGCCAGCATACCGTCAAGAGAAGTCTTGTTAAGCCAGATATTGAATATTATAAGTTCGCCGAAAAGGGGATTGGTCGTGGCCTTGGCGGAAATAGCGAAAAAGAAACAAAGTTAAAAATTAAAAAATTATTAGATTTTAGATTTTATTTTTTAGATTTTAAATTAAAACATATGGAAATATCAGCAAAATTCAAAGACATTATAGAAAAAGTAGAAGCCATGAGCGTTTTGGAATTATCCGACCTCGTGAAAGTTTTGGAAGAAAAGTTTGGAGTATCGGCTCAGGCGGTGGCCGTAGCGGCTGCTCCAGTAGCCGGAGGCGCGGCGGTTGAAGAAAAGAGCTCTTTCAACATTGAGCTTAAAGAAGCCGGAGCCCAGAAAATCCAAGTCATCAAAGTTTTAAGAGAAGCGCTCGGATTGGGGCTTAAAGACGCTAAAGATATGACCGATAAAGCGCCGATAATGGTCAAAGAGGGCGCGGACAAGAAAACCGCCGACGAATTGAAGGCTAAACTTGAAGCCGCCGGAGCTGTTGTAACGCTCAAATAGGAGTGATAATATGGGAACATGAACACCGCTTTGGAAAAACTTTTTGGCTCGTCGGCCAGGGTTAAGATGATCCGATTGTTTCTGTCCAATCCGGAAAATGTATTCTCGCTGGAAGATATCTCCCGCCGCGCCAAGGTGCCGACGCCTGCCGCCAAGCGGGAGGTTTCTCTTTTCAAAGGAATAGGCTTGATAAAGCAAAAAGATGAGACAATAGACGAACCCTGTTTGTCGCGGGGCGAGCCGGTAAAACTCAAAGACGGAACGATTAAAACAAAAAAGAAAAAATTCAACGGATATTTTTTAAACGCCCTATTTCCTTTCGTTCACGCTTTGCGGAACTTGGTCCTTAAAGCCGCTCCGGTGGACAAAGAGGCGATGATAAAAGAAATCAACACCATCGGCCGGATAAAGCTCGTTGTGTTTTCCGGCATATTCACCAATCATGAAAATTCGCGGGTGGACTTGCTTCTGGTCGGGGACTCTATGAAAGAAACAAAATTGGACAAGGTTCTCAAAAACATAGAAGCCGACATTGGCAAAGAAATAGTTTACGCCGTGTTTAAGACGGACGACTTTATGTACCGGCTGGGAATGTATGACCGATTCATCCGCGACATTTTGGAATACCCCCACGAAAAAGCGGTCAATAAATTAAATATCTAAACGGGTGGGCGGTTAGCTCAGTGGTAGAGCGTTCCCTTCACACGGGAAAGGCCATAGGTTCAATCCCTATACCGCCCATTAAAATTTTTATTGAATTTTTTCCTTTTTGGCGTATAATGCAATTGGTCATCACGGCAAACTTTCTAGATTAAATTTTATTCTAGGGAGTCCAACATTTTGTCCCGCCGTGGCGGGACAGTGAGGACACCCACCTGGCTTACGCCTGGTAAGTTTGCCGCCGATGGCCAGCCTCGCCGAGTCTAGGCGGGCCATTCTTTTTTTCAGGGACAATATGATTTTTGGGAAAAATTTCAATAAAATACTGACGGCTTTTTTGGTTTTTCTTTTTATCGCGCAAATAATCGGGATAATTTTTTCTTTGTATTGGAAATTTCCATGGCTTGACAACATTATGCATTTTTGGGGCGGCGGAGCCGCCGCCATGGGTATGATTTGGTGGACATTTTATTCCGCCAAAGTTTCGGTCGCAACCAAAAATCTTCCTAAATTTTATGCAGTTATAATAATCCTCGGCTTTACGGCGCTAGTGGGAGTTTTTTGGGAATTTTACGAATTGATAGTGGACAAGTTTATCACAAAAAATAATTATATATCGCTTTTCCAGCAAGGCGGTTTGCTGGACACATTGAAAGATATTTTTGTGGACTTGTTGGGCGGAGCGGCGGCAGTTTGGAGATTTTTTTATGAAAGAAAAAAACAATAATAAAAAAATAAAAATATCGTTTTTTGGCGGAAC